>WNFQ01001195.1_pt1 | contig 27209 bp, 24 predicted proteins | sample 5400171 | NCBI WGS metagenome assembly WNFQ01 (sample SAMN13153356, study PRJNA577476) | soil metagenome | isolation source: 20 cm soil under Madrone tree | place: USA:California | collected 2016-06-14
GAATTTTTCTCCGCATCTGTGACGCAGTTGCGTTCGCCCACGCGCGCGGCGTACTGCATCGCGACCTAAAGCCCGCGAATGTCATGGTCGGGCCGTTCGGTGAAGTGCTGGTGATGGACTGGGGCCTCGCCAAAATTCTGCGCAGGGAAGCCAGCGCCGCCGAAGCCGATCCAGATGCAACAATCTTCGAGAAGCCCACTCAACCCCCTCCCGCCGGTGTCACCGCCGAAATCTCTGTTGTAACGGGACACGGCACGGTCATGGGTACGCCGGGCTACATGTCCCCGGAGCAAGCGCGCGGCGACGTCGCACGCTTGGACGCACGCAGCGATATCTATTCTCTTGGTGCACTGCTGCGATTCCTGCTCACCGGCCAGCCCGAAGCGGCTCCCAATTCAAGTGGGCCTCGCCTCGAAAAATCGTTGGCCGCCATTTGCACAAAGTCGACCTCCGCGTCTCCCGCGGACCGCTATCCCAACGTTCAAGAGATGGCCCTGGATGTTTCGCGATACCTCGACGGCCTGGCAGTCGGCGCCCACCGCGAGAGCATTTTGGAGAAGGCCGCAAGATTCTACAGGCGCTACCGGTTCTTTATCCTGTTGATTGCAGCGTACTTGGCCATGCGCGTCCTCATTTTAATTTTTATGCACCGATAGGCTTAAAGGAATTTGCTGATACGTTGTAAGGAACAGTAGGGAGACGGATCGCGACGGAGGAAGCTGATGAATAAGGTGCTGCTAGGACTTCTGATTGGGGCCCTGCTGGGAGCAATCGACGGCGGGACAGCCTGGTTCACGCCCGCTGTTCGAGCGCAATTGGCGGGAATCATCTTTGGTTCGACGATCAAAGGATTGATCGCCGGAGTAGCGGCAGGCATTTTTGCGCGCAAGGTGAATTCCGTGCCGCTCGGTGTTCTATTCGGTCTAGCCGTGGGATTCGTGCTTGCCTTTCTCGTCGCATATCTGCAGCACGGCTACTATCTCGAAATCATTTTGCCCGGCAGCATCGTTGGGATGATTGTGGGCTACGCCACGCAGCGGTATGGCGCCGACCCGGCGCCGGCCACACGTTAGCAAACAGTTCAGTACTAAACGACAATTTCGTTCATACAATTTAGGAGGAGAACCATGTCTCGAGTCATCCATTTTGAAATACCGGCGAACGATCCTGAACGCGCTTCGGCGTTTTACAAAAAAGTGTTCGGCTGGAAGATCGAGAAATGGCCGGGACCCATGGAGTATTGGATGGTGACCACAGGGGCGGACGGAACGCCAGGGATCAATGGCGGCCTCATGAAAAACACGGATGTCAAAACAACCACTAACACGATCGGAGTGGATTCCGTTGACGCCTCCGTGGAAGCGGTGATCAAGGCTGGTGGAAAACAGGTCATGCCGAAGACAGCGATTCCAACTGTCGGATACTTCGTCTACCTCACAGACACCGAGGGGAACCTTTTCGGAGTGATGCAGGCCGACAAGAATGCGAAGTGAGATGTGCACACCAGAACGCTGATTGACCTGGGACCCGCCCTCTCGAGGATTCCTAAACCCTTGGTGGGACTTGCTGTGGGAGGATTCCTGGGTCTCGTCGACGGCTTGAGCGGATTTTTCCAGCCGTCCCTTGCTCCGGTCATGGGGAGCGTCATTACGTTTTCCTTGCTGAAAGGATTGTTATCAGGAATCGTGACGGGATATGTTTCGCAGCAAGTGCATTCGATGTTGCTGGGAATCCTGGCGGGAATCGGAATCGCGGCAGCGCTGAGCCTGCTGGTGATTCTACGCGCGGGAATGGCGCTGTTTTGGGACATCTTGCTGCCGGGAATGCTGCTCGGCGCGGTTGTGGGATTCGCAACGCAGAAGTTTGGCCGAACAGGGGGATCTGCATTGGCGGCGCGATGAGCTTACATTTCGAGTGGTCCTATTTCCCTGTAAGAACAAACAAATTTGAGAGGAGAATCATCGATGAGAAACTTGGCAAAGGTTCTGACTATTCTCGTATTGAGCATGGGCATTCTGTCCATTCCAAATTTCGCCGCAGGGAACGGGACAGATGCGTTCGAGAAACTGAAGGCGCTGGTAGGCCACTGGGAGACCGACAAGACAAACATGAACAAGGCAACGCTAGACCTGGAGCTGACCTCCGGAGGCACGGCGGTCCTGGAGAGGTTCCACATGGTCGAGAACGGCAAGCCGGTGGAGATGACCACACTGTACTACCTGGATGGCGAGCAGGTGAAGCTGACGCACTATTGCATGGCCGGCAATCAGCCGACCATGAAAGGATCGTATGCCGCGGAGACCAAGACGATCGCGTTCGATCTGGTAAGCATCTCGAACCTGAAAAGCGCCGATGACGGGCACATGCACCACGCGGTGTACACGTTTATCGACAACGATCATTTCAAGACTACCTGGACATTTCGGAAAGGACAGAAAGATGCTTTCACGGAAGATGTAACGTACGTCCGGACAAAGTAAAATATTTTCCCCGAAGTGATGCACAGGGCGCTCCGGTTTCACCCGAGGGCGCCCTTTTTTGTCGTATCGCATGTAAAATATCGCGCATCGAATGAGTTGTTGTGCATTGACTGGTCGGCAGGAGCGGTGCGATGAGCTTTGTGGGGTTTGCCGGACAAAAGTATTTGAACCTCGAGACCTTCAAGAAGAATGGTGATGGCGTCAAGACGCCGGTGTGGTTCGCCGCGGATCCATCAGCCAGCCTCGATTCGAGCGGCGCGAAAATATACGCCTACACTATCGGCGTATCCGGAAAAGTGAAACGAGTGCGAAATAATCCGCGCGTGAAAATCGCTCCATGCAACATGAGTGGCAAAGTGCTCGGCGAATGGGTCGAAGCGCGCGCTGAAATCATCAGCGGCGAAGAGGCGGTCCGTGGAATGCAGTTGCTCAACAAGAAGTATTTCCCCTGGAAGCAGTTGCTGGCAGTTTTCGCCTTCTTCAGCCGCCGCGAAAGGATCGTTTTCGCGATCCGTCCGGCTTAAACCACTACGTGATTTGCACTCGCCTCCGGCGCCGCGTTCGGTAGAGATGGCTTGCGCGAACAACTCTCAGTAATTCAGTTTCAAGGAAAACTGAATCTGCCGCGACGGCCCCGCTGTCTTGCTGATTACACCAAAGCCACTGCCAAGAACGATGTTGGAGGGCAAACCGAAATTCACTTCGTTAAAAATATTGAAGAACTCGGTTCGAAATTGAAGGTTCGCTAGTTCGCCGTTCCCGCGATGGCCCAACGCGGTGTCTTTGATCAGCGCGATGTCAAAATCGCGGAATCCTGGGCCGCGAAACGTGCTGCGTCCAAGAGTTCCAAACCTGCCGTGGTTCGGGCCCGTTCCCCCGGGAACGTTGATAGGGATTTGGAAAAAAGAGTCGTTCGCCGCCCCCATGCCAAAGTAGTCCTCTCGCACCGTTCGGCTAGTGGAAAAATTCGGCGTGGCGAGTAGGTCGGGCCGATCCGTTCCGCCTAAGCCTACGCCCGTCTGCTGGACACCTGAATACACGGTGAACGGGGGGCCACTGGTCAGCGTTGTAATGTTCAGGAGCTGCCATCCTTTAATGAGCTTCTTGCCCAACGGCTGGAGAAAGCCCACGCGATACAACGGCAAGGACTGAATCAGGCTTAGCGTGAAAACGTGGGTCACATCAAAAGTGGAAGGGCCGACTTCCGGAAACTCCGCCGGGAACCGCGCTGGTGTCATCAATACTCTTGGAAAATGTATAACTGGCTTGAAGGCTGAGGCCCGCCCGAGAATTATTCTGGCTGACGCTCGTTTGCAGCGCGTGATAGCTGGAATGTGCCCCCGAGCTCATCACCGATTCGGGACCGAATCCTCCGATAGCCTGGCCGGCCGAGTTGAATTGCGTGTATGGCGCAAAAGCCGGCTCCGCTCCGCCGTATCCATTCGGCGAGAGTACGCTGGCCAGATGGACTCCCGCGGTGCCCACGTAGGAAGCGCTCAGCTTGACGTTACCGATTTCATGGTCGATCCCCAACGTTTGCGTGGCGATATAGCCGTTGCGGGAATGTGGATCGAAGCTGATCGCCGTGAATAATTGCACTTGATTGCCAGGCGTGAGTGTCGCCAAATCATTTTGAAATCGCTGCACGTCCATCGGCGTGTTCGCAGGAACATTGCTGCTGCTCCCGGACGCAAACAGCAGCTCGCCCTGCGTGGTATAAACGGGAGGAAGACTGAGTGGCACAACAGAGTCTTGAAAATTCAGTGGAGAACTGGGCAGCGCCGTTACCAAAGGCTGAAAAACAAAGGGAAATGCGCCGGTGACATAATTTTGCAGCCACAGATTGGGAAGAATGGTGGTGATGGCGCCGCCAGCATGAAGCGTCGTGTGTTTAGTCAGTGCGAAATCCAGAGAGAATCTAGGTCCCCATCCCCTCCAATCCATGCCATAAGGAGGCTCCGGATTGTACAGGTAGATCTGCTTTGCGCCGGGAGTCAAAAATCCTGCCGGCTCTCCGTTTGGCCCGACCGGAATTGCCAGCGACGTGCGATGCTTCGCTTCATGGATGCGGCTGTTCACTTCGTAGCGCAGCCCATAATTGATGCTCAATCGAGCCGTGGCTTTCCACGTGTCCTGAAAATAGAAATTGTAGGCCTCGCGGCGAACTGCCGCTTCGTCAAACTTGTCTCCCTTTGGCGTCAAGCTGGCTGCTGCCGTCACCGTGTAGGAATAGGGTGTCGCCGTCAGAAGACCAGCCAGTGAATCGGGAAGCGGATCTCCTGGCCGGATGTCGTGCTGGCCGCTCGCCGACGGAATCAAGACGGGGGAATAAGCAGTCCCTCCTCCAAACGTGTATAGGCCATTGGGGTTCAATCCAAAAATCGTACTGTCGCGATTGAAGCGCAGTTCCGCGCCCCATTTGAAGGAATGCGTGCCGTGCGCATAGACCATATCTTCCTTGAATTGGAAGACATTCCCATACGAACCGAAGATGGACCCGTCGGCGGAATTGAAGCCTTGAAACAGACCGTCGCCAAAGCCAATCGCCGACTGCGTCTGATTGCTGGTGATGAAGAGCGGCGTGCTTCGAATGTAGCCAAGAGTCATTTGATAGCTGAAGTGTGGAGTGGGCGTGCGCGAATACTTTATTGCCGCATTTCGCTGGTGATCGAAAAACTTCACGCCAAAGTCAGGATTAAGCGCGGTCTGATCCGGGTTCGTGGTTGGCCCGGTAACCTGGTTGCGGCTGAAACGCAAGAATAGCGTGGCCTTTTCGGAAATCCGATGGTCCAGCCGCAACGAACCTTGATCCGTCCTGGTGCCGACTTTGGAAGATGTGGCAAAGGTGCGCGCCCCGAATGCGCCAAGAGCATCATTCGGCAAAGGATAACCGGCTAGCAGCGCCGCGACCTTGCTGCTGACCGGAACGGTCAGCGTATCGCCGCGAAAGGCTGTCGTGTCGATACCCTGCCTCTCCGCCTGAGTTGGCACGGGGAACACCTGCGTTGTCCCTAGAACTTGCCGGAACCCCTGATATTCCGCGAAATAAAATGTCTTTCCGCGGCCATCGTAAATATGCGGAACGAAGACCGGGCCGCCGTTGGTCACCCCGAATTCATTGCGCGCAAAAGGCGGAAGACGCCGCGTGTCCAAGTCGCTCTTGTGGTCAAAGAAATTTCGCGCATCGAATGCCGCATTGCGCACAAACTCGAACAAGCTGCCGTGTACCTGACTGCTGCCGGACTTGGTGATTACGTTCGTGAATCCCGCCGCGCCATGTCCGGTGTCCGCGGGCATCACGCCGGAACTCGACTGCACTTCCTGGATAGCATCCACATTGAAGTTCGAAAATGTGGCCCCTCCGAGTTCCGGATCGGTAGTGTCCGCTCCATCCATCGCAAAGACGGCGGCCGAACCGCGCTGGCCGTTGACCGCAAATTGCTGCGTGAAATTCGCCGCGCCGTTGGTGTCCGTCATCGTTCCGGCGGCAAGGAGCAGGAGTTTGCTGAAGTCCCGTTCATTCAGCGGCAGGCTGGACACTTCACCGGTTGAAAGATGCTCGCCGCCGCTGGCCTGTGGCAAAGCCGCATTCTCGATGATTACGATACGAAACTCTTGCCCTTGTTGCGTAAGTTGAAGATCGGATGTGCGCGCGCCATCGTCCTTGATGCTCACGCGATTCTCGGTCGTCCAAATCTTGCCCGCAGCACCTACAGCAACCGTGTATTCGCCCGCCGCAACCCCGGCAAACGCGAACTGGCCGCTTGCAGAAGTTGCAGCGGAATACTCGCGCTTGCTGTCCGCCGAGACCAACTTCACAGTGGCCATCCCGACAGGGTTTCCTGCCGCGTCGCGCAGAGCACCCTTCCAAGAATCCGCCGGAGCACAGTGGAGAAAAGGAACTTGTAGGAATATCAAGACGAAAACAAAGACACAAACGAGTACGCGCGGCCGAGGAAGCATCGCGAATCATTATACCCGTTGATTTTGATGACGATACCACCCCGAGCTGGTGGCCATCGCCGTTAGGCGGACGTTGGTATAGAATGGGCGAGTTCTGAAACCCCATGAAGGAAATCCCGATGGAAAAACTCGCGTCGCAGCACGTTCGAATCGCTTCACTGGTTTTCGTCTCGCTGATCCTTTCTTCCGGATGCGCCATCGTCGCGGATGACAGTCCTGCCTCGCTCCCCGCACCACCAGTGGCGAAGAAAGTTCCCAAGACCACGGAGATCAACGGCCACACGATGGTGGATAACTACCACTGGCTCCGGGACAAGAAAAACCCTGAAGTGAAAGCCTATCTGGAAGCTGAGAACTCTTACGCCGACGCGCTGATGAAGCCGACGGAAGGTTTACGAAAAAAGTTGTACGACGAAATGTTGAGCCGCATCAAGGAAACCGACGTCGAAGTCCCCTACAAGGATGGCGGCTATTTCTACTATTCGCGGACGGAGGCAGGGAAACAATATGCGATTCGTTGCCGGAAAAAGGGCAGCATGGACGCTCCCGAAGAAATTGTGCTGGACGTAAATGAACTTGCCAAAGGACAGAAGTTCATGTCGCTCGGACCGTCCGACGTTAGCGACGACGGGAATCTGCTCGCTTACACCACCGACAACACAGGATTCCGCCAATTCACCCTGGCGGTAAAGGATTTGCGTACTGGCAAACTACTTGTGGACCATGCCGAGCGCGTCGACTCCGTCGCCTGGGCGAACGACAACAAGACCATCTTCTACACCACCGAGGACGCCGTTTCGAAACGCTCGAATCAGTTCTATCGTCACAGCGTCGGTACCACCGGTCCAGACACACTCGTCTACGAAGAAAAGGACGAAAGGTTCGACATTGGCACCGGCAAAACGCGCAGCAAAGCCTACTTGTTGCTCATTTCCGGCAGCCACACCACTAGCGAGGCACGTTACATTCCAGCTGACCAGCCCATGGCCCAATGGAAACTCATGGAACCTCGCAAGCAGGACGTCGAGTACTACCCAGATCACAATGGCGATTTCTTTTATCTCCGCGTGAACGACAAAGGCCGCAATTTCCGGCTGGTAAAGGCACCCGTCTCGGACCCAGTCAGTAAGAATTGGCAGGAAGTCGTGCCGCATCGCGCGGATGTCATGCTCGATGATGTGGATTTCTTCAAAAACTATTACATCTCCTACGAACGGGAAAAAGGCTTGCCGCAAATTCGCGTCACCAATCTGCGAGGCGGAGAGTCCCGCCGCCTCGAATTCCCGGAGCCGGCTTATGTCAACTATCCGTGGGCCAATCGTGAATACGACACGACAAAATTCCGTTATGGCTACCAATCCTTTGTCACTCCGCAGTCGGTGTTCGAATATGACATGGCCAACGGCGCGTCCACGCTGCTGAAACAGAAAGAAGTGCCCGGCGGTTATGACCGCACGCGCTACCAGGTAGAACGCATTTTTGCGACAGCATCCGATGGCGTGAAGATTCCGATCACCGTTGTCCACTTGCAAGGCGCCAAGCTGGATGGAAAAGGTCCGCTGTACCTGACGGGCTACGGCTCTTACGGATACCCTTACGACATCAGCTTCAACTCCAACCTCTTTAGCATGGTCGATCGCGGCGTGGTGGCGGCGGTGGCGCACATTCGCGGCGGCGGCGAAATGGGCAAAGCCTGGCACGACGACGGGCGCATGATGCATAAGAAAAACACCTTCACCGACTTCATCGCCTCTGCCGAATATCTCTTGGCGCAAGGATACGGTTCGAAGGACCGGCTGGTAATCGAAGGAAGAAGCGCCGGCGGCCTGTTGATGGGCGCCGTCCTGAATATGCGGCCGGATTTGTTTCACGCCGCGCTGGTTGGCGTTCCGTTCGTCGACGTCATGAACACCATGCTCGACGAATCTCTGCCCTTGACCGTCAGCGAATTCGAGGAGTGGGGCAATCCGAAAGAAAAACCGGCGTTCGATTACATGTTCACCTACTCGCCGTACGACAACATCGAAGCGAAGACTTACCCCAACATGCTGGTAAGGACCTCGTTCAACGACAGCCAGGTGATGTACTGGGAGCCCGCCAAGTATGTCGCCAAGATGCGCGCCCTTCGAACTGACCACAATACGATAATCCTAAAGACCAACATGGACCCCGCCGGACATGGCGGCGCCTCCGGCCGCTATGACCGGCTGCACGAAACGGCCTTCGATTACGCCTACTTTCTGACGCAGGTGGGAATTCAGAACTGACGGCAGCGTTGCCTTGCGGCGATTACCGTGCGATAAGCGCCGGCGCAGACGCTGAAGCAAGGGCGCGGAGAGAATCCGTGTAAGGCGCGCGAGCAACGCCGCGCTCTGTGAAAATGGCGGCGATGTAACGCGCCGGCGTCACGTCAAACGCAGGATGCGCGGCGTGAACATCAGGAGCGATGCGAACGCCCTGCAGATGCGTGACTTCAGCCGCAGAGCGCTCTTCAATCGGAATGTGCTCGCCATCCGGAATAGATAAATCAAAAGTGGAGACGGGTGCGGCGATGTAAAACGGGACTTGGTTCTCTTTGGCCAGAACTGCGATCTGATACGTGCCGATTTTGTTGGCGGTATCGATCGCTCCCACTTTTCCGGTCTTCAGGAAGTGCCCTACCATATTGTCGGTGATCAGCGTGAGCGGGATGCCCGCCTTGTGCAGTTCCCACGCGGTAAGGCGCGCGCCTTGAAGATACGGCCGCGTTTCAGGCACGAGCACGTGGATCTTTTTCCCTTGTTCGAACGCCACGCGAATCACTCCAAGCGCCGAGCCGATTCCGCCGGTGGCCAGCGCGCCCGCGTTGCATTGCGTCATCACCTGGCCTTCTCGCGGCATGAATTCCGCGCCGAAGCGGCCCATGGCTTCGTCAGTCGCCTTTTTCTCGAGATGGACTTGTTGGGCTTCCTCAACCATTTTGCGTTTAATGCTGCTCAAGTCTGAACTCTCGGCGGTCACTTCCGCGAAGCGGTGCTTCATGCGCTCCAGCGCCCAAAAGAGATCAACGGCGGTGGGGCGAGTTCTTGCCAGCGTGTCACAAATCTCAAAGAATTCCCCCCGAAGCACTCCAACGGATTTCGCGGAGGAATGCAGAACGCCGAGGGCCGCGCCCATCGCGGCGGCCACGCCGATCGCCGGAGCGCCACGAATCACCATCTCACGTATGGCTTTAGCCACTTCGCGGTAATCGGTGTAGGTGTAGGAGACTTCCTCGGCGGGAAGCCGGCGCTGGTCGAGCATGACCACGCCGCGTTCAGTCCATTCGATGGGTTGAGCTACGTACATGCGTTCAGCAGACTCCCAAACTTTCATTGTAACCAACGCCGAAGGAGAAAACGAATCGATCAGGGATGCGGAGACATTTTGGTGAAGCCATGGGTACCGGCAGCAGCGGCGAGGGCGATGAGGGAATTGTATCCAAGATGCATGAGATAGCTGGCGAACACGGTGCCGGTGCGCGCGCGGACGTAGGTAAACGTGATACCGACAAGGATAAGAACGAAGACGATTCCCCAGGTCCAGGCAAGTTGGGATCCGTGAAGCAGACCAAAGGAAACGCCTGTGACGAGGATGCTGCTCGCGACGCCGCTGCGAAGGGCCTGTGCGGAGTCCATGCCGAGAAAACGCAAAATGGCGGAGGCGATGCGCACGATGACGGGGTAGAGATAGCCGCGAAAAACGGTTTCCTCGACTAAGGGCGCGACGGCGACAGCCATTCCCATCATGAACATGGCGCCGATCCTGCTTTTCATCAGAAGATTAATGGGCATATCGTCCGCGGTGTGAACGCGCGAGCCGACGATAGCGGCCAGCAACGATAGGCCGGCGCCGGAGACAAAGTAGAGCCACGGCTTGGAAGGCAGTTTGGAAGCCGTGGGAATGAGCTTGCGCCAGCCCAGCGTATGCCAGAAAGGCTTTCCCGGAAGAGCAGAAAGCGTGACATAGAGAAAAAGGAAAACGAGCGCAAACACGGCGAACGTCGAGCCAACGACAAATTGCGGAATGGAAAATAGATAATTCTGCAGTTTTTCGGGCTGAAGATGTTTGCCCTGAAGGTAGGGGATCGCAACAACGCTCGGCACGACGGCCAGCACGACGAGAGTGAATAAGCCGAAACAAAGCAGATGTACCCAGGACCAGGAGATGCGGAGGTCTTCCGGGACTTCCGGCCTCTGTGAGTACGGCACTACTACCGGCGGAGCAGAAGCAAAGGAGAGAGGATCGCCAGCCAGCGGAGGGGCAAGGGCTGCGTTTGCCGGGGAACTGGAAGTCGGAGTTGCGGCAGGCTCGGGTTCCGAGTCTTGATCAGGGCGATTTGAAAAGTTGTCTTCGAAAAGACTCATCGTGATCCTGCGCGCTGATTCTTAGGCCAGCTGGCCGCCAGCGCCGCGGCTACCAGCGGAAATAGCAGTTCGTGGTGGCCGGTGATGGCGTAGCCGTGCGATTCAGGTCCGCCGCGGCGGTGCGGGGGCGCAGTGGGACGCTTCACTACATTCTGTAACGGACGGTAGTGTTGAATAAAGTCGAAGTTCGCGGTGGTAATCGGGCGAAGCGCGACACCGAGATTGCGGACCACGGAAATCGCTTTCAGAAAAATCTCCGGCAGAAGAACGGCGGAGCCCCAATTGAGATAGACGCCACCCGGATGCATCTGCTGCACCAGCGCGCAGAACAAACGGAAATCGTGGTGCGTGGCATCGCCAAGAGCCGCACCATTAGCGGCCGGATGCATGTGCGGAATGTCTGTGCCGATGGCCAGATGGATGGTCACAGGAATGCGGTATTTGTACGCGGCAACAAGGACGCTCGAGTCCGCGTGTTTGACTCCAATAATGCCGCTCGAAAGATATTGTCCCGCCGCTTCGCCATAGCCAATGCGAATGCGATGGGAGAGTTTTGCAATTTCGTTGATGTATTCGCCGGTCTCCGCGGCCATGCCGAATTGGCCTTCCCCGAGGCCTGCTTCCACGTCTTCCGACGTGTTGCCGGCTAGCGCGATTTCAAAATCATGGATAAGTGCCGCGCCGTTCATGGCAATTCCGGAGACAAAGCCCCGCTTCATCAAGTCGATTAACACGGGACCGAGGCCAACTTTAATGACATGTCCGCCGATGCCCCAGAGGATCGCTTTACGCTGCCTGCGCGCGTTGTGAATGGCGCCGAGCAAATGCCGCAAATCTTCAGCCGAGAGAATGTTTGGAAGTGAATCGAGAAATTTTGCGAGCGAGCTATTCGCGCCGGGCACCTTCGCGAAATCCCGCACGCTGACCTTACTCTTGCGTGACGCCAGTGGGTACGTGCGCACCGTGCCAAGCGTGATGGGTTGGATAGAATAGATGGTCATGGAGTTGGGGATACTCTAACGCGCATAGTGGCTAATACCAAGGGAAGCCAAAACTGAGGAGTGGGTCATCTTGCGATTGTGTTCCAATCATCTGATTTCGCTGAGGCGCGAGGCCAAAATCTCCACAATGAAACTGCGCCTCCGGTAATCGCGATCGCCCCGCCGACTAGGAGCCCGCAAAAGAGAGGATCAATTTCATCAGGGTCGTTCGGCCGCGGACCATAATGGCTCCACAGGTACGAACCGCTAAGAAATCCGCCGAGTCCCAGTAAACATGCCATGATCAGGGAAAAGAGAACCGATGCTGCTGCGCGCTGACTACTTCGCATTGCCATTGTTGTGACCGTTGTTCGAGATGCCGAGGACGCGAGCGAGGACCTGGCCGGTGTAGGATTTTCTGGTGCGCGCAACGAGTTCGGGCGGGCCTTGGGCGACAATGCGGCCGCCGCCTTCGCCACCTTCGGGACCTAGGTCGATGATCCAATCGGCTTGCTTGATGACGTCCAGATGGTGCTCGATGATGAGCACCGTGTTGCCGAGATCGACGAGGCGTTGCAAGACGTCGAGAAGCTTTCGCACGTCGTCAAAGTGCAGGCCGGTCGTCGGTTCATCAAGGATGTAAAGCGTGCGACCGGTCTGGCGCTTGGAAAGTTCGCGCGCGAGCTTGATGCGCTGGGCTTCGCCTCCCGAAAGCGTGGTGGCGGATTGGCCGAGCGTAACGTAAGCAAGGCCGACTTCGACGAGCGTGGAGAGTTTTTGTTGAATTTGCGGAATGTTTTCGAGCAGTTTCAGCGCATCAGCCGAAGGCAAATTCAAGATATCACTGATGGAGTGCCCTTTGTAGCGCACCGCGAGCGTTTCGGAATTGTAGCGGCGCCCGCGGCAGACTTCGCACATCACATAAACGTCTGGGAGAAAATTCATTTCGATACGGCGTAGGCCGTCTCCCTGGCAGGCTTCGCAACGACCGCCTTTGACGTTGAAACTGAAGCGGCCGGGGCGGTAGCCGCGCTCGCGCGATTCCGGCAGCATGGCAAAAAGATCGCGGATCGGCGCGAAAACTCCAGTGTAGGTGGCGGGATTGGACCGCGGCGTGCGGCCGATTGGTGCTTGATCGATTTCGATAACTTTGTCAATTTGGTCAGCGCCGAGAATCTCGCGATGCGCGGCGGGCGCTTCCGAGGAGCGATAAAGTTTCTGCGCCAGCGCGCGGTAGAGAATGTCGTTGACGAGCGTGGACTTTCCGGAGCCGGAGACGCCCGTGACTACGGTCAACAGGCCGAGAGGAAGTGTAATGTCCACGTCCTTTAGATTGTTCGCGCTGGCGCCAAGAATCTGAATCGCTTTTCCGTTGGGGCTGCGGCGTTTTTCCGGGACAGGAATTTTTGCTGCGCCACTCAAATACTGACCGGTGAGCGATTCGGCGGTCGCTTCAATTTGCGCAGGTTTGCCATGCGCGACCAGGTAGCCGCCGGCGTTTCCGGCACCGGGGCCGAGATCGACAACGAAATCAGCTCGGCGGATGGTGTCTTCGTCGTGCTCGACGACCAGTACGGTATTGCCGAGGTTGCGAAGATGCTCGAGCGAACCGAGAAGGCGGGCATTGTCGCGGGCGTGCAGGCCGATGCTCGGCTCGTCAAGAACGTAAAGAACGCCACGCAGGCGCGAACCGATTTGCGTGGCCAGGCGGATGCGCTGGGCTTCGCCACCGGAAAGCGTGGCGGCGGAACGATCCAGGCTGAGATAGCCAAGGCCGACGGCGAGCAGGAACTCGATACGCTCGGAGACTTCTTCCAGCGGACGCGCCGCGATTTCTTTTTGGCGCTCGCTGAGATGCGCCAGGATTTTTGCAACGGCAGGGCGCGCGGCACTCAGCGAGAGCGCGGTGAAATCGGCGATGGACAAGCTACCGAGCTTGACCGCCAGCGATTCGGGGCGCAGCCGCTTGCCATGGCAGACGGCGCAGAGCGTGGCGGACATGTACTGCGTCAACCACTCGCGGTAAGTATCGGAATTGGACTCTTCCAGATTTCTTTCGAGGAATTTCAGGATGCCCGGAAAGCGAAAACCTTTTTCGGTTTTCGATTTCTTCGCTGCTGATGCGCTCCCGTCCGATCGGGTGTTCGACGGCGGATAGCCGTACAAGAGCATGTTCTGGACATGCGCGGGAAATTTTTCAAAGGGCGTTTCCAGATCGAAGCCGTGGGCGTAGGCGCCGAGTTCGAGCGTGCGCTTGAGAATCGCGGAGCCGGAGCCCGGGCCAAGGCCGCCATCGAAGAGCGGTCGCGTCCAATCAGTGATGATCCTGGAGGGATCGAAATCGTATTTCGAGCCGAGGCCGTGGCACGCGGGACACGCGCCGTACGGTGAATTGAAGCTGAAGGAGCGAGGCTCGAGCTGCGGAACAGAAATGCCGCAATCGGGGCAGGCGAGTTTCTCAGAGAAAGTGTGTTCCTTGCCGCCGACGATGGCGACTGTAACAAGACCGCTCGCCAACTTGAGCGCGGTGGCAATGGATTGTTCGAGGCGCGCGGCAATGCCCTGCTTGACGAGCAGGCGGTCGATGACGATTTCGATGGTGTGGTTCTTGCGCTTGTCGATGACCGGGAGATCGTCGAGCGGGAAAAGTTCGCCGTTGATGCGCACGCGGACGTAGCCGTCCTGCGCGAATTTTTCGAGCTCTTTTCGAAAAGCGCCCTTCCGTCCGCGGACGATGGGGGCGAGGATCATGACGCGGTCGTCGGGCTTGCAGATTTCTCCGTGCAGAATGGACTGCACGATCTGCTCGCTGGACTGGCGCGTGATGGGTAAACCGCACTTGGGACAATGCGGGACGCCCACGGTTGCGTAGATCACGCGAAGGTAATCGTAAATTTCCGTGATAGTGCCGACAGTGGAGCGCGGCGACCGCGTGGTCGTTTTCTGCTCGATAGCGATCGAAGGAGAAAGCCCTTCGATCACATCGACTTCGGGCCGTTCCATTTGGTCAAGGAACTGTCGTGCATAGGCGGAAAGGGACTCGACGTAACGGCGCTGGCCTTCCGCATAGATGGTGTCGAAAGCGAGCGAGGACTTGCCCGAGCCGGAGAGGCCCGTGATGACGGTGAGGCTGTTCCGGGGGATTTCGACATTGATGTTCTTGAGATTGTGCTGGCGCGCGCCCCGAACTACCAGTTTGGTCAGGCCCATGAGACGAAGACGCTCCCTCCACAGGAGCCCCGGAGTTCAGTAGGTACACTGCGCCCAAGATAACTTCTTACAATAGCAGGGCCAAAATCAGGAGGTCAAGGCGATCGCAACGAAGGTTGGGGGGTACCACGAATATCGGCACCGCCCCGAACCCCTTGCCACCAAAATTTACCTTGACTGGGAGAACGAAATGGAGAGATTCCACCGCCCGTTGCAACGCAATTGCTCGAAACATTTGAGCGGCACCTGGAGACACGATTTGTTTCCCAAATGATCAACGACTTCGTCCTGGATGTCGCTGCCGCGCTCGTCCACCGTCATGCGCTACGCGCGTACGACGCAGTTCAATTGGCCGGATATGTCGCATTGCGGGGTTCGACAGGAACTGACGTGCCCGTCTTCGTATGTTCCGACCACGCGCTTCTTGATGCAGCTCGCCTGGAAGGAATCCCGATTTTGGATCCAGCCGCGGGACCCTGACCTCAAGTCTGGCGATAGCCCGCTCTCCTTCATCGACCTGGTCCGCTCCCTCGAAGGAGCAACCTGCAAAGTAGAGGTCCCCGTGCGTCAAAGGCCGGCGTAGGTTTGGCGGCGGAGGAATTGGCCGGAGCCGGGGCGGCCGACGAATTTACCGGCGTCGATGACGGCGCGGCCGCGTGAGAAGACGGTCTTGGGGGCGCCTTTGATGCGGATGCCCTCGAACATGGAATAGTCCACACGCATGTGGTGGGTTTTGGCGCTGATCACTTCTTCGTGATTGGGGTCGAAAATGACCAGGTCGGCGTCGGAGCCGACGGCGATGGTCCCTTTGCGCGGGTAGAGGCCGAAGAGTTTTGCGGGAGCGGTTGCGACGAGCTGGACAAAACGGTTCGGCGAAAAATGTTTGCCGTGGACTCCGCCGGTATAGACAAGACTGAGGCGGTGCTCGATGCCGGGGCCGCCGTTTGGAATTTTGGTGAAGTCGTCCCTGCCGAGTTCTTTTTGCTCCTTGAAGCAAAAGGGGCAATGGTCGGTGGAGACGACTTGCAGAGTGTCCTTGGCAAGGCCCTGCCAGAGTTTTTCCTGATTCCATTTCTCTCGGAGCGGCGGAGTGAAAACGTACTTAGCGCCTTCAAAGCCGGGCGCGTCCATATTTTCCAGAGAGAGATACAAATATTGGGGGCAGGTCTCGGCGTAGGCGGGAAGGCCGCGGTCGCGGGCCTCGCGGACTTTTTCGAGCGCGTCGTTGCAAGAGAGATGAACGATGTAAACGGGCGCGCCGGCCATTTCCGCGAGCGCAATGGCGCGAGAGGTGGCTTCGGCTTCGGCGGTGGTGGGGCGAGTGAGCGCGTGGTATTTCGGCGCGCGTTTTCCTTCAGCCAGGGCTTGCTGGACGATTACGTCGATAGCACCTCCGTTTTCCGCGTGCATGCAGATGAGGCCGCTGTGTTTCGCCGCCTGGCGCATGGCCTTGAAGATGGTGGCGTCGTCGAGCATGAAGACGCCGGGGTAGGCCATGAAAAGCTTGAAGCTGGTGACGCCTTCGCGGATGAGCTGGCCCATTTCCTCGAGCTGCGCGGAGCCGAGGTCGGTGATGATGCAGTGGAAGGCGTAGTCGGTGACGGCTTTGTCGTGGGCTTTTTTCATCCAAGTGTCGAAGGCCTCGCGGAGGGTTTGGCCTTTGTACTGGATGGCGAAGTCGATGAGCGTGGTGGTGCCGCCGAAGGCGGCGGCGATGGTGCCGGTCTGGAAATCGTCGGCGCTGGTGGTGCCGCCGAAGGGCATATCGAGGTGCGTGTGGACGTCGATGCCTCCGGGGATTACGAGCATGCCAATGGCGTCGACGACGCGCGTCGCGTTTTCCGTAGGGAGCTGGGCGGCGATGGCAGTGACTTTATCGCCGACGATGCCGACGTCGGCGAGGCAAGTGTCGGTGGCGGTTACGACTGTGCCGTTGCGAATTACGGTGTCAAAGCGCATGTGAGGTCCTGTGAGGAACCGATTTTGACTGAGTTGGAAACGGATGGGAAGGCTAAAACCGAGGCACCTCCCTCGACACCCCGGCATTTCATAAGAATATCAAAGCAAAAGGCTTATGAATTTGCATTTCAGCCCTCACCCCTCCCGACCGGCTCGGGATAAATTCCGGGGATGAGCTAAAGATCTGGAACGAAAGCTATTTAGTGTAATGCGGCAAGATTTTGTGGTGGTAGACGTCGAGGGTTTTTTCTTCGTCGCCGGACATTAGATAGACGTTGAATTGGGTTACGCCGATTTTGCGGAGGCGGTCGAGTTTTTTGCGATGTTCGTCGACGGGGCCGATCACGCAGAAGCGGTCGACGACTTCGTCGGTGACGAATTCGGCGTTGTCGCTGCCGACTTCGCAGTGGTGGAGATAGTCGTATTTGCCGCGGTCTTTGACGAAAGAGGTGAGCGCGGGGGGAAGTTCTTCGGGTTTGTATTTGGAGATAAGGTCCATCACGTGGTTGGAGACCAGAGCGGGAAACCAGCGGACATGCTCGCGCGCGGCTTTCAGGTCGTCGGAAGGCCAGACAGGGGCGGCGGCCATGACTTCGATCTTGCTGAAGTCGCGGCCGGCTTCTTTTGCGCCTTCGCGGACAAAGCCGAGGCACCAGTCGATGAGGTCAGGATCGGCGAACTGAAGAATGACGCCGTCGCCGATGCGTCCCGCGGTGCGCAGGGCTTTGGGGCCGTAGCCGGCGACCCAGACGCGGGGAATTTCGCCGTTGGCCCAGGGAAATTTTGTGGGGACGCCGTCGAGATCGACGGTTTTGCCGGCGTTCAAGTTGCGGAAGATGCGGACGAATTCCTCGAGATTTTCGAGCGTAGTGGGTTTCTTGCCGAGGACGCGGCGGGAGCTGTCGCCACGGCCGATGCCGAGTTCCATGCGACCGTGGGAAGCGAGATTGAGCGTGGCGAAGAGGCTGGCGGAGACGGTGACATCGCGTACCGCGGGGTTGGTGACGCAGGTGCCGAGGCGCATTTTCTTGGTGTTAGCGGCCATGAGGGTGAGGAGCGGAAAAGGCTCCTTCCAGATGACGTGGGAATCGAAAATCCAGCCGAAGGAGAAGCCGGAGGATTCGGCCTGGCGGGTGAGGCTCAGGATTCTTTCTATCGAGATGTCAGGTTTGATGGTGATGCCGAAGTCCATGGAAAATGCTCCTCCTCAATCGGCCGGCTGGGTGACCGGAGCGACTCGGTTCATTAGGGCGAAGTACGTAAGGAAACTCACCAGGAAGCCGACGAACCAGGCGTAGTTATATAGGACGCGCAGAGGCGAATACACCAAGCCGACGAAAGCAAGTGCGGCACCCGCGGCCAGTGCTGCAACGGCTGTCCAGTTGAAACCGCGCGCGTATTCATATTGGCCATGGCGCTGATAGAGATCTTCGACAGTGAGAACTTTTTTGCGGACAACGAAGTAGTCGCAGATGAGGACGCCGGCTATGGGGCCGAGGAAACCAGAGTAGCCAACGAGCCAGCCAAAGATGTAGCTGCCGTAGTCGGCCATCAGTTTCCAGGGCTGCATGACGATGCCCATAGCGCAAGTGATGAGGCCGCCGGTGCGGAAGCTAATGCGGCGCGGCGCAAGATTTGAGAAATCGTTGGCAGGAGAGACAACGTTGGCGGCGACGTTGACGTTGAGGGTGGCCATGAGCAAGGCGATCATGGCTAGAACGACCGCGAAAGGATTGCCAAGGCGCGCGAGGACGGCGACGGGGTTCCAGAGCGCTTGGCCAAAAATGATGAGGGTGGCAGAAGTGACGGCGATGCCGATGAAGGAATAAAAAGTCATAGTGGCGGGAAGGCCGAGGGCCTGGCCGACGATTTGGTCGCGCTGGCTGCGGGCGTAACGAGTGAAATCTGGAATGTTCAGCGAGACAGTGGCCCAGAAACCGACGACACCGGTGAGCGAAGGGATGAAAAAGCGGAAGAATTCGCCGAAGCTTTGAAACTTCGAGGGCGTGGCAAGCATGGGGCCGAAGCCGCCGGCCCTGCTGCGCGCCCAAAGGAGAAGGGCAAGGCCAATGAGGAGCAAGAATGGAGCGGAAATGCCCTGGAGGAAGCGAATGGTTTCAATGCCACGAAGAATCACTAGCACGTTGAGAAGCCAGAAAAAGGCGAAACACATCGCCGGACCGGCATGGAAATTCGCCCACCATGGGGCGAGGGCCACGATCATGGCGTTGATGGCTTCGCCACCAATCCAGGTCTGAATGCCGAACCAGCCGCAAGCGACGAGAGCGCGCAGAATGGCAGGAACGTTGGCGCCGAGAACTCCGAAGGAGGCGCGCGCAAAAACCGGAAATGGGATGCCGTATTGAGCTCCGGCATGCGCGTTGAGCAGCATGGGAATCAGCACCAGGACGTTGCCGAGAAAGACGGTGAAGAGCGCCTGCTTCCAATTCATGCCGCCGGCGATCATGCCGCTGGCGAGCATGTAGGTGGGAATGTTCACGCTCATGGAAATCCACAGAGCGGCGTAGTTGTAGGTTCGCCAGGTGCGGCGCTCGCTGGGGACCGGGGCAAGGTCTTTGTTATAGAGCGAACTGCTCTCGATGGTTTCGGGGCGAAGCAATTTAGTTGGCCGCCTCGGAGCTCTCCGACGCGCGGGTCCGCGTGATTACTCCGTAGGATTCCGGGCGGCGGTCGCGATAGAACTGCCAGGTGTCGCGAACTTTCCGAATCTCGTCGAGATTCAGCTCGGCGACGAGCAATTCGTCCCTGTCGCGGCTGGCTTGCTTGACGATTTTGCCGCGCGGGTCGCAGAAGTAGCTCTTGCCGTAAAATTCGCCAATTTTCCAGGGAGCTTCGGTGCCAACGCGATTGATGGCGGCGACGAAATACGCGTTGGCTACCGCGTGAGCGGGCTGCTCGAGTTCCCAAAGATATTCGGAGAGACCGGCGACAGTGGCGGAGGGGTTGTAGACAATTTCCGCCCCGTTGAGGCCGAGGATGCGGGCGCCTTCGGGAAAGTGGCGGTCGTAACAGATGTAGACGCCGACGCGGGCGAAGCGCGTCTGGAAGACGGGGTAGCCGGCATTTCCGGGAGTGAAATAAAACTTTTCCCAGAAGCCCGGATGGCAATGGGGAATGTGGTGCTTGCGGTATTTGCCGAGGTAGCGGCCATCGGCATCGATGACCGCGGCGGTGTTGAAGTAGACGCCGGTCATTTCGACTTCGTAGACCGGGACAACAAGAACCATCTGGTATTTCTTAGCGAGCTTTTGCATGGCCGTGACCGTAGGACCGCTCGGGACCCTTTCGGTGAGTTCGTACCAGCGGGTTTGCTGCTCGGCGCAAAAATAAGGGCCGTAGAATAGTTCCTGAAGGCCGAGGATCTGCACCTTCTGCTTGGCCGCATCGGCGATCAAGTGTTCGTGCTTGGCGATCATTTTCTTCTTGATCTCGGCGAGCGAGAACTTTTCCGGAGACCATTCACATTGGGCCTGAATCAGGCCACAGCGGACGATACGGGGCATGCCACACCTCCCGAGCTAACGCAGGCGAAAAGTTTACTCTGTGCGCGATGGTGCGACAAGGTTTGGCGGCGGGATGTGCCGCTCCGATGGGCGCAAAAAGAACCGATGCGGTAAATACAAAAAGCGGCTGGCGGATTGACGCTCTGGAACAGCAGCATTGGATGGAGGCCGAAAACCTGGTCGCGGAGCCTGGAGTCCAGCCGCAAGTGGCGGCGATTTCGCATTTGGCGGCTGCGCTGGGAGCTGCGCACACCGGGAATCTGCAGGCCGCGCGGCGACATGCGGAACAGGTGCGCAGACTCTCGTCAGAATTGCAGGAAAAAGGCGAAGTGTATTGGGCTCAACAAGTGGCAATCCAGGGCGAGGAGGCCGGGGGATGGGTGGCATTTGCGGAGCACCGTACCAACGATGCGCTGCAGTTGCTGCGAAGGGCAGCGGATCATGAGGACGCCGCGGAAAAACATTCCGTGACGCCGGGGGCGGTCCGCCCGGCACGGCAATTGCTCGGTGATCTGCTGAAGGAAATGCACGAGCCGAAAGAAGCACTGATAGCTTACCGGCAGGTGCTGTCAGTGGCTCCGGGGAGGCGAAACGCCCGAAAGGGGTAGCCGAAGCCGAGCGAGCGACGGCAAATAAGGTCAGTAGACTCAGGTAGATACCTGAGGGTCATTCTGCCAACGAATGAAGCGAATTTGTGCGTGTGCTGTCCGTGGGGTGCCTCCCATCCAGGCAGGCAGGTAAAATTGCGGCGGGGGTAGAGCTTTTTTACTTGGAAATCGCCCGGCAACCGTTGAAAATAAAAGAGTTAGCTTTGGCGTGGAGGTTGCAACCCAAGAGCCAGTGGGGGAGGCGAGCCGAGGATCCCTTTAGGGGATTGAGGGCTGGGCCGGTTCGCTACTCCCCCCTTTCACTTTCGCCGAACGGTGACCCGGAGAGCCTCTGAGCGGTCACCGGCAACCCATCAACACCCCGGACACTTTCGAGTATCGGCGAAAGTGCGCCTAAAGCCATAAACCAAGTCCGCAATCTGAAGGAAATCGCCCGAGTTTTGACGGCCTGAACGCGAGAGGCGGGCGTCAGACTGACCAGAAATGGGAAGGAACGGGCTTGGCAAAATGGCTTACACCGGGCTGCGTTTCATGAGAACGCGTATCGTAGTCGGTGAGCGTGAGCGCCAGCATGATGGCCAGCCAGAAGACCGAACAGACGATGACCAGCTGGGTGCGCTTGGAACTATAGCGGGCGTGCATGAAGTAAAGAACAACGAGGGTGGCTTTGATCGTGGCAATGACCAGAGCGATGACAATATTGAACTGATGAAAGTTCTGGAAAGCGGCCCACACGGTGATCCCGGTGCCAAGCATCAAGGCCGCAAAAATGGCAATGTAGATTTTTGGCGAAACAATGTGCTCGGACACGCGCGACTCTCCCTTTACTCCTACCGGTGCCTATCAATCAGATATAACAACGGGAACAGATAGATCCACACAATATCGACGAAGTGCCAATACAAACCGACGATTTCGACGGGCGTGTTGTACTGCGGCGTGAAACGGCTGGCAAAGGAACCCTTGATGAGCCAGACGAGGAGGCCGGCGCCGACGATCATGTGGAGAGCGTGCAGGCCGGTCATACCGAAATAAAGGGAGAAATAAAGCTGGCCATGGAAGTTGATGTCAGGATCGACAGCGAACGCCTTATCCACTTCCTCTTTTTCCAGCGCCAATTCTTCGAGGTTATCGCCAGCCATGGGATGCGCCGGATGGTACTTCATGTCGAAGCCGCGGCCGGGGATGAGGTGATGGTCGAACTTCTGTTTGTATTCGATCGCTTTGACGCCAAGAAAGACAGTGCCGAGACCAAGCGTAGCGATCAGGAAAAAACTAACCAGTTTCTTCTTGCCGACCTGCGCGGACCACACGGCCATGGCCATGGTCAAACTGCTCATAATCAGCACGACGGTGTTGCCGGCGCCGAGTGTAATGTCCAGCGTGTTGCTGCCGATGCCGAAGGCGGTGCTGAAGGCGCTGCGATTGATGGTGTAGGCCAGGAACAGGCCGCCGAAGAACAGGACTTCGGTGACCAGGAAAATCCACATGCCGAGCGTGGCGGATTCCTTCTGCTGTTCGAGCGTTTGAAAATGTCCGTACAGATCGCCGGTGCGATGCACTCGGTGCTCCTCTTCCTCAGCCAATGCTGCCTGGCTTGGGTCAACTGCGGGACGGAGTAAAGTCCGCCTCTACATAAGACAACAACACAAATTCAACACAACAAATCAATCATCTCCATGAGCCGGGGCGGGCGATGGCGTTCCCGCCAAGCCAAGATCCGGCCGGTTCAAATAGTCGTAAGGCTCCCAGGTAACTTCCGGCGTGACATGAAAATTTTCCGTCGGTGGCGGCGAATCCGTCGTCCACTCGAGGCCGGTGGCCGGCCAGGGGTTCTTGCCGGCCACCCTGCCGTAGCGCATGGACCAGGTCAGGTAAATCATCGGCAGAAGATAACCCAGCGCGAGGATTGAAGCGCCTGCGGTGGACAGCACATTGAGCACCTGAAATTCCGGCGGATAGGTGTGATAGCGGCGCGGCATGCCGAGGTAGCCAAGAATGAATTGCGGAAAGAAGGTGAGGTTGAAACCGACAAACAAGGTGACGGCGGCGATGCGCGATAGAGTTTCGGGATAAAGCCTGCCGGTAATCTTCGGCCACCAGAAGTGAATGCCGCCGACATAACCCATGACCGCGCCTCCGACCATGATGTAGTGGAAATGGGCGACCACGAAATAGGTGTCGTGGATATGAATGTCCAGGCCCAGGCAGGCGAGGAAGAGTCCGGTGAGGCCGCCAATCAAAAAAAGTCCGATGAAGCCGAATGCGTAGAGCATCGGCGTGTCCCAGGAGATAGAGCCCTTGTAAAGGGTGGAGGTCCAGTTGAAAACCTTGACCGCCGAGGGGATGGCCACCAGATAGCTGAGGAAAGAAAACGTAAGCGCGGCGTAAGTGGATTCGCCGGTAACGAACATGTGGTGCGCCCAGACCAGGAAGCCGATGACCGCGATGGCGATGCTCGAACCGGCGATGAAGGAGTATCCGAAGATGGGTTTGCGCGCGAAAGTGGGAATAATTTCGCTGATCACGCCCATGGCCGGAAGAATCATGATGTACACGGCAGGATGCGAATAAAACCAGAAAAGGTGCTGAAAGAGGATGGGGTCGCCGCCCAGGGCGGGATTGAAAAAGCCCAGATGAAACATACGCTCGAGGCCGGCGAGCAACAGCGTGATGGCGACAACGGGCGTGCCCAGAATCATGACCAAGCTGGTGGCGTAATGGGCCCAGGCGAAGAGCGGAAGCCGGAACCAGGTCATGCCGGGGGCACGCATGGTGTGGATGGTGACGATGAAGTTGAGGCCCGTCAGAATGGAGGAGAAGCCGTTAATAAAGATGCCGAGGACCGCGGGAGTGACCGCGGAGTTCGAATAAACGCTGCTGAGCGGGGTGTAAAACGTCCAGCCGGTGTCCAGTCCGCCGGTTCCGAACGAATACAGAACGAAGCAGCCGCCGATAATGTAGATGTACCAGCTTAGTAGATTGATTTTCGGAAAGGCCAGATCCTTCGCGCCGATCATGAGGGGAATCAGGAAATTGCCAAGGACGGCGGGGATCGAGGGGATCAGAAAAAAGAAGATCATGGCCACGCCGTGCATGGTGAAAAGCTTGTTGTACGTTTCGGGCGTGACCAGCGCACCGGTGGGCGTGAGCAGGTGGATGCGGATCATGGTGGCGAAGATGCCGCCAATGAAAAAGAAGACCGTCACTGAACCGAGATAGAGCAAAGCGATGCGTTTGTGGTCGGTGGTGAGCAGCCACGAGCGGATGCCATAGGTGGCATTCAAATAGTCCTCGTGCGGCGGCTTGTGGCCGGGTAGAGGCGATGGTGGCGTGTTGCTCATGGCTTATTTGTTCCCCGTGGGCGGCGCAATGCCGGAGCCCTTCGCGGGAACCGGCTGCGACTGCAAAGACTTGATGTAAGCGGTAAGAGCGAAAATCTGCTCCTCGGTAAGCTGTCCCTGGAACGCAGGCATCAATGGCTGATAGCCGGCTACAATTTTCGCATTGGGCTGGAGAAGCGATTCGCGAAGATACGCTTCGTCCGCGGTGACCGTCGAGCCATCGGCCAGAAGAACTGGGGCGCCGTAAAGGCCATTGAGCGAAGGAGCGCGGCCCGTGCCGTCGGCGACATGACAAGTGATGCAAGCTCTTTCGGCAAAGAGCTTTTCGCCGGCCACGATAGGATTGGCGCTTCCGCCGGAGGATCCGGAGAGCCACGCCGCGTAGTCTGACGGCTCCATGACGGTAACCCAGCCGCCCATCAACGCGTGGTTTGTGCCGCAGTATTGCGAACAAAAGAAGTGGTAACGGCCAGGCTTGGTGGGGCGGAACCACATGGTGTTGTAATGCCCGGGAACAACGTCCATTTTCACGCGAAAAGCGGGAACGAAAAAGTCATGGATCACGTCCTCGCTGGCCAAGATCAGGCGAATGTTGCGGCCCACGGGAACGTGCAGTTCATTGATCTCTTTCAATCCGTTGGGCTGCTGGGCCTTCCACATCCACTGTTTACCGATGACGTAAACGTCCAGAGTGTCCTGCGGCGCGCGGCGATAATCAACGTAGACGACGGCACCCCAGCTGAACATGGCCATGGCCAAAATCAACGGAATGATCATCCAGGCGGCTTCGAGCCGCGAATCACCGTGAATGGGAACACCCACGTCATTCGGCTGTTTACGATGGAATTTAAAAAAGAAAATGACGATCGCCACGGTAACGGCAGTCGCAAAGAAGACACAAATCGCGGTGATAAAGAGCATCAGCGAGTCCACGTGCGGTGCGAAGTTGGACGCTTGCTCGGGATAGATTGGCAATTGCGACTGCACGATTTAGTGTGCTCCTCGTTCCATGCCGCTCGGAAGCGGCTGGCGCAAATTCCTGGCTGCCGCCAGCGCTTCGCGGCGGCGTGAAATCAAAATTCCTCCGACGATGCAGAGAATCGTAAGAATGCCGCCGAGACGAATAATCTTGAGAATCGAAGCGCTGTAGGTGGCGGCAGTGGGGTCGTAGTGATAGCAAAAGAGCAAAACATGGTCGATGGGCGTGCCGATCTTTCCGGCCGAGGCATCCACAAGCCCGAGGCGCATGTCACGGCCTGGATATTCGATGCCGTAGAAATAGCGCGAGATGTGGCCATCCGGCGTGAGAATCATCACGCCAGCCGCGTGGGCGAAGAGATTGTTCTTAGCGTCAAAGGAGAAACGGAAGTTCGCGGCTTTGGTGGCGGCTTCGACGGATTCTTTCGAGCCAGTGAGGAAATGCCAGCCGGAATCCGTTTCCGGACGGCGGAAATGAGCCAGCGCCTTCTTTTTCTTTTCGGTAGCCATCTCCGGCGTCTCGCGGGAATCGAAGCTGACAAAAACGACTTCGTAGTCGCGGCCGGGATTGAAGGTGAGCATGCGCAGGACGCCGACGACGCCCTGTTCGACCTGATCGCAAAGCATGGGGCAACCGTAATAGACGAAAGCGAGGACCACCGGCTTTTGCTGCCCGAAATAATCGCGGAGTTGGACGCTGCGGCCGGTTTCGTCACGGAATGGGAGATCCAGCGGCATAGGCCCGTTGAGCGGCGGCTCGAAGCCCACGTTCTGCAAAGCCCGTGGCATGGTCGCAGCCGATGGGCCGGTGTTGCTGGGGACTGCCTGAGCGTGCAGAGTGCCCGCCGTGAGAAAGAGCACCGGAATCCAGACGAAATGTCGAACTTTATTCATTGCGTTATTTCTTTTTCTCCGTTGCTGGCGCGGGCCCCGGCGGGCAAACCCTTCTCAGCAATGATTTTCATCGCATCCTTAACGGGAATCTGGGCGACGCCGCTGGACCTGTCAATCCATTCGAGTTTTTCATTGGCTTCGGAGTCTTCCTGAATCTTCTTGCGCAGGTCAGCCTGCGGATCGGTTTGATGGCCGGGGACACCCTGCAGGCGCGGCTCAGGAGGCATCATTCGATAATCCTTGCCAAGAGCGTCGCGAGACGGGGGAGGAGGCGTGTCGGTCGAGGCTGCGAAATCTAGAGTGAAGCGCAAAATATAAACGCAAATCAGCGCGGAAACCACGACCGCCGCGGCCAAGGCAAACAGATACCCATAGATCGTACTCGCCTGGATGTCGCGTTCTTCGAACGAGACGTCGGTGTGGCGCGGCTCCTGGCCCGTATTGTGGGACTCAGTGCTCATGATGCTCGATGGCCTCCGCCAATTTCGGGTCGCCCAGCGGGAGAAGCGGGCATTGCTTCAAGTTAAATGCAAAGAAGCCGAGCCACAATCCGCCGAGGGCGAGGGGCAAAACAATGTCGAGCAACGTAGGCATGGCGCGAGAAGTAAATTCCGGGCGCGTCATCCAATATAAATCCACAAGGCGCATGAAGATAAGCCATATGGCGATCTTCGGAAGCACTTTGGCGTTGCGCTTAACATCCTGCGAAAGGAGCAGGAAAAAAGGCACGAAGAAATGGAACACCAGAACGATCACGGCGACGACGCCCCAGCCGCCGTACAATCGCGTGCGATAAAAGCTGATTTCCTCGGGCTGATTGCCGGACCAGATGATTAGGAGCTGCGAGAAATCGAAATACGCCCAGAGCATCACGAAAGCGAGGA
>WNFQ01000439.1_pt1 | contig 27204 bp, 23 predicted proteins | sample 5400171 | NCBI WGS metagenome assembly WNFQ01 (sample SAMN13153356, study PRJNA577476) | soil metagenome | isolation source: 20 cm soil under Madrone tree | place: USA:California | collected 2016-06-14
CCCGCGAATGCCGCAAATAGTCGGATGGACTGCAGGGAGTCGCCGAAAAGCAGGCGTTCCATTTTTACGATCAGTGCGATGAGCGGGGGCTGGTCGACGTAGCCCCACGCCAAGTGCCGGCTGCACGCCATGAAGTAAAGTTCGTCGCCAAAATATCCGTAGAAGCGCGCCGCATAGAGATGGATCGCGAGCTTGGCGAGAGCGATATACAAGACGATGGCCGGCCCGGTGGTGAGGCGATCACGCAGTGAAACGGCTTTCGTCGTTGTTTCGGCGACGACTTCGGGCATGGCCTCTCCTGCGGCTTTCCCGGCGAGTTCTGTGCCTCTCCGCATTATCTTTATTCTTCCTGGCGTGCCCTTTTCAAGAACTGCTCAAGCCCGTTGTGCATCATTCTTTCTGGTTGAATCGAATTAATGCCGGCTCCCCTGGCTGGTGTCAAGAGCCGAGAGATGATACATTGCCCCGCAATTCGGCTGAAGGCCTACATGACACACAATTTGAAGCCAACGCGCCGTTCCTTCGTCTCCATCATCGCCGCGCTCGGCGCAGCCTTCCTGAATCCACGAAATTTATTTGCGGCCGGCAGCAGCGCCACTGCGCGACCCACGGACACCAAGCTCAGCGGCTTCGGCGCTTCCGGCAACGTATACGAAGAACTCGGCGTCACCACGGTGATCAACGCCCAGGGCACCATGACCGTGCTCGGCGGCTCGCTGATGCGCCCGGAAGTGGAAGCGGCGATGACCCTCGCGAGCCAGCATTTTTGCAGTATCCCCGATCTCGAGGTCGCCGCCGGCAAGCGCATCGCGGAAATGCTGAAGCTGCCGTCCGGCTACACGGGACTGGTGACTTCAGGCGCGGCGGCGGCGATGCAATCCGGCCTCGCCGGAATTCTCACCGGCGACAGCGAACAGTTCATTCAGCAGTTGCCCGATCTGACCGGAATGAAATCCGAAGTCATCATCCAAAAATCGCATCGCAACGGATTCGACCATCAGCTCCGCTCCACGGGCGTGAAGCTTATTGAAGTCGAAACGCGCGATGACCTCCGCAAGGCCGTCAATCCCAAAACCGCCATGATGCACTTCAGCAATTTCGCGAACGCCGCCGGTCACATCAAGGTCGATGAGTGGGTCAAGCTCGGCAAGGAATACAAGATTCCCTGCTTCAACGATGCGGCCGCCGATACGCCTCCCGTCTCGCACCTGTGGGATTACGCAAACATGGGCTATGACCTTATTGCCTTCAGCGGCGGCAAAGCGATCCGCGGACCGCAATGCGCGGGTTTGCTCATCGGGAGAAAAGATCTCGTCGCCTACGCGCTGCTCAACAACAGCCCGCACGAAGACACGCTGGGCCGCAGCCAAAAAGTCGGCAAGGAAGAAATCATCGGCATGATCAAGGCTCTGGAGAGCTACTTGAAGGAAGATCATGACGCGCTCGCGAAAGAATGGTGGCGCCGGCTCGACAGCATCTCCGCCGAAATCACCCGCATCACCGGTGTCAGCACTTCGTTTTCCGTGCCGGACATCGCCAATCACGTTCCGCACCTCGAAATTCACTGGGACCCGCGCCACATTTCGCTGGAGCCCGCCGACGCGGTTCGGCAATTGCGCAGCGGCAAGCCGTCCATCGTCCTAGCAAGCAACGAAAGCGGTCTGATCATGAACTCCTTCATGCTGCAACTCGGCGAAGAAAAAAATATCGCCGACCGCCTGACGCAGCTCTTCCGCGCGCACTCTGCCTAGCGGCCCCTTTGAAGCAGGGATCCTCTTTTGCTCAGACTGCTGTAATGGCCTGTTCAACCTTGTGGGGATAAGATTGGAATGCGGCCTCCCCAATGGGGGCCATTTCCTGCCCGGCCTGCAACGGGCGACTTCGATTAAGTACCGGGAGGGCACTGACATGGCTTCAGCGGCACACACGGGCGCGGCAAAGCTCCAAGAATCTCAACAGCCTCTATCTGACGAAGAACTCCGCAAGATGCACGCCTACTGGCGCGCGGCAAACTACCTTTCCGTCGGGGAGATCTATCTCTTCGCCAATCCGCTACTGCAAGAACCACTCAAACTCGAGCACATCAAGCCCCGCCTCTTGGGTCATTGGGGCACCACGCCGGGCCTGAACTTCATCTACGTCCATTTCAACCGCCTCATCAAAAAACACGACCTCAACGTTATCTACATCACCGGGCCAGGCCACGGAGGCCCAGGCCTCGTCGCCAACACTTATCTCGAGGGCACGTACAGCGAGATCTATCCCCATATTTCGCAGACCGTCGATGGCATGAGGAGACTCTTCAAGCAGTTTTCATTTCCCGGCGGAATCCCCAGCCACGTTGCACCAGAGACGCCCGGCTCGATCCACGAAGGCGGTGAACTCGGCTACTCGATTGCTCACGCCTATGGTGCCGCGTTCGACAATCCGGACCTGCTGGTTTGCTGTGTCGTTGGCGATGGCGAAGCCGAGACTGGCCCTCTCGCTGCCAGTTGGCACTCCAATAAGTTTCTGAATCCGGCTCGCGACGGCGCCGTTCTTCCCATCCTCCACCTGAACGGGTACAAAATCGCCAACCCAACCGTCCTCGGACGTCTGACTGACGCGGACCTGACTCACCTTTTCACCGGCTATGGTTACAAACCGTACTTCGTGGAAGGCCATGAGCCGGACGCCATGCACCAGCTCATGGCTCATACGCTCGACACCATCATCGCGGAAATCCGCACGATTCAAAATGACGCCCGGGCGGAACGATCCACCGGTCTCCCCGCTTGGCCAATGATCATCCTGCGCACGCCGAAAGGCTGGACCGGCCCGAAAATCGTCGATGGAAAGCCGGTGGAAGGCACCTGGCGCGCGCACCAGGTCCCGGTCACCGACCTTTCAAACCCGGAGCACTTGAAAATCCTGGAAGACTGGATGAAAAGCTATCTGCCGAACGAACTATTCGATGAACACGGCAAACTCATCCCGGAGTTGGCGCAATTAGTGCCACAGGGGAATCGCCGCATGGGCGCGAATCCGCATGCGAACGGCGGTATCTTGCTCAAGGATCTGGTCATGCCGGACTTCCGCGAATACGCGGTCAAAGTGCCGAAACCGGGCGCCGAGATAGCGGAAGCCACTCGGGTCTTGGGATGTCTTCTGCGCGATGTAATGAAACAGAACGCGGACTCGAAGAACTTCCGCGTAGTCGGACCCGACGAAACTTCCTCGAATCGCCTGGATGCATTATTCGAAGTCACCAGCAAAATCACCATGCAGCCGATTGAGCGTACCGACGAGCATCTTTCGAAAGACGGCCGCGTGATGGAAGTCCTCAGCGAGCACATGTGCCAGGGTTGGCTCGAAGGTTATTTACTTACCGGCCGCCATGGCTTCTTCTCCTGCTATGAAGCATTCATCCACATCGTGGACTCCATGTTCAATCAGCATGCCAAGTGGCTCAAAGTCACGCGAGACATTCCTTGGCGCCGCCCCATCGCCTCCTTGAACTACCTCCTTACCTCACACGTTTGGCGGCAGGACCACAATGGATTCACGCACCAGGACCCTGGCTTCATCGACCACGTCGTGAACAAAAAAGCCGACATCGTGCGCGTCTACCTGCCTCCCGATGCCAACACGCTCCTCTCCGTAGCCGATCACTGCCTGCGCAGCCGCAACTATGTCAACGTCATCGTGGCCGGAAAGCAGCCCGCGTTGCAGTACCTCGACATGCAATCGGCCATCGAGCACTGCACCAATGGAATCGGAATTTGGGAGTGGGCCTCCAACGACCAGGGCGCCGAGCCCGATGTCGTGATGGCCTGTGCCGGCGATATCCCCACGCTCGAAACTCTAGCCGCCGTGGATCTCCTCCGCCGCCATTTCGCCGATATCAAAATTCGCGTCGTCAATGTCGTTGACTTGATGACCATCCAGTCTTCCACCGAGCATCCCCACGGCCTCTCCGATCGCGATTTCGACTCCCTGTTTACGATCGACAAGCCCGTCATTTTTGCCTACCACGGCTATCCCACGCTCATTCACCGCCTCACCTATCGCCGCGCCAATCACGACAATTTCCATGTCCGCGGATACAAAGAAGAAGGAACAACCACTACTCCCTTCGATATGACCGTACTCAACGATTTGGATCGTTTCCATCTGGCCGGCGACGTCGCCGACCGCGTTCCCCGCCTGCAACGCGTCGGCGCGCACTTCAAACAGTTTCTGCGCAACAAGCTCATCGAGCACAAACAATACATCCGCGAACATGGCGACGATATGCCGGAAATCCGCGACTGGAAGTGGCCCTATTAGCCCATGAAAATCCTTGTGCTCAATTCGGGTTCCAGCAGCCAGAAGAGTGCCTTGTATGAAATCTCCGGCGCCCTTCCCGAACATCCACCTTCGCCCGCTTGGGAGGGCAAGATCGAATGGAACGGCAACCAGGCCGACATCCAGGCGCAGAATTCGCAGGGAGCGCAGTTGAAGGGCCGCGTCAATGTTGCGTCGCGCGCAAACGCGACCGAACAACTGCTGGACACCTTATGGAATGGAAAGCTGCGCGTCGTTTCCGCGCCTTCCGAGATCGACGTAGTAGGTCATCGTATCGTCCACGGTGGCAAAGACTTTGAAAAAGCAACCGCCATCACGCCGGAAGTGAAATCTGCCATAGCACGCATGTCCGCTTTTGCGCCGCTCCACAATCGCGCCGAGCTGGAAGGGATCGACATCATCGAGAAACGCCTTGGCGCGGTTCTCCAGGTCGCTGTCTTCGATACCGGCTTTCACAGCCGATTGCCGGAGTCCGCCGCTGTATATCCCGGTCCTTTCGAATGGCTCGCGCAGGGCATTCGTCGCTATGGATTTCACGGCATCAATCATCAGTATTGCGCGGAGCGCGCCGCACAACTCCTTGGAAGAAATTTGTCGCCCCTGAAACTCGTGACCTGCCATTTGGGGAACGGTTGCTCTCTGGCGGCCATTCGCGATGGCCGTAGCATCGATACGACCATGGGCTTTACTCCCCTGGAAGGGCTAATGATGGGCACGCGATCCGGTTCCGTGGACCCCGGAATTCTCACGTATTTAATGCGGCAAGGTCCCCTTACCGGGGAGCAGCTCGACGATTTGCTGAACACCAAATCAGGTCTGCTGGGAATCTCTGGAATCTCCAGCGACATGCGGCAGATTGTGGCCGCGATGAAGGAAGGCCATCCGCGCGCCAAACTCGCCTTTGAGATCTTCGTCCACCGCCTGCAAACTGGTATCGGCGCGATGATTGCCGCGCTCGGTGGAATAGACGCCTTGGTTTTCACCGCGGGTATAGGAGAAAATTCAGCCGAGGTGCGCGCTGCCGCCTGCGCCAATTTCGAATTTCTCGGCCTCAAACTCGACCCTGCAAAAAATTCGCAATCTCCCGCGGACCAGGAAATCTCTCTGTCCGATTCAGGCGTCCGCGTTTTAATCGTGCGCGCCCAAGAAGATTGGGCAATCGCCCGCGACTGTTGGCACCTCACGTCCGCAAGGATTCGCGGCCAGGCAACCGCCAACTAATCAATACGCCGGTCAGTCAGATGGTTGCCGCTGGCCTATCTCCGCGCCGCCGGAAGCGACGCTGGCAGGAAAGTGCGCCCCAGCGCTCTGCGCAAACTAAACTCATACGACACCGGCCGCAGCCAAATCCTTGTCGCCGACGATTTCTGGGAGTATCAATATATCTGTCTTCTGCGGCGCGAGCCGAGCCGGTTCGATTCGAATCGGTTAGGCGCCCTTGGGAACAGTCGCGGCGCCGCTGGCTCCATCCCCCCTTCCTGAAAGTTAAATCTATTCTGTGTGCGGCTGATTCTGTGACGAATCGCGTCGCGACAAGAGTGCGCGCCAACTATGCCGAAGATTCTAATCGTCGATGACGATGCCACCAGCCGGCGGCTATACGCTTCCTTGCTGGCTCCATATGGCTATTGCCTGCTCGAGGCTCGCGACGGACAGGAAGGTCTGTCCGTCGCGCAAGCGGAAAATCCCGATCTTGTAATCTGCGATATCGTCATGCCCACGATCAACGGGTACCAGTTTGTCCAAGCGCTCAGAAGCCTTTCGCAGCATCAACAAACTCCAGTGATCTTCCATAGTGTCAATTTACTGGATGAAGAAGCGCGCTCGCTCGGGTCTGCCTGCGGCATCTCTCGCTTCATACTGAAGCCCTTCGATCCGCAACAAGCGCTGGCGACGATTCAGGAAGCCCTGAAGACGGGCCTTCAGGAGGCGCCTGCGGCGCTTCCTCCGGCCGCAAAGCGCGACCCCATTCCTCTTCTGCTCAATGCTTATTTTGTGAAGGGCAAAAAGCTCGACGCCAGCGTCCAACTGGCGTCGTTGGTCGAGGTCGGCATCGCTCTTGCTCACGCTCAGCAGACCAGCCAACTCCTCGAAATAGCAATGACCGCGGCTCGCACATTGACCGATGCAAACTTCGCCGCCGCCGGAATTCTTGGAAAATCCGATAGTATTGACGCGCAAACTCTCGCCCTCAGCGGCTTCGACGAAACCACGGCCGCGCAACTGCGGCAAAGTTCTTTCTCGCCCCCTTTTCTGCGCGAACTTCTTGCGACGCGCCGTCCGCAGCGTATTTTCAATCCCTCCGAAGCATCGCTGGCTTTGCTGCTCCCACCGCTCCACCCCAAGGTGCGCAGTCTCTTGGTTGTACCTCTGGAATCCAGCGGTCGCGCGTATGGCTGGATGATGGTTGCCGAAAAATCGGATGCGCAGGCGTTTACTGAAGAAGACGAGCGCATGCTCCGGGCGTTGGCTTCGCAGACCATCACTTGTTATGAAAGCGCGCAACGTTTTGACACCATTCAAGAGCACGCCAAGGATCTTGAACTCCAGATCGAAGAGCGCAAGCGTGCCGAAGATCGTTTCCGCATGCTGCTGGAAACATCGCCCATCGGCATCGTCATCTCTGACGGTGCGGGCAGAATCGAAGACGTGAATGCCGAAGCTCTGCGTCTGTTTGGGTACGAGCGCGAAGAGTTAGTCGGACAGATGATTGAGATACTCGTACCCCAGCGCCTTCAACGCGCTCACGCCGGCCATCGCTCCCTCTATGCCCGCGACCCGCGCACGCGCTCCATGGGCGCGGGCATGGAGTTGTTCGCTCGCCGCAAGGATGGCACCGAGTTTCCCATAGAAGTCGGTTTGGGGCCGCTGGCCACCAAAGAAGGCGTCCTCGTCTCCAGCACCATCGTGGATATCACCGCACGAAGAAAGATGGAGGAACAACTCCGGCTGTCGCAACGCATGGATGCCATTGGCAGGCTCGCTGGTGGCGTGGCCCACGACTTCAACAATCTGCTGACCGTGATCTTGGGGAACTCTGACGTCGTCCTGGACTCGCTTCCACCTGGTCACCCCGCCATCCAGAAACTCGAAATAATCAGGAAGGCGGGCATGTCCGCGGCAGACTTGACCCGGCAGCTCCTCGCCTATGGCCGCCAACAATTGGTGCAACCTAGAATCCTCGATCTCAAAGATACGCTGCAGAAAATGGAGGTTTTGCTGCGTCGCCTGATCGGCGCGAAAATCGAGCTCAAAATCTCGCTCGATTCTTCCCTTGGCGCTATCAAAGCCGACCCCGGACAAATCGCGCAGATCCTCTTGAACTTGGCGGTGAACGCCCGGGATTCCATGCCCACGGGCGGGTACCTCACCATCGAAGCATGCAACGTAGAAATAGACGAGAGCTATCGGGAACAGCATCCGGCGGCCATTCCGGGCCGCTATGTGCTGCTGGCGATCACGGACACGGGCTGCGGAATGGATCGCGAGACGCAATTGCGGATTTTTGATCCGTTCTTCACCACCAAGGAACTCGGTAAGGGCACCGGCTTGGGCTTGGCAACCGTGTACGGAATTGTAAAACAAGGTGGCGGCTACATCTGGGTCTACAGCGAGATCGCGCAGGGAAGCGTCTTCAAGGTTTATCTGCCGCGCGTCGAGCAATCGGCTCAGCCTGCCACGCCAGAAGATCGGGAAGAAGTCTGCAATGGCAGCGAGACCATCCTCCTGGCCGAAGACTCTGACCCCCTTCGCGAAATGGCTCGCGAATATCTGAAAACTGTCGGCTATACCGTTCTCGAGGCGGCTTCCGGCAAAGACGCTTTGCAGCGCGCCAAGGACTTCGCGGGAACCATTCACGTCTTGCTCACCGACGTCGTGATGCCGGAAATGAGCGGTCCCGAATTGGCCCATCAGTTGACGCTCCACCGTCCCCGAATAAAAGTAATCTTCACTTCCGGTTACACCGACGACGCGATCGCTCGCCGGGGCATACTGGATTCCACGGTCGCGTTCATACAGAAGCCATATCGTCCCAAGGAACTGGCCAGAAAAATTCGAGAAGTGTTGCGCGACGCGCCTGCCAACGTCGCCGCGCCGGAAGAGCAACCGTCCAGGATTCCCCCAGCCCGCTAACGAAGACTTGAACGCCGATGCAAGTTTTTAAGAAAACATAGGCTTACTAAATTTCCGGCGCGCCCGTGCGCTGGAACGGCGCTCAGTTCCATTTGGCGTCTTTGCTGAAACACATATTCTTGAGCCAGTACGGAGGTGCACTACCGGACTACTCTTGTGTAGCTACATTTTTGGAGTTATACTATTCCTTCATGGTTCGGTTCGAGTGGGACGAGGCGAAGACCAAGACTAACGAACGAAAGCATGGGGTGCGTTTTGAGGATGCCATGCTTGTTTTTTGCTGATCCCTACGCGCTGGTCGACCAAGATCGCATAGAGGGCGGCGAACTCCGATGGCGGACCCTCGGTTTGGTCGGGGGCATCGTGCTGCTCCTCGTTGCCCACACCGTTCGCAATGAGGAAGAGCACGAAATTATTCGTATCATCTCAGCGCGAAGAGCGGTTCGGAAGGAGCGCAAACGCTATGACGAAAATCGTAAAGAAGAGTCTCTCGGATAGCCGCCTCACCGCCGGGCGCAAACGCCGTCTTAAAAACCTCTCTCGTCGGCCTGACAACGAGACCAACACTTCCGACATCCCGGAATTGACAGAGAGGTTCTGGCAAAACGCGGTCCGCAACCCCTTCTATCGACCTTTGAAACAACAGCTGACTCTTCGTCTTGACGCCGATGTGATCGCCTGGCTGCGGAGGCAAGGCCGGGGCTATCAGACCCGCGCAAATGCCCTGCTACGCGATGCCATGCTCGCGGATCTGAACCCGAAAAGAAGGAAGGAGGGCGGTTGGCCCCGCCCTAACAATCCGCGTCATAACGGCATTGCGCAGAGGCGGCGGGCCAGTTGAGCCGTCGCGCTTTCCTCCATGGACAGGATCGCGGATTACGCTGAATATCCACTTCATTCCTTTTCCGCAGCGCCCATCCCATCACACCCGAATCTGCCACAGAAACTGGCCTGAATTACGATCGCGCCAGATACTACGATGTGGTGGCAAGCGTTTTCTAAGTGAGGACCCGCCGGGTTCGATGGCGAGCATTCTATCGGTTCCGTCTACGCCACCCGTCTGGAGGAATTGCCCTTGACAGCACGGAACAATTGTGACACTGTAACACCGTTGCAGTCGAGAGGCTTTGGGAAGGATGATGACGATGATGCCTACGATCCGAATTGACCAGGATGTTTGGACCTACTTGCAGAGTAAGGGGAAGGCATTCGAGGATACGCCGAACGATGTTTTGCGTCGCGAGTTAGGTTTAGGCCCTGGAGTCATAACTCGGCAGAGCGGAGATTCGACGCCGCAAACCCGAGTGAGAACAGCAACGCCGTTGTTGTCCTCAAACCGCGATTATACATACCAACAAGTAAGCGCATACACGCTCGACGAGAAGCAGTATCCAGCGCGCAGCTACAGAGACGTTTTGATTGGGGTATCGACTAATCTTCGTCGCCAGCATCTGGGCGCTTTCGATCAAGTGGGGCTGGGTCTACGGGGGAAGAAGCGCCCATATTTTTCTCTCGATCCTAAAGATTTGCGGAGTCCCTTTCGTGTGGCGGATAGCAATCTATTTGTTGAAACCAACCTAAACGCGAATCTCATCGCGGCAATCTGCTTGAGCCTTGTAAAAGCGCTTGGTCACAAGCTAGATAAATTCGAGATCAAGTAGGTGCGTTAAAAGGCTCTAACCCCAACAGCCAAAGGCTAGACAAGGCGCCCGCGTGGCCGGTGGGCGCTACATGCGCAAGGAGCGAGACAAAGTCAAAATCCTCGGGCGAGACGTTCTGTTTCACAAACCATAAGCGTCCGCCTTCTCGAGAAACGGTAAGAGGTAAGAAGAACACAACGAGGAATGGCCCTTGGAGCGAATGGTGGACATGGAGTCTCCAGAAGGAAAAGTTGATTTTGGGATTTTCGGGGGTAAAGCCTCGCGGTGGCGAGGCGTAGTTTTGTACCAAATGAGTACGTCAAAGGAAGAATTACCTGTCAAGAAAATAAATTACGGTAGATGACGTAGTGGCGGAGCCCTCTGGTTGCTGCCGCTAAAAGGCGGAGGGGTGGCGCTGGCCGGTGGCGATTAGCCTTTCGATTTCGGCGAGTGGGGCGATGTGGCCGCGGGCGCCGATTCCGGTGCAGTTGAGTGCGGCGGCGGCGCAGGCGAATTCGAGCTGGCGCGGCAGCGCCCAGCCTTGCAGCAATCCATAGATAAAACCTGCGTGGAAGATGTCGCCGGCGCCCGTGGTGTCGACGGCGTCGACGCGAAACGCGGGCGCGTAGCGGAATTGCGCGCCGTCGTAGGCCAGGACTCCTTCTTGGCCGAGAGTGGCGGCGGTGAGGCGACCGCCGTATTTACTGCGCACGGCTGCGAGCGATTTGCGCAAGTCGGATTCGCCGGTGATGCGGCCGGGAATGTCGCGGCTGGTGATGAGGTAATCGATCAATGGAAGAAGGGCGTCGACGCCGGGGTAGAGTTCGTCGAGATCAGCGATGACGGGAATGCCCGCGGAGCGTGCCCAACTGGCGGCGGCGATTGCAGCGGCGGTGTCGTGGCCGTCGAGGTGGAGGGCGCGGGCTTCGAGGATCCACTCGCGCTGGAGGTCGCTGGGTTGGAGAGCGAGGCGGTCGTCGCGCTTCCAGAGCACGGTGCGCTCGCCGGCGTCGTCGACGAGGATGAAGGCTTGCTGGCTGGGGCAGCCTGGCGCGGTGAGGAGATGCGTTTCGACGCCGAGGCGGGCGAACTCGGAGCGGTGCAAGGTGGCGGCAAGGTCGTCACCGACTTTGCCGACGTAACGCGTGCGAAGTCCCCAGGATTGGCAGGCGACCATGGCGGTGGCGACTTGGCCGCCCGGGAGAACGTTGGCGGAGCGGAATTCGACCTTGGAGCCGGCCGCAGGGTAGTGCTGAACGGGAATGAGCGTGTCGGTGGCGTTGAGACCGACGCCGACTACGTCGACTTTGGAGGTTGCGGACATTTGGCGGCGCTAAATGTAAAGGAGATGGCGCGCGATGCAAAGAGAAATGCGGTAGCGAAATGGGCCCCGATTAGCCGACAATTCAGGGATTAAGACACGGGCGTGGCCTCCGCCAAGGCAGTCTGAGCGGCTGCTGTTTGTTTGTCTAAGTCGGTTACGCCACGCCCCAAAATGATCAAGCGATGGAATAAGAATCCCATTACTATTTTGTTCAATTCTGGCGTTCGGACATTGTGAATGACAATCGTCTCCAGTTCGCGAGGGTGAGGCAGGGCAAAGTACAAGCAATCCCCGCCGTAATATTCTCCGTGTTCTCCCATGAACAGGTAGGAGACTCGTCCAACCCCCCCAACTGGTGCTCGATGGATGGAGAAAGATCTTGCGCTGCACGCCTCGGCATCTCTCATAACTCTTCTCTCGTCAATCCAGGCCACCAGCAAGACAAAAACGAGAAGAGGCGGATACTGGCAGAATAGAATCACGATGGGCGCAAATCGTGATGAAAAAGCCCAATTCAAATAACTGAACTTCGCGGGGCCACTCGCCGCGGAAAACACGAGAACGGCCACCGACAGAAACGTAGGCCCAAACAACACCCATAGCCTTACAAGTTCAACTCTGACGGCCAACAAGTCGTGCTCCAAAGCTTGGCGTCGATCTAGGTCAGTTAAACGTACAGCTGTTCGTACGTAGAACACTTCCCTGCGCGGATGCATTAAGAAACCCACTACGGCGACTACGATGATGGCGAGAGCTAAGACTCCTTCAAGGAAAGCCTCATATGGGGTGAACAGTAGGACCCCGGCAAACCCGGCAACGATCGCGACGACAAGCGCAGCTCTTGATAGTTCCACTGTCGACACCGCCAGACGGAAAGATGATAGCAATGAGTGTGCGCCTTCGCCGAAGTCAGTGGAAGCGGGTGGTGCGGTGGAGGGTTACGCCGCAGACTAGAAGGAGAGCTAGCGTGGCCGCGCTCAGAATCAGCGCGGGCGGCCAGTTGAGCTGGATCTGCGGGAGGCGGGCAGTGGCTGCGAAGTAGACGAAAATGGCGGTGACGGCGACGACAAGCAGCCAGTCGAGAGCAGTGCGGGAGGGCTTTGCTTCGCTGGCGGATTGGCGGCCGTCCATGCGAGCTTCGACATAGTCGGTTTCGATATTGTAGCGCTGGCTTTCGCGATGCGCGGCTTGCTTCCAGCATGTTTGCTCGGAGCTTGTCGCCGATGAAAAAGCGATGGCGACGACGCCGGCCATCATTAACAGCGAGCCGCCGATTACTTGCGCGTAGACGGAATGTCCGCGGCCGTGCAACTCGCCGAAGACAAGCATGCCCCAGAGAAGTCCCCAGAACTGATTGGTGTTGGAGAGCGGAATGCCGCGGCTGATGCCGACGTATTTGGCGGCGTATTGCTGGAAGAGATCGCCGATGACCCAGATGAAGCCGCCGAGCATGAGCCAGAAGAGCACGTCGCGCGCACTTTGCAGTTCGCGCAAGAGCGGCGTCACACCGAGGTAGCTGACGGCGAGCGCGGACATCATGCCGAGTTCACCAAACGTGAAAAATGTCACGAAGGAGAGAGGATTCATGCCGGTGAGATAGGCTTTGCGGTAGGGGATGTACATCGTGCCCCACAGGATGCCGGCGCCCAGCGCGGCCCAGACTCCGCGGAGGGAATGCGCGGCGGGAGCTTGTGCTGACGAAGCAATAGCCAGCAGCGCGGCGCCCACGCACATCACCAGCGCGCCGCCAAGAACACCGAGCCAGCGCCGCCAGCCCGCTTGGCGCAATTCGTTGAAGAAGAGAAAGCCCCAGAGAATGCCGAGCAGGCTGTTGGAGTTCCACAGCGGAAAGGCGATGCTCAAACCGATATCGCGGATGGCGAAGATGGTCATGGTGTTGGCGACAGCCCAGAGGCATCCGGCCAGCAAAGCCCAAATGATGAGATGCGGAGCGCGGCGGATGTCGGCGCGGACGGAGGACGTGCCGAGGATGAGCGCGGGGACGCTCCAGCGCGCAAGAAAAACGCCGACGACCATGATGAGCGAAATCACCATCGGAGAGAGGCCGATGGAGACGAGCTTGGTGGGCGCTTCCGCGGCGCCGAGCCACGCGCCTGCGGTGAAGCCGGAGAGAATGCCGAGCAACTGCAGCTTGCGGGCGCGCGAGGTTTGTTGCGCTGACGAATCGAGACTCGGCGTTAACGTGGAGTGCATAGTAGGTCAGCGAAGGAATGTCAGCAGAACCAGCCCGCCGATCAGGACCGCGACGGGCACCCAGAAATGAATATCGGTGAGAACGCTCGCGAGTGTGCTTTGCCGTGAGGTAATTTCGTTGGGCATGCGGCCTTTCCAAGAGGAAGCGCCGCTATGCTAGGACAATTCGGGCGTTTAATCCAATCAGATGAAAAGACCGCCCGGGACCAATTCAGGCGCATGCTCATTTCCGCGTCCAAAATAGCGCGGTTGAGATCCTTCGGCCGGCTGAAAAACGCCGGACCTCAGGATGACACGTTTTTCCTGGTGCGTGGCTTTTAGCGGGGCCAGACACCGGCGGTGAAGCTGCGGATGGTGGTGAAGTGTAGATTTTCGTAGAGCCGGACGGCGGAGCGGTTCTGCGAGGTCACGGTCAGTGTTAGTTCGCGGAATTTCAAAGCGCGGAGGGTTTCGGCCGAAGTTTGCATGAGCATGCGGCCGAGTCCGTGGCCTTGATAGCCGGGAAGGACGCAGATTTGCGTGGTGTGGCCCACTCCGGGGGAGACTTCGCTGGTGAGCACGGCGCCAATGAGCTCGTCGCCGCCCGGCTGACGTAGGACAAAAGAGGCGCCGGGCACGAATTGGCCGCAACCGGGAAGAAGAATGATGTTCTTGAGGAAGCGCAAAGCCCCGGCGCGGCTGCGGTACTGATCGTTGATTTCGCCGTCGACGTGATTGGCGTACGACAAGTAAATCAGTTTCGCGCAAGGCTCGAAGAAGCGATCGTTCCAGCGATCGAGGCGCATGCCCGCGGAGGCGCCGGCGCGCGCCTCGTCGTTTTTTTGTAAATCGAGGAGCATAAACTGGCGCGTGTAGAGCTTAAAGCCCTGCTCGCGCAGCGGAGTGTCGACCGGGCCGCCGAAAGGCATGAGCTGTGCTTCGATGCGCGAAAGCTGCGGGAGCGCGCGCATGGAGAAAAGCATTTCTTCCAGGAGGCGGCGGCCGATGTCGGCTTGCGGAAAGCGGGGGGAGACGTACAGTCCGCCGATTAGTCCTTTTTGTTCCTCGAGAACGTAGAAGGAGTAGCCGGCGGCGGAGCCGTTTTCAAACGCCACACAGCCGCATAGTGCGTGCGCTTCTAGAAAGCGTTTGATGAGGTCGAGCGCGCCGCGATAGTCCCAGTGCAGCTCGTCGTGCCAGTGGCGCGCTTCTTCCTCGAGCAGCGGCTCAAGCTGGCGGACGCTGGTTTGGCGAAGGTCCAGAATATTCATCGAAGGGCGGCGCGGCGCGCAGCTTTATGATAGCCGATTCGGCAAGCGGCGCGCGAAAGGCGGAGTCGCGTGGGCGATGACTGCTACTGCATGCGACACAGGCCGAGCAGTTACGAAATGGGCTGCGGAAACCGCGTGCTACGATGACGAATATTTCGGTGAAGGATTAAAAACGGGCTGCGCGCCAGCCCAGTGGCGCGGTTACGAATGTCCATTCTTGACGAATTCCGGTTGCCGTCGCGTTGGTACACAAAGATAGTATTGGCCATTGTGGCGTTGTTGTTTTTTATCGTGGTGGCCACTTCGGCGATTGCGGGATTGTTAGTGTACCGCATCGTGAAGCCGCAACGCTCCAGCAGCGAAATCAATATGGACAGTTTTCCGGGGCGCCCGGAGACGGTGAAATTTTCGGTGCCGGGGGCCGAGCAGCGCGAAGGCTGGTTTTTCCCTGGGTTGGTGGGCGCGCCCAGCATTGTGCTGTGCCACGGCTACGGCTCGAGCCGCGGCGAATTGTTGACGCTGGTTTCGGCGCTGCAGGATCACCAGTACAACGTGTTCGTGTTTGATTTCGTGGCGCACGGGGCAAATGGCGGGATTACCTCGTTTGGTTATCACGAGGCGGATGAAGTGCGTGCGGCGATTGATGAACTCGCCCGGCGAAACGATGTGAATCCTGACCATTTCGGATTGTGGGGCTACAACTTGGGCGCCTATGCGGCGTTGCGCGAAGCGGAAAGTGACAAGCGGGTGCGCGCGCTGATTCTGGATTCGCTCTACGATTCGCCGGAGCAAATGGTGAAGATCGGCGTGGAGAAAGAAGGCTTGGCGGGAATTCCGCTGATGGCGCGCTCGGCGGAAGTGAGTTTCGGGTGGATCAATCACAAATATAGTCGGGAGAGGCCGCTGACTTGGAAGCTAGATAATGTGGCGGGCGTGCCGAAATTGTTTATCGAGGCCGCGGATGATCCGGAGCTGGCCGGGATCACGCAAAAAATGTTCAAGAGCGCGCCGGAACCGAAGGAACAGGTGACGATTCCGCATGGGAATTTCGTGAATATGGAAGATGCGGACAAGCGGGCCTACGAGAATCGCATCGTCAGCTATTTTCTACTGAGGCTGCCTGCTACCGGGCGGGTTAGCCGCTAAGGCCGGAGCCTCGCAGACAATCATCGGCGGGAATGCCATAAAGTGAGAGCATCGAAGGCCCATTCCTCTCAATTCGCTCATCTGACGTGGTGTCGTAAATACCCAGTCGCGCTCCGTCGTGCCCTCTGCCCACTCTGGCAGCTCATGATGAAAGTAAAACGCCAAACCATATTGAAAAGACCTATTCAGCCTATAGGTCGCAGCATGCGATGACCAATAATTGATAGACACGTCTTCAGGAGGTCTGGCCGCCCAACGCGGAGAAGTTCCCAAGTCAAGCGCCCATGCAAAGTCCCCTGTCAGGCTACAAAAAAACGTCAGAAGCACCGACGCTACGGCGATGATGAGGGAGCTTCTCGGACGTTTGCGTAAGATTAAAACGAACGCGGCCATTGCTGCGACGAAATCTGCCAAGGCAACCCAAAGTAGTGGTTGTGGAGGGAAATAGTCAATTGCAACTGGTAGCGTGTCACTTGCAAATAAGATCCCAAGGCTCAAGCAGACCAGCGTGACGGTGCTTGCCATGGCCATCCATCGCACACCTGGCACGATGTTGCGTACCCGGAGTGAGACTGCGTGCGAGAGGAGCAATCCAAGAGGAAAAACGGCGGGAAGGATATAGCCTGGCAGTTTCGATCTCGAGACGCTGAAGAAAAGAACAGTAAAAAGGGCATAGGAGATAAACAGCAAATTGAGAGCCTGATTCGGTGAGCCCTTTTTCAAAAACCCCCGAGCGTCCACAACCGGAGCCACCACCAACGCTGTCCACGGAAGCAAGGCCACAAATAAAACGGGAACGTAAAACCAAAACGGCTGGATGTGTTGGAATTCGGGAGTTAGGAAGCGCTTGAAATTGTGTTCGATGATGAAGATGCGGAAGAAGTCGGGGTTGCGACGAGCGCAGAGGATGTACCAAGGCAGAGCCGTCACGCAGAACGAAGCCATCGCGGCTTGATGAAAGAGACGGAGGGTGTCGCGCCAGCGCTTGGTAAAGAGAGCCCAGAAAAAGACAGCGCCCGCGCAGAGAATGATGCCAGCAGGCCCCTTCGCCAACGCTGCAAGTCCAAGGAAGAATCCAAACAGAATCAGCGCGAGCCATAGTCGCGTGTCATTCGCTTCACCTTGTAGGGGCACAGGATGCTGCGCCCCTTCTCGGCTCGATTCATCCGGCACGAGGCCGACGACCACTGCGGCGCAGACCATCGCTATCGTCAACATGGCGCTAAAGGGCATGTCTGTGGCGGCGGCGTGGGAAAAGCCGATCATGCCGACGGTGGTGGGAAGCAGAAGCAGCAGCCAGCGCGCTGTTTCTGCGCCATAGATGCGCCACGCGAGCCAGGCCATCGCCAGCGTCGCGAGCAATGCGGAAATCGCGCTGGGCAGACGGGCCGCAGCTTCGCTCACGCCAAAAAGTTTGAAACAAATCGCGCCGCCCCAATAATAAAGTGGCGGCTTCTCGAACCAAGGCTTGCCGTACAGCCGGGGCGTGACCCAGTCGCCGGTTTCCGCCATATCGCGTGCGATCCATGCGTACCGCGGCTCATCGGGGCCGACGAATCCGATGGCTCCTAGATGGCTGAAATAGCAGACGTACAGCGTCGCGCAAATCAGCGCGGCCCAGCCGATGCGCGCTGCAAGTTCGTTTGCGTTTTTCTGCGGAGCAATGTCAGTGGAGGTGGTCACGAAAGAATGAGTCTAGCATTGGTGCGTGCGAACGTCAGCGCGTAGGATACTTGGTTTGAAGCGCCGCGGCTTGGCGGGGGCGAATGAAGGAGTGGCTGGAGTACGCCGCAGTGTGGGCGATTTTGAAAATGCTGGGAGCTTTGCCGCGCGGGGTCGCGCGAAGCTTCGCGGCGATGGTGGCGCGGCTCTTGTATGCGATGATGCCGCGGTTGCGGAGGACCGCGGAGTTCAATTTGCGCCTGGCGTTTCCGGAATGGGATGCTTCCCAGCGAAACGCTGTGATCCGCGGCATGGTGCGAAATCTGGGGTGGATGGCGGCGGAGTTCGCGCGCTTTGCGAAGTACACGCGCGAAAATATCGAGGAAATGCTGATCCTCGAAGGGCACGACAATTTTCTGAATGGCCAGCGCCGCGGCAAGGGCGTGCTGTACCTCACCGGGCACATCGGCGCGTGGGAGCTGTCGTCGTTTGCGCACGCGTTGTACGGCTTTCCGCTGCACTATATGGCGCGGCCGTTGGACAACGCGCGCGTCGACGCGCTCGTGAATCAATATCGATGCTTGTCCGGGAACCGGCCAATTTTCAAGAATGAGTCCGCGCGCGCGCTGCTGAAGATTTTGAAGGTGGCGGGAACGGTGGGAATTTTGGCGGATCAGAACACCATGCCGGAAGAAGGCGCGTTTGTGGATTTCTTCGGCAAGTCCGCGTGCACGACGACGGGAATTGCGCGCGTCGCGCTGCACACGGACGCCGCCGTCGTGCCGGGATACGCGTATTGGGATGGTGTCATCGGAAAGTATCGGCTGCGGTTTGAACCGGCAGTGGAATTGGTTCGAACGGGCGATACCGAGCGGGATGTCTTTGTAAACACGCAGAAATTTGCGAAGGTGATCGAGGAGATTATTCGCAAGCATCCAGAGCAGTGGGTGTGGGTGCACGCGCGGTGGAAGACGCGGCCGAAGGGCGAAGCCGAACTTTACTGACCAAGAAGAGATTTCATCACAGAGGTCACCAAGCCCACAGAGAGAAAAGCACGGAGAGTAACTATGACGAAGGTGGCAGGGGAATTGGCGGCGGCGATTGGGGCCGAACTCAATGGCGACGGGGACTTTGAGGTGCGTGGCGTCGCTGCGCCGGAGCGCGCCGGCGCGCACGACTTGATCTATGTCGAAGCGGCGAAGCACGCCGGGCGCGCGGCGCAATCTGCTGCGGGCTGCGTGATTGCGGGAGAGTGTGTAACGGTCAGCGGGAAAACAATTTTGCGGCACGCCCAGCCGAAGGTAGCGTTTGCGAAGGCGGCGGCGATCCTTGTGGAGCGCGCGCCGATTGCCACCGGCATTCATGCGACTGCGATCGTGGCCCCGCTGGCGCGCGTCGGGAAAAACGTCAGTATCGGCCCGTACGCGGTGATTGGAGAAGACGCGCACATCGGTGACCGCACGCAGATTGGGGCGCATTGCGTTGTAGGTGCGGGATGCTGGATTGGTGAAAACTGCCGAATTCATCCCCACGTGACTTTGTATGCCGGCGCGCGCCTCGGTCATCGCGTCGAAATTCACGCCGGCACCGTTATCGGCGCAGATGGTTTCGGCTATGTCTACGGCGACGGGCGCTATTGGAAATTTCCGCAGGTGGGCATCGTGGAGATCGGCGATGACGTGGAGATCGGCGCGAACACGACCATCGATCGCGGCTCACTGGACGACACGCGTATCGCCGAAGGCGTGAAGATCGATAACCTTGTGCACGTGGGCCACAACGTGGAGATCGGCGCGCACACGGTGATTGCCGCGCAGACAGGTATTTCCGGGTCGAGCTCACTGGGCCATCACGTGTTGGTGGGCGGGCAGGTAGGAATCGGTGAGCATTGCGCCTTAGAGGATGGCGCTATCGCAGGAGGGCAAGCGGGCATTCTCACCGGGAAAACAATTCGCGCGGGGCAGACGGTTTGGGGCACCCCCGCTCGCGAGATAGGCAAATTCAAGGAAGAGTATGCTTGGTATGCGCGCCTTCCGGAGCTTGGGGCGCGCATCAAGGAGATAGAAAGCAAAATGTCGCCAACAGGGAAGAGAAAGGCTTCACCACAGCGAGCACAGAAGCGACGGAGAAGAAGAGGAAAATAGAGACGCATGCGGTGGCAGGTTATCGTCGTCGGCGGGCACACGCGAAGTATCGGGAAGACGCAATTGGTGTGCGATCTGATCGCCGCGCTCCCGAACGAGAATTGGATTGCGGGGAAAATTACCCAGTATGGCCATGGAGTCTGCGCGCAAAACGGCGAGAACTGCGATTGTGCTCCGGATGAGCACGTCTGTGCGATTAGCTGGGAGAAGCGCGCGAGCGAAACCGACAGCGGCCGCTTTTTAGCCGCCGGCGCGCGCCGCTCTTTCTGGTTGAGAACCAAGCAGGGATTTCTCGCGGAGGGCATGCCGCTGTTGCGCAAGGCGCTGCACGAGTTGCGGGACGATGATCAGAGTAGGCCGGGACGTGTAATCCTCGAAAGCAACACCCTGCTGCAATTTCTAAAGCCGTCGCTGTACCTGATGGTTCTCGATCCTTCGAAAGTGGACTTCAAGGACTCCGCGAGATTGCAAATGGATCGCGCCTCTGCCTTTGTCCTTCGCCATCCGCTGCACGCAGCGGACGGCGCAGTCGCGTGGACCGGCTTGCCGCTACAACTTCTTCGCGGCAAACCGCAATTCCTGCAGCGCGAAGGCGAAGCCCTGCCTGTAGGCCTGCTGGAGCAGGTGCAAGGCATCATCCATGACGAGAAGGGCGTCGCGATGTAAACACCGCAGCATCTTAGCGGTTGACCCCTGCCCGGCCCGCGGCGATAATTTAATAGTACAGGCGCTATCCGCAAAACAGTTGGCGCTTGCCAGAAAGTGCGTCGGGCGTCTGTTTTTCGGTCGAAATCGCACTGGGGGATTTGCTTTGGCAACAAGCACGCGCGGGCTGGATACTCCCGTCACCTCCGGAGCTCCAGTCGCTTCGAGAATCCAGGAACGCCTAGAGCGCCTCGAGCAGGCCATCGAGTGTGGCGCAAATCACCTGTTGTCTCTGCAAGTGGACGCTGGCTATTGGCACGGCGAGCTGGAAGCCGACACCACCCTCGAATCCGACTACATCTATTATCTGCACATCCTGGGCAAGGCCGATCCGGAGCGCATCGCCAAGCTGGCCAATTACGTGCGCCAGCGCCAATTGCCTGACGGCGGATGGAGCATTTATCCCGGCGGGCCGTCGGAGCTCAACGCTACTTGCAAGGCGTATTTTGCCCTGAAGCTGGCGGGCGACGCGCAAGATTCTCCGCACATGGCCCAGGCCCGCGCCACGGTGCACCGGCTCGGAGGTCTCGAGCACACCAATTCCTACGTTCGCTTTTATCTCGCGCTGGTCGGCGCTGTCGGGTGGGAACTCGTCCCCGCGATTCTGCCGGAGCTGATGCTGTTGCCGAACTGGTTCTACCTCAACATTTACGAGATGTCGTCGTGGACGCGCGGCATCGTCATTCCCATGGCGATTTTGTCTGCCGTGCGGCCGGATTGGCGGTTGCCGGAACGCGCGCACGTTGATGAACTCTTCTGCGATTTCTCGCGGAAGAAAGCGGCGTTCGATTGGAGCGATCAGCTTCTCTCCTGGCGCAATTTCTTTCTCGCCCTCGACCGCGCGTTGAAGCTTTACGAAAAATTGCCGTGGAAACCGCTGCGCCAGCGCGCACTGCGCGAAGCAAAGTCCTGGCTGCTCGAGCACGTCGAGCGCACGGAAGGGTTGGCGGCCATTTATCCGGCGATGATGAATTCGATTTTCGCACTGATGGCGCTCGGGCACGGGCCGGACGATCCGTTGACGGCGCGCGAAATTCGCGAATTTTCGCGTTTCGAGATCGCAGATGGCGACACTATCCGCATGCAACCCTGCGTCTCGCCCGTATGGGACAGTTGCATCGCCATGGTCGCGCTCGAAGAAGCCGGTTTGCCGCCGGATCACCCCGCGCTGGTGAAATCCGCGGACTGGATTTTGTCGAAGCAGGTTCTCGGCCCGGGTGACTGGCAAGTTAAAAACAGAGACGCCGGTCCCGGCGGCTGGGTCTTCGAGTTTCGCAACGATTTTTATCCGGATGTAGACGACACCGCCTTCGTGCTCATGGCCCTGCAGCGCGTGAAATTTCCCGATCCCAAGCGCATGGAAGCTGCCGTGCGCCGCGGCATTCAGTGGCTGCTTAGCATGCAGAATCGCGACGGCGGCTGGGGCGCTTTCGATCGCGACAACAACAAAGCGTTTCTCTGCAACATTCCCTTTGCCGACCACAACGCGATGATCGATCCCTCGACCGCCGACGTTACGGCGCGCGTGCTTGAGTGCCTGGGCCGCTACGGCTGGCCCGCGGATCATCCGGCAGTGCAACGCGGCCTGAAATTTCTTTTGCAGGACCAGTGCGAAGACGGCTCCTGGTTCGGCCGCTGGGGCGTGAATTACGTCTACGGCACGAGCGGCGTGCTGCGTGCGCTCGAAACCGTGTCCCTCACGGCCAAAGAATATTGCCAGCGCGCGGTGCGTTGGCTGCGCACAGTGCAGAAAGCGGATGGCAGTTTCGGCGAGTCCCTGCGCAGCTATCACGAGCCCGCGACCAAAGGTCAAGGCGATAGCACTGCCTCGCAAACGGCCTGGGGCCTCATCGGATTGCTCGCCGGCTCGGACACGAGCGATCCCGCAATCCAAAAAGCGGCGGCCTATCTCGTCGAGCAGCAAAACGCGGATGGCTCCTGGAGCGAAGACGAATTCACCGGCACCGGTTTCCCCTGCGTTTTCTACTTGAAGTATCACCTGTACCGGAATTCCTTCCCGTTGTATGCGCTAGCCCGCTTCCGCAACCAGGCGCAAGAAGCCCGGCAATTTTGCGCGCTCACCTTCCAGCCCTGCGAATTTCGCTTGCGCAGCGGGTTTTAGCCCAACCGCATGACTACTCTGGTCACTGGCGCTTCCGGCTTCCTCGGGAGTCACGTCGCCCGCCAGCTTGTGGCTCGCGGCGATGACGTGCGCGTTTTGCTGCGTCCCTCCAGTCACAATCGCGCTATCTCCGATCTCTCGCTGCAATACGTCACCGGCGACTTGCGGGATCCTGCCTCACTCGAGCGCGCCATGAAGGGCGTGAAGCGCGTCTTTCACGTCGCCGCGGATTACCGGTTGTGGGCCAGACGCTCAAAAGATATTTATGAGTCCAACGTGGGCGGCACAAAAAATCTGCTGGCTGCTGCCGAGAGCGCCGGTGTCGAGCAATTCATTTACACCAGCACCGTCGCTACCATCGCGGTCGACCGCCCGCAGCCGCCCAACGAGTCGACGCAAGCGCGGCTCGACGAGATGGTCGGCCACTACAAGCGCTCCAAATGGCTTGCCGAGCAGGAAGTGCGGAATGCGGCGAAGAATGGCGCGCCGGTGATCATCGCCATGCCTACGACTCCCGTCGGCCCGTGGGATTGGAAGCCCACGCCGACCGGAAAAATTATCGTCGATTTTCTGAACGGCAAGATACCAGGCTATGTCGACACAGGGCTGAATTTTGTCGGCGTGGAAGAATGTGCCGCCGGGCATCTACTCGTTTCCGAGAAAGGTAAAGTCGGGGAGCGCTATCTACTGGGTGCTGAAAATCTCACGCTCAAGCAAGTTCTCGACACGCTCGCGAAAATCACGGGTCTGCGCGCGCCCAGTATGAAAATTCCGCACGGGCTGGCCCTGAGTGTCGCGTATGCCGACACGCTATTTTCGCGGCTCACCTTCCGCGCGCCGCAAATTCCCATCGAGGGCGTGAAAATCGCGCGCCACAAAATGTTTGTCGATTGCTCCCGCGCCCAGCGTGAATTAGGCTTTCGCCCCGGCTCAGTGCAAGCAGCCCTGGAGCGCGCCGTCCGTTGGTACGAAGCCAACGGCTACGTCTCTGCGAGGCGCGCCAGGCGCATAGCCCACGCGGCTGCGATCTGATCGTTCGTTGGCCATGAAAATTCTCGTAACCTTCGCAGTGGAAGCCGAATTCGCTCCGTGGCGGAGGTTGCGCGAGTTTTCACAATCCAATCTAGGAGGCGTCCGAGCGTACTCAGCGCAAATGAAGGACGGTGAGTTAGTCGTACTCCTTACCGGGGTCGGCGGCAGAAGAGCCTGGGCGGAAGCCACGAAAGTGATTTGGGATGGTAATGTTGATGTCTGTATTTCGAGTGGCCTTGCCGGAGCCCTGAGAGGGGAGCATCGTCCCGGCGATGTTTTGGCTGCGAAAGAAGTTCACGCGACGAACAGAAAAAAAGTGATTCGCTCCGATCCCGCCTTGCTCAGACTGGCCCGTGCCTGCGGTGCTAAAGCAGTAGATGCTTTCTATAGCGTCGACCACGTCCTAGTGCGCTCCAGCGAGAAATGCGAGTTGGGTGCGAAGGCCGACGCTGTCGAGATGGAAAGTGGGGACATCATGTTGGAAGCCGTTGCGTTCGGCGCCCAAGTGATCGCGATTCGCGCCATCAGCGACGCCGTCGAGGAAGACCTGCCCCTGGATTTCAACCGGGTCACCTCGGAATCCGGGGAATTGAGCATCGCCAAAGTTTTGGCGCAAGCTGCGGCTCATCCGGGATCGATCCCTAAGCTCATTCGGTTTGCGTGGCAAAGCCGGAGCGCAGCGGAAAGGCTGGCAATTGTCCTCGACGCCTGCATTCAGAAGCTCGTAACCACGGACATCATGAAACAAGCTATAGAGGTTTCTGCTACATGAGTGGCACGCGAGCGATTGTAGAGGCCGCAAATACTCTCAGCGCTATCCCCAAAACCATGCACGCCGGTGTCTTTCGCGAAAAGGGAATCGTCCGCGTCGAAGAAGTCCCCGTTCCCGAAGTCCGCGACCATGAAGTCTTGATCAAAGTTGCGGCGTGCGGCATTTGCGGCACTGACATTAAAAAAATCTTCCAGCGTTACGTCGAGCCGCCACAAATCCTCGGTCACGAACTCGCCGGGACGGTCGTTGCGGTCGGCCCCGGCGTCACTAAATGGAAGCCCGGCGATCGCGTGATGAGTTTCCATCACACCCCCTGCGGCAAGTGTTTCTACTGCGAGAAGCGCCTCTTCTCGCAGTGCAAGCAATACAAGACCACCGGCCTGACCGGCGGCTTCACGCCCAACGGCGGCGGCTTCGGCGAATACGTGAAAGCCATGCCCTGGGTAGTCGAGCGAGGCATCATCGCGCTTCCCAGCAATGTCACCTTCGAAGAAGCCACCTTCATCGAGCCCATTAACACCATTGTTAAAGCGGTGCAAAAGGCTCGCGTAGCCCCGGGCGAAACGGTCCTCGTGATCGGCTGCGGTCCCATCGGCTTGCAGCTTTTGATGGTCAGCAAGCTGCAAACCGCAAACCTCTACACCAGCGATCCCATCGCGGAGCGCCGCGCCAAAAGCCTAACACTTGGCGCGATAGAGTCCTTTGACCCAACAAATGGTAAGCTTGTGAATGCAATGCGGGCCAAGACCGAAGGGCGGGGGGCTGATGCCGTGCTGGTGGCTGTAGCGCATCCGGGGCTTGTAACTGATGCCCTGGCGGCGGCGCGCCCCGGCGGACGCGTTTTGCTCTTTGCCGCGAATGACCCGGTTACTAAGATCGAGTTTCCTGCAGCGGCGGTTGGGATCGACGAAAAAGAAATCCTGGGCAGCTATAGCGCCGCGGTTGACATCCAAGAGAATGCGGCAGCACTGGTGCTGCAGAAGAAACTTCCGGTCATGGACATTGTCACCCATCGCTTTCCATTGGGTAGAATTCAAGACGCGCTGGAACTCGCAGCGCGACCCACGGCTCAGTCGCTTAAGATTTTGATCACGCACTCATGAGAACAACCACTCCCAAGAGGCCGGAAGGTATCGGCGAAGAAGCCGCGGCAGTAGTGCGCGCTCCCGCGGTGCCCGCAAAGATGATGGCCGCCGTGCTGTACGGCAGCGAGGACTTGCGCCTGGAAAAAATCGATGTTCCGCCGCTGGCCGCCGACGAAGTCTTGCTGCGCGTGCGCCTCGCGCTCACCGATGGCACCGACCTCAAAGTCTGGCAACGCGGCTATCACGCCAAGATGATCCAGCCTCCCGCGGTTTTCGGCCACGAAGTCGTCGGCGAAGTCGCCGCGGTGGGGAAGCGAGTCGACGCCAGGTGGCGCCTGGGCCTGCGTGTTATCGCTGCAAATTCCGCGCCCTGCCTGCGCTGCTTTCACTGCCGCCGTGGCCAGGAAAATCTCTGCGAAGATCTTCTCTTCAACAACGGTGCCTACGCCGAGTACATGCGCATCCCCGGCCGCATCGTCATGGAAAACATGCTCGAGGTGCCGCACTCCGTCGATGACGGCAGCGCCGCGCTGGTCGAGCCTCTGGCCTGCGTGCTGCGCGGCATTCACGAAATGGAAGTGCGCACCGGGGACACCGCGGTGGTCATCGGTTGCGGCCCCATCGGCTTGATGTATGTCCGCATGCTCTCACGCCGCGGCGTGCGCGTGATTGCTCTGGCCCGTCGTGTTGCGCCCCTTGAAGTTGCCCGGCGCATGGGTGCGATTGCGGGCATCAACGTTACGCAAGTCCGCGATGTCGTGGCCGCGGTGCGGAATTTGACCGAGGACGAGCGCGGCGCGGATTCCGTGGTCGAAGCCGCCGGCAATCCGGCCACCTGGAAGCAAGCGCTGGCCATGGTGCGGCGTGGGGGCGTGGTGAATTTCTTCAGCGGCTTGCCTTCCGGCACGCGCGTGGAAATCGAGCCGGCCGCCATTCACTATTCGGAGATCAAGCTCATCTCCCCGTTCCATCACACGCCGCGCTTCATTCGCGAAGCGCTGGAAGCCATTCGCCGCGGCGACATCCTCGCCCACGACTTCGTCACCGAGGAGATTCGCCTCGAGGATCTCCCGCACGCCTTCGAAAAAATGAAATCGCGCAGCGGCGAAATCAAGCTCGCCGTCCGCCCTTAAACTGTGTTCGGTGCACTATCGCTTCAGACGTTGGCGCCGGCTCTAACCCGCTGTCATCATGAGGTCCCGGCGCCTTTCAGCCGGGCCGAAGGATCTCAACGTATGATTCTTTACAGGCCAGTTGTGAGCGGCCCACGTTCCTTCACGTTGTATTGAAGACCCATGCTGCGCCCAAACGAACTCGAGATCGCCGCGAACGCTCCTTCTCCGGGCTGCACGCCGGAGGCTGCGCAAGGCTACACGCGCTGGCTCGCCACTCACCACTACGAAAACTTCAACGTGGTTTCCTGGCTCCTCCCCAAAGAATTGCACCAGCATTTTTACAACCTCTACGCGTATTGCCGCTGGGCCGACGATCTCGGCGATGAAGTTCCCGAGACACAACGCGCGCTCGAACTGCTTGCGTGGTGGGAGCTGGAACTAGAGGGTTGTTACGAAGGGCGCCCGTCGCACCCCGTCTTCATCGCGCTGCGCGAGACCATCGTCGCGAAAGAAATCCCCAAGCAGCCCTTTGC
>WNFQ01000504.1_pt1 | contig 27201 bp, 26 predicted proteins | sample 5400171 | NCBI WGS metagenome assembly WNFQ01 (sample SAMN13153356, study PRJNA577476) | soil metagenome | isolation source: 20 cm soil under Madrone tree | place: USA:California | collected 2016-06-14
GTCCAAATTGCGCTGCTGACCGATCGGATTAATCAACTGACCGAACACCTGAAAGAGAATCGGAAAGACCATTCCTCTCGAAGGGGTTTGTTGAAGTTGGTGGCAACCCGCAGAAGCATGCTCGATTACTTGAAGAGGACGTCGCAAGATCGTTATAAGACAGTAATTGAAAAGCTTAATCTGCGTAAGTGAATGAAGAAGATGGCCGCCCAGTCGGGTGGCTTTTTCGCTGATGGCTCTACTCTCTGGCCGGAAGACAGCTTCGCCTTCCGCAGGGTTTGGTCGCTAATGGAAGTTCGACCTATCAGCAGCTGGAGTTTCGACGAAAGTCGAGCGACATTTCGAACAATATTCTCGAGGTTTGGTGGATGGCAACCTTGGTCTTAGGTCTGAGCCGCGCCGGGTGCGAGGTTCAGACCTACGGGCAAAGGTTGGTGTGGAAACTCCTCGAGAGCTTTAATAAAAATGGAATCTAAAGTCTCGAAAGTTATTGGGTCAGCCGATCTTACGATTTCGACTGGCAAATTGGCAAAACTTGCCGACGGCTCCGTGACCGTTCGTTCCGGAGATACCCTTATCCTAGTGGCAGCGGTCTCAGCTACCGCGGTAAAGGAGGGTCAGGACTTTTTTCCGCTAACCGTTGATTACCGCGAGAAGGCGGCGGCGGTTGGAAAATTTCCAGGCGGTTATTTCAAACGGGAGGGTCGACCCTCCGAGAAGGAAACATTAACTTCGCGAATGACGGACCGTCCGCTTCGCCCGCTGTTTCCCAAAGGCTATTTTTATGATACCCAGGTGATCAGTGTCCTGCTCAGTGCGGACGGCGAGAATGATCCTGATATTCTTAGCATTACCGGTGCCTCGGCTGCTCTTTGTATCTCTGATATCCCGTTTGCCGGACCAATCGGCGCTGTGCGCATCGGGCGAATCAACGGTGAATTCGTTGTAAATCCGACTCACAGCCAACGCCAGCAGAGCAATCTGGATCTGGTATATGTCGGTAGCGCGGAAGAGGTAGTGATGATTGAGGGCGCTGCTGATGAAATCTCGGAAGAAGACTTCATCCGAGCACTTGAATTTGCCCAGCCCTATGTCCGCCAGATCGTGGACATGCAAAAAGAACTCGCCGCCGCGGTCGGGAAACCCAAACGGGAGGTCGAGCTTCTCGCGGTCCGAGACGACCTGCTCGAAATTGCCTACCAAGTGGCCGGGGATCGCATCGAGGCTGCTCTCTATACGCTCGGTAAGGTTGCTCGAAGTAAGGCGGTCGACGCACTGCGTCAGGAAGTCAATGCCTCGATTCTCGCTAAGTATCCGGACGCGACGCCGTTCGAAATTTCGCAAGCATTCGATTACCTGCAGAAAAAGGCATTTCGAATCAGCATTCTTGACCGGAAAACACGCTGTGATGGCCGCGGCCTCCACGAGTTGCGACCGTTGGCCGGAGAGGTTGGTTTACTTCCACGATCGCATGGTTCTGCGCTCTTCCAGCGAGGAGAGACCCAGGCGCTGGCACTGGCCACACTTGCTTCAGCCGAAGAAGCCCAGATGATCGACGCGTATACGGGCGGCGATCCGAGTAAGCGATTTATTCTGCATTATAACTTTCCGCCATTCAGCGTCGGCGAAACCGGCCGGTTTGGCAGTACCAGCCGGCGTGAAATCGGGCACGGTGCACTGGCCGAACGCTCGATTGCGCCGATCATCCCATCGGAAACAGAGTTTCCCTACGCGATCCGCGTCAGCAGCGAAGTGATGGAATCGAATGGTTCGACCTCGATGGCCACGGTCTGTGCCGGCGTAATGGCATTGATGGACGCCGGTGTGCCCATCCGTAAACCGGTGGCTGGCATTTCCGTCGGATTGGTTACTGAATTCCAGGCCGATCGCCTCGCGCGCTACACCACTCTCACCGATATCATCGGTTCCGAAGATCATTTCGGCGATATGGATTTCAAACTGTGTGGTACCCGAGAGGGAGTGACCGGATTCCAACTTGATTTAAAACTTCCGGGAATCTCGCATGCCATTATGTCGGAAGCGATTCGTGAAGCGCGTGACGCTCGCATGAAGGTGCTGGACGTCATGAACGAAGCGATTCAGTCGCCAAGGAAAGAACTCAGTCAATACGCTCCCCGTATTGAAACCGTTAAGATTCATCCGGATAAGATCGGCCTCCTCATCGGCCCCGGCGGCAAGACGATCAAAGGGATCGTGGCTGAAACCGGTGCAGAGATAAATATCGATGACGATGGATCGGTTCACATCTATTCGGCCAGCCGCGATAGTTTGAACCGGGCGAAAGAGATCATTTCCGGAATGACGAAGGAGATCGAAGTCGGCGAGAGCTATCACGGACGGGTGGTTTCGATCAAAGAATTCGGCGCATTCGTCGAAGTCCTTCCTGGCAAAGACGGGCTCGTTCATATTTCCGAGCTGGCGGATTTCCGGGTAAAAAGTGTCGAGGACGTGGTCAAAGTCGGCGATTTGGTTTGGGTGAAATGTATTGGGATCGACGAGAAGGGGCGCGTCAAGCTGAGTCGCAAGGCAGCAATGAAGGAACGCAATGCCGAAGCCGAATCCGCGCTTCAGCAGGAAGCAGAAGCGTGAAGCAGGATTCCGGAAGCTAGAATCCAGAAGCTGGAAGGTTTATATCGGCTGCTCTAGGCCTGCATCGCTCACAAATCCTTAGAGATTCGTGAGCGATGCAGGCTGTTTTTTTAGAGAACAGTTTGCTTTAACCCAAAGTCCGAAAATAAGATCCGCAGATTACTCAGATTAGAAGAGAGTCGGGGTCATGGAACGGTTTATACCTTTCCGGTACCGAATTTCCTCGCTAATTTGCGTACCTGAGAACAGGCGCAGGGATCAAGCTTGGGCGCGTGCAATCTTTTGCGGATTTTTTCTTGGCTTCGGTGTAAATACACTCTTGCTTGTGACTAAGCACAGATTGATCAGAGCACAACCAAAATCAAAGAGCCAACCAAAATTGAAGTACCCAGGACAGAGGTCGAATCTGAGTGCGACCGCGTTCCTGCTGATCCATCACCGGTTTCATTGCCTTTGGCGTCAGACTGGCCAACCATGCTGGCCTTCATTGGCCTGAAGGGAGTTACAGTGTCATACCAAACTATAAATCAAAGTAATGAACACAAAGTAAAAGTGTTCCCAGAACATGCCGACGAGCAACTGGAGAAGTTGATCGCGCGAGCGCAGAGCACCTATCAAAATGACTGGAGTCAAAAGGACGCTAGCCGAACGCAAGACAGCCCTCAAAACGCTACCTCGATCATGCTAGGCCAGTCTAGAGACTTCTGGCTTCCGGTTTCTGAATCCCGGATTCTAAAATCTCATTTGACGCACCCTTCCGCCTGCAGCTAGAGAGAGTTACTCGCGTCGGTGATGATGGCTGGTTCGAGAATCGATTAAGAAATTGGTTGCGTAAGGAATCGAACGCAATATTCTCGATCGCCGTCGTGTTCCGACACGAGGCGTGAAAACGATTTTCATAACCCCCAACATTTTGCTTGTACCCGGATCTGGCCGCGAAGTTGTTTTGCGCGGATCGGAGAAGGCGATCCTGCCAACGAATGGCTAATTTTTTTCCGCGCTGGACTAATTATCTACCGCTCAAAATAATCTTCTGCCTGCTGGTGATCGGCGGCGCAGCTTCAGCCGCCTACTGGTGGTATTTGACGCCAGAATACATGCGGCAGGGGTATCAACCGATCCAACCGGTCCCGTTTCCCCACGACATACACGTCAGCCAGTTAGGCATGGATTGCCGGTATTGTCATTCGTACGTGGAGGTGTCGTCCGCTTCAAATGTTCCGACAACTCAGACCTGCATGAATTGTCATCAGCAGATACAAAAGGATAATCCGAAGCTCTGGGCCGTGAAGCAAAGCTGGGAGACCGGGCAGCCCATGCATTGGGTCAGGGTACATCAGGTACCTGATTTTGCGTATTTTAACCACGCTGTTCATGTGAACCGTGGGATCAGCTGCGTCAGCTGCCACGGGCAGATCAACCACATGGATGTTGTTTATCAGCATGAGCCGTTGACCATGGGCTGGTGCTTGAATTGCCATCGCCACCCAGAAGAGAACCTGCGTCCGGTCAGCGAAGTATTTAACCTCGATTGGAAACCCGGGGGCGGTAAATCGCAGGAGCAGATCGGGGCCCAACTGAAGCAACAGTGGAACATTGCGCCGCCGCAAAATTGTGCGGGGTGCCATCGCTAATGAAAAGAGTTTTTAGTCATCCCCAGGAGGAGAGTTCCGGGAAGCATTATTGGCGCGGTTCCGAGGAGCTGGCCAAAACCCCGGAGTTTCAGCAGTGGCTGCAAAGAGAGTTCCCGGCTGGAGCAGCGGAACTCGAGACCGACGCGGTTTCCCGGCGGAATTTCATGCGACTGATGGGAGGTTCGATGGCGCTGGCAGGAATTGGATTGAGCGGCTGCCGGAGACCGGAATCGTATATTGTTCCTTACACCAAGAGCGTCGAATGGCTGATCCCAGGAAAGGCGGTTCTTTATACTACGTCCATGCCGACGCGGTCGGGTGGGCTTCCGCTCATCGCTACAACATTCGAAGGCCGTCCGACGAAACTCGAAGGCAATCCTCTCGTTCCGTCGAGTAATGGCGGTACCGATACATTCGCCCAGGCTGCAATTCTGAATCTGTACGATCCTGATCGAGCCAAAACCGTTTTGGAGGAGGGCAAACCATCGTCAGCCGATAAGCTGGAAGCTTATCTAAAAAAGGTTCAAGGTGACCTCCAGCAAAATCAGGGTGCCGGGTTCGCATTGCTTCTTGATTATCAGCAATCGCCGACGCGGGATCGATTTTTAACGGCATTCAAGCAACGGTATCCACAAGCGGAGATTTACTTCGACGATCCCTTAGTGGCCGGTCAATACGAGCAGGCGGTCGAAACGTTATTTGGTAGCGACGTCGTTCTACGGCCGGCGTTTGATCAAGCGAGCGTTATTTTGTCGCTCGACTGCGATTTCCTTGGAATCGAGCAGACTGTCGATGGAGTAAAAGCTTTCAGCGCCCGGCGGCGCGCCCATGGATCGGCCAAAGACATGAACCGCCTCTACAGCGTAGAGAACCGGTTTACGCTCACCGGCGGAATGGCGGATCATCGGTTGCGCTGCGCTGCGTCCCAGATCCCTGCTTTTGCTTTGGCTCTGGCGGGTAAGTTGGCGGCGGCGACGAATGATCGGGTGCTCGCTGCGATGGTCAGCCAAGTGAAGCAAGGTGCGGGCGGATTTGACGATGTTTGGCTCGCGGAGTGCGCCAACGATCTGGTCGTCCACAAAGGACAGAGTCTGGTGTTACTCGGTAGCCGTTATCCGGCTTGGGTCCAGGGCTTGGTCTTTGCAATGAACAACGCCGTAAGCGCGTTGGGTTCGACCCTTCGCATCCTGCAACGGACCGAATTCAAGGGCGGCAGCCTGCAAGATTTGGCGGCCAAAGCGAAATCCGGCGCAGTGAAGCGGTTGTTCATCTTAGCAGGTAACCCCGCGTATAGCGCGCCAGTCGATCTCAGTTGGGCGGAATCAGTGCAGCAGAAAGTTCCCGAGGTTCTTCGGCTAGGTTATTACGAAGACGAGACAACCGCAGGAACCAAATGGCATGTTCCGGAAGCTCATTTTCTTGAATCATGGGGCGACCAGCGCGCTCCCGATGGGACCTACTTGCCGGTTCAGCCGATGATTCTTCCTCTCTTTGGCGGATGGTCTCAACTTGATCTGCTGGCCAAGTTGCTATCTCTCCCCGCCGGTGCGGACGCCGTTCGTGACACCTTCAAGTCCGTCGCTGGCAGCGGCGATTTCGAGGAAGCCTGGACCGCTTTTCTCCGCCAGGGGTATGTTAAAGATAGCGCCTACCGGGTCGCGAGCGCCTCGTTCAATACCGATCGGATTCCTACTTTGCTCCAAGGGGCGGTATTGCCCGGTCCGGTGAATCCGAGCGCGATCGAAATAGTGTTCCCGGCGGATTACAAAGTTGACGATGGCCGCTATACCAACAATGCCTGGCTGCAAGAGCTGCCAGATCCGATCACCAAATTGACTTGGGATAATGCGGTACAGATTAGCAAGGCGACGGCAAAGGCTTTGCAGGTGGCGGAAGGGGATCTGGTGGAGATCTCGGTCGGTGAGCGACGATTGATCGCCGCTATCTTGGTCGCGCCTGGCCAAGCGGACTTCTCGTTGTCGCTGTCACTTGGTTATGGCCGCAGCGCCGTTGGTAAAGTGGGTCACGGCACCGGTTTTAATGCCTATCTCCTGCGCACTAGTGATGGACCTTACTTCGCAACCGGTGCGACCATCAAAAAGGTGCAACCTGGAGGATACAAGCTTATCCGGACCCAGCTGCATCACAGCATGGAAGGCCGCGCTCTGATCCGCGAAGGCACCGCGCAGGAATACGAATCCAATCCCGCTTTTGCCAAGAAGGTGTGGATGGACAAAGATATTGAGCCGAATATTTCGCTCTATTCTCATCCACCGCTCAATGCTCCCAACCAGTGGGGAATGGTGGTAGACCTCAATACCTGCATTGGATGTTCTGCCTGTGTAGTGGCCTGCCAGGCCGAAAATAATATTCCGATTGTCGGAAAGGACCAAGTCGAACGTGGACGCGAAATGCACTGGATCCGAATCGATCGCTATTTCTCGAGCGCGGATGGCGACATCAACAATCCTCATCTGGAGGAGGATCCGGAGATGGTGGTTGAGCCGGTGATGTGCCAACACTGTGAGAATGCGCCATGCGAGACAGTTTGCCCGGTCAACGCCACGGTACACAGCGAAGACGGACTCAATGTGATGGTTTACAATCGGTGCATCGGAACGCGATATTGTTCAAACAATTGTCCGTTCAAGGTTCGCCGGTTCAATTTCTTCAACTACAACGATCGACCGGTACTCGATAAAATCGAAAATGGACTGCCAGGTTTCCAAGGTAAACAGCAACTTTATCTAGGGCCTTTCGGTCAATGGGGAATGGAGGAAATCTCGAAGCTCCAGAAGAATCCAAACGTGACGGTCCGTTCGCGTGGAGTAATGGAGAAATGCACTTACTGTGTCCAGAGAATCGAGACCGCCAAGATTTCGCAACGCATCAAAGCGGGAGTCAAGGGAGATCTGACGATTCCCACCGACAGTATCAAGTCGGCCTGTCAGCAAGCTTGCCCGGCCGAGGCCATTGTGTTCGGCGACATCAAAGATCCGGAAAGCCAAGTTGCTAAGCTCCGTAATCTTCCACAGAATTATCACTTGCTCGAATACCTGAACATCCAGACTCGGACAAGTTACCTAGCGCGGCTTCGAAATCCGAATCTAAAAATGCCGGGTGCGGCAAAAATTGGGCACATCAACGCCATCCATGAACCGGCGGAAGAACGGATTGGGCCGGCGACTCGGGTGGAGCCTGAAGGAGGAAATGCTTAATGGCTGAAACTCAAGCTCCAGCAACAGTTCCTTTTGAGGAACGAATGCCAAGGCCACCGATGGTGTTGAACAATCGTTCGATGTCGTGGATCACCAATCTGATCGCTGGCATTCCCGAGCAAAAGACGCCGCTCTGGTGGTATATCACCATTGCGATTACCGGATCTTTCGCTGGCTTCGGGGTTCTTTGTATTCTTTACCTCCTGTTTACCGGCGTCGGTGTTTGGGGAAATAATATCCCCGTCGGTTGGGCCTGGGATATCACCAACTTCGTGTTTTGGATCGGTATCGGCCACGCCGGGACGCTGATTTCGGCCATTCTATATCTCTGCCGTCAAAAGTGGCGAACATCGATCAATCGGGCCTCAGAAGCGATGACCCTTTTCGCCGTAATCTGTGCGGCCATCTACCCGGGAATTCACGTTGGCCGCGTCTGGATGGTTTGGTTCATGGCACCGGTGCCCAATCCGAATTGGATTTGGCCTAACTTCCGCAGCCCGCTTCTCTGGGACGTATTTGCTGTCTCAACCTACTTTACTGTTTCCGTGTTGTTTTGGTTTTTGGGGTTAGTTCCTGACCTGGCAACGATGCGCGATCGAGCGCGCAGCAAAGTCGGCAAATTCTGTTATGGACTACTCGCGCTCGGGTGGCGCGGCGGAAACCGGCAGTGGCGCCATTACGAAATGGCCTACTTGATTCTAGCTGGTCTTTCGACTCCGCTGGTCTTGTCGGTGCACTCCACCGTCTCTTTCGATTTCGCCACCTCTCTGATTCCGGGTTGGCACACAACAATATTTCCTCCCTATTTCGTGGCCGGCGCGATTTTCGGCGGCTTCGCCATGGTGCTCACGCTCATGTTGCCGGCGCGGTCGATCTACAAGCTACACGATGTAGTCACCTGGAATCACATCGATGTGATGTGTAAGATCATTCTGCTGACCGGTTCGATCGTCGGTTATGCCTACACGATGGAGTTCTTCGTCGCGTTTTACGGAGCCAATCCATTTGAGCGTTTCGCTTTTATCAATCGTTATTTCGGTCCGTATTGGTGGGCCGCCTGGTCGATGTTCACTTGTAACGTAGTGATCCCTCAGCTTTTTTGGATCCGCGCGTTCCGTCGCAACCTCATTACCGTCTTCTTTGTCTGCATGTGCGTGAATGCAGGTATGTGGTACGAGCGGTTTGTCATCATCGCCGTTTCTTTGACCCGCGACTTTCTGCCGTCGAGCTGGGGTATGTACTACCCGACCTGGGTCGATGTCATGACCTTCGTCGGCACTTTTGGCATATTCACCACCTTTTTCCTGATCTTCATCCGCTTTTTCCCGATGATCGCAATGTCGGAAGTGAAGACCGTTCTTCCCGCGGCCGATCCCCATTACCATCCGCCGACCGTTGGTGGCACTGAATCAATGAAGGAGGCGCACGTATGACGGCAGCGGCAGCGCGAAGAAAGATTCTGGGAGTGATCGCGGAATTTCCTTCTGCTACCGCTCTTTACCAGGCGGCAGAACAGGTGCGCGACAAAGGCTATCGGTTTTGGGATGTTCATTCTCCGTTTCCGATTCATGGAATGAATAAGGCGATGGGTCTGGGCAAATCGCCGCTCGGCTACATTATCTTTTGCGGCGGTCTTACGGGATTCCTTACTGCGGCTTCGCTCGAGTTTATCCCTTCTTCTTTTCTCTATCCGCTCGTTGTTCATGGGAAACCGGTAAACTTTTTTACGGTGCCCGCGTTTTTTCCGATCATGTTTGAACTAACGGTGTTGTTCTCGGCGTTTACCGCCTTCTTTGGTGTTTTCGTCATGAATCGATTGCCACGACTGCACCACCCGATTTTTGATTATGAACAATTCCGGCGCGTGACCGATGACGCGTTTTTCCTGATCATTGAGGCTTCGGATCCGCGCTTCTCCGAAACTGTGACTCGCGAGTTCTTGGAAGAGATCGGCGGCAAGGACGTCACGTTGCTTTACGAGCATGATTAAGAATTTTCTGATCGGCTTTGTCTTGTTCTGCGCTTTGGTGGTCGCGCTTCTGGGCACGCGTGGAGAGCATAGTACGGCTCCGCCAATTGAGTTCTTTGGCGACATGAAGCGGCAATCGAAGGTCAAATTTCAGAAGCCAAGCGACTTTTTCGCGGACGGCCGAGCTGCTCGCCCAGCAGTGCCAGGGACGATTCCAATGGGATACGACATCCCGGGGCACCCCACCCAGAATTTAGGGGTACCGAATGATATCAGCTCTCCGCTTGGGGAATTCACCGCGGGTACCGATTATTACAATATCGGCAAGATCGGGGATCAATGGGGGACCGGTTTACCCCCGCAAGTGCCGATAACACTGGATCTGGTGAAGCGCGGCCAAAAAGAATTTCAGATCAACTGCGCAGTTTGCCACGGTGCTACCGGACAAGGCAACGGGATCACTTCTAAGTACGGACTGCTTAGTATCGCTAACTACCATCAAGACAAATATCGCCAAATGGCAGATGGCCAAATATTCAACACCATTACCAATGGTTACAATACGATGATGGCCTACGGCGATAAGGTTACCGTGAAGGATCGTTGGGCGATCATTGCCTATATCCGCGCGTTGCAGCGAAGCCAATACGCTAAAATCGGGGATGTTCCGAATGATCAACGCAAAACTTTGGATTCCCAGAAATGAACCACTCGCACGTTCCTGCCCCAGAACTTTTTCAGTCCAAGAGGATAAATCGTCTCTTATTGGGTTTACTCGGGTTTGGCATCCTTTTTTTGGGGATCGTTTTGATCACCGGGCTGGTGGCACCAGCCGGGAGCGAACTCCGGCGTCAATTCGCTTTCTCCTGGCTTTTCGCGTTCATCTACTTTTTCACTATTCTCATTGGCTGCCTGTTCTGGATTCTTGTCCATCATGCCACCGATTCCGGGTGGGGGATTGTTGTCCGGCGTCAGATGGAAAATCTGGCCGCGCTACTGCCCTGGATGGTTTTGTTCTTTATTCCGCTCGTCCTTTTTCGCTTTGAAATCTGGAATTGGTTGACGGCCAAGGATCATCTCGAGGCTAACCCCGCTCTCGAGGACAAGATCGGCTACTTCGAACTGCATTTCGGATCGGTGACGTTGCCGTTCTTCTGGATCCGAGCAGTCCTCTACTTTCTCTATTTTGCCGGCGCAGCGATCTATTTTCGCCGGACCTCGGTGCGGCAGGATTCAGACGGCGACCCGCGCTGGTCCATTCAGATGCGCGGCTTCTCTTTTGTCGGGATTATTCTTTTCGCGCTTGGCACGACTTTCATGGCGTTCGATTGGATGGCTTCCCTCGATTACCGGTGGGCCTCGACGATGTGGGGAGTCTACATTTTTGCCGGATCAGCTGGGGCATCCATGGCGCTGATCATTCTAGTCGTGCTTGGACTCAAGAATGCTGGATATCTGAGCTTTGTGAATGCCGAGCATTACCACATGATGGGTAAGCTGCTTTTTTGTTTTTCTATCTTCTGGGGCTATATCGGTTTTAGCCAATACATGCTGATTTGGTATGGGAATATCCCGGAGGAAACGAGTTGGTTCCTACGCCGGAATATCGGCTCTTGGAATACGCTGAGCATCGCGTTGGTTGTCGGTCGCTTCTTCATTCCGTTTCTTTACCTCCTCTTTCAGTACACCAAACGTACTCCAGGATTTTTGGCTTTCATGTCCCTTTGGGTTCTCGCAATGCATCTGCTTGATACCTTTGTTACCATCAATCCATTTATCCATCCAACCGGGGTTCAGGTCAGTTGGTTGGATGTGGCGACACTTTTTGCGATCGCCTTCCCATTGGCGTTCCTGTTTCTGCGTAGCTTGGGAGGTAGCTCGCTATTTCCGGCGCGTGATCCTCGATTGCTGGAGTCCGTTAACGTGAGCAACTAAACCATGTCAGACGCCAATCAATCCTCGAGGTTTTCTGTTTCGACGGTGGTCACTATCTTGGTGGTGCTTCTGCTCTTTGTTGGACTCGTATGGTTTGTCGTTCACCAGCGCGAGTCGATTGCTGCTGCTGAACCCGGGCGACGAGAATTGCGATTAAAGAATCTCAATGATCTGAACACCGAAAACCAAAAGACGCTGACTAGCTATCGTTGGATCGACAAAGGCAAGGGAATCGTTGGTATCCCCATCGATCGCGCAATGGAATTGGAGGTCGCAGATTTGGCGGCCATTCACCCTCACGCCGCTGGGCCAATCAATCCGCCCGCCCCAAGTCCAACACCTTCTGCAGGATCATCAGCCCAAAAGCCGGTTTCTGCGCCTCCTCCGGCCGGCAATCAACCTTCACCCAATCCCGCGAGCCCGGTGCCTTCCGCAACGCCGGCTAAGCCATAAGGAGAAATTTGGCCGCTTTCTCGATGAATTTATGAGTCAATCGTCCTCATCGACTCTGATGGAACCCGGTGCAATGAACCGAGCGGTTCGGCTGCCGGTCCTTTTTTTCTTTGCTTCCGGATTTGCCTGGCTGCTGGTCGCTTCGATCCTTTGGCTGTTGTCGATAGTGCAGATGGCTGATCCAAATGGATGGCTCTCGTGTTCAAACGTGCCTTGGCTTACCTACGGACGGGTCTATCCAGTCTCACTGGATCTGCTGGTTTACGGATCGGCCTCGCTTTTCGGAATAGGTGTTGCGATTTGGATCTTGGCCAGAATGGCGGAGACGCCGCTGTTAACCGGATGGTTACCGCTTTTTGCCGTGGCGTTTTGGAACGCTGGTCTTCTGTTCGGTGTCTGGGGAGTATTGGGCGGCGGTAGTACCGGGCGAGAATGGCTGGAGTTCCCGCCGTACGCTGCATTCGCTATCTTTGTGGCCCAGATTATCATCGCGGTTTGGGCTATCGGTCTGTGTCTCTTCCGGCGGGAGCGCCATTTGTACGTCTCTCAGTATTACCTTTTGGGCGCCTTTATCTGGTTCCCCTGGTTCTACGCGACGGCCAACGGGCTATTGAATGTTGCCGGTGCAATTGGTGTGGCGCAATCGGCCATTCATTGGTGGTATTTTGGTTGCCTTTTTGGTTTGTGGCTTACGCCCCTCGCACTAGCGGCCGCTTTCTACTTTATACCAATCATACTCGACCGGCCGCTGTACAGTGAGCGCTTGGCGTTCCTCGGGTTTTGGCTTTTGGCGGGATTGGCCGGTTGGACTGGTTTTACCCAGATCATCGGGGGACCGCTGCCCGCGTGGATGATTACCAGCAGTATCGTGGCCAAAGTGCTCCTGATTATTCCAATCATCGCAGTTGCCGCCAACCTGCACCTGACGCTGAGGGGCCAATTCGAGCTCATTAAATCCAATCTAGCGCTTCGGTTCTTGATGATCGGAGCAATGCTCTACGGTTTGTCCGGTATCTGGGACGCGATCAATGCGTTTCGGACAATCGATCGGATCACTCAATTTACTCTGGCGGTTTCGGCGCGGAACTATCTAGCCCTCTTCGGCTTTGTCCTTTTTATCAGCTTCGGTGCGATCTATTTCATCGTGCCGCGCATTCTCGGACGTTCCTGGAGATACGCTGGGTTGGTGCGCTGGCACTTCTGGCTGAGCATCGTTGGTCTGGGCTTTTTGGTGTTTGACCTCACTATTGCCGGAGTGATTCAGGGATTTGGACTAATGGATCCGAAAGTTCCGATCCCGGCGGTCCTGGACATGGTGGCACCATTTGTGAGCGCTCAGATTCTGGCGGCTGCTACGATAGTGATTGCTAACATTGTGAGCGTGTTCTCGGTATTGACCGTTCTGGTCAATCCGGTCTGGCACGCAGCAACCGAAAAGGCTCCAGAGCCGATTCTTGATCTTGGAGAGGAGATGCCGGTAGCGTGAAATCAATAACCAGATTCGTATTAGGTATCTTCGTTTTGTTTGGGCTGTCCTGGATCGGCTTTGTCGCTTATCCGTACATGACATTTGCCGAACTGAAGGCCGATCGAGACTCGGTGACCAATGAATTGACGCCACCCAACGTGCCGGGCGTTGCCCAACAAGGATCGCGCGTTTTCGCCGCCAACGGGTGCGTCTATTGTCACAGTCAGTTTGCTCACGACAAGACCGAAGGCGGCGATATCGATCGGGGGTGGGCCAAACGACGAACCGTCGCACGGGACTACATGAACGATCGACAGGTTTTCCTCGGTGTCTCCCGTTTGGGTTCCGACCTCACGAATGTCGGCGTCCGGCAAAAGGATGCACAGTGGTATTACCGGCTGCTCTACAACCCTCAATCAATCAGTCCAATCTCGGCCATGCCGGCGTATCGTTGGCTGTTTCGCGAACAAAAGATTGCTGGTCAAGCCGCCAATAATGCCTTGAAGCTGGAAGGCCCGGAGAAGCCGAGACCCGGTTATGAGATTGTTCCGACGGCCGAAGGCGAATCGCTGGTGGGTTATCTGCTTTCGCTTAAGCGCGACTATAATTTACCGGAAGCACCGGAGCCGAAGGAATGAATTCAGAAGAGAGAGAGTCGGTGAAAGGTCCGGCGCCCGGACCAGTAGAAGCGAATCCACGGATGGATAACGGGCCGATTCCCGGATGGCTGATCGCAGTCATTGGTTTTGGTATATTCTGGGCCGGCGCCTATCTCTTTTCTTACAGCGGTGGATTTGCTGCCGACGTTTTTGATTATCAACCAAAGTATGGGGTTCAAGCTGCTGCTGCCGCCGGTCCACCAGATCCGAAGGTACTCGGCAAGAAACTCTTCTCGGCCAACTGCGTCACTTGCCATCAAGCAAACGGACAAGGACAACCCGGACAATTTCCTCCTCTTGCCGGATCGGAATTTGTGCTGGGCGACGCTAGCAATCGGTTGATTGCGATCGTTCTCAAAGGATTGCAGGGCCCAGTTCAAGTCAAGGGACAGGCGTTCAACAACGCGATGCAGCCGTGGGAAGCCCAGTATACCGACCAACAGCTCGCGGCAATCCTAAGCTACGTGCGATCCGATTGGGGCAATAACGCGCCCGAGATTTCCCCGGAAGCAGTCAAGGCCATGCGCGACGAACTTAAGAGCCGAAAAGATCAGTGGACCCTCGCTGAATTGATGCAGATCCCGCCCAAAGACGTGACCAAGCAGGGTAGCGCTCCGCCGCAGCCGCAACAGCAAGCAGGGCAGCCGCAGGGCGGATCGACGCCTCCGTCCGGCGCCGCAAATTCACCGGCGCCGGGTAGTTCGCCCCCAGCAAAGTAGCGCCCATGACAAACCCCAATAATTTTGTAGGTTATTTGGAATCACACCGATTCCGTGGCATGAATTCCAGGCTCTCCGGAAGATTCCGAGTCCTATTGCCGTTTTTGCTGCTCTGGTTGCTCGCCGGGACCAGCTGGGCGGCACAGCGTACGAGTAATCTCTGGTGGCTTCCCGACGTGGCGAGCAAAGGCGGAGAAACGATCGATCAGCTCCTCTATTTTATCTGCTTCCTGACCGGGGGCGTATTTGTCCTCACCCAGGTTGTTTACATTTTCTTTCTGATAAAATACCGCTCTCGGCGGGGGGTACGCGCCACCTACAGCCATGGCAACAACCGCCTGGAATTGATTTGGACGGCCATTCCGACTGCCATCTTCATCGGGCTGTGGGGTTACAGCAATCATGTCTGGTGGGACGTGATACATGCCACTCCTCCGAGTGACGCCTTGGAGGTTGGAGTCACCGCTTACCAATTCGCATTTTCGATGCAATACCCGGGAGCGGACGGAAAATTGGGGCGTTCTGACGTAAAATTGATCTCGAATGACAACCTGTTTGGCAATGATCGGTCAGACCCCGAAACAAAAGATAATTTTACCTCGGCCGTCTTGGAACTACCGGTCAATCGACCGGTCCACATCCGATTGAACTCCAAGGATGTGATTCACGCTTTTTATATTCCTGAGTTTCGGATTTATCAGGACGCCGTGCCGGGGCGCACGATCGATTGGGTCTGGTTTACGCCGACCAAGATCGGCAGCTATCAGCTTGCTTGCAGCCAGCTTTGCGGTTCCGGCCACTACAATATGAAGGCGCAGGTGGAAGTTGTCTCCCAGCAGGATTTTGATAAATGGTATCAGGAGAAGGTGAAACCGGCTCCGCCGCCGTCGCCGACGCCCGCGCAATCGGAACAGAAGACAGCAAAGTAGTTCGTCATGGCACAAACAATCGCTCATTCCGGCTCAGAGCTTCATGGTGCATCTATCCACGGGCATCACGAGCTGAGTTTTTTCAACAAATACATTTGGTCCGAAGACCACAAGACGATCGCCATCCAATATCTGTTCTCCACACTGTTCTTCATGGTTGTCGGAGGACTGCTGGCAATGGGAGTACGTTACCAGTTGGCGTTCCCTGGAGTACCAGTGCCGTTGATCGGGGGATTGTTGCCGAAATGGCTGGTGACCGATTCCGGAGCTTTCTCACCCGGCGGTTACAATGCCCTATTCACGATGCATGCCACCGTGATGATTTTCCTGGTGGTGATGCCCCTGTTGGTTGGTGTTTTTGGAAACTTTCTGATCCCGCTCGAGATCGGTGCGCCCGACATGGCGTTTCCGTTTTTTAATGCGTTATCGTTTTGGCTCTTTTTCACTTCGGGAATTGTCCTCCTCGCGAGCTTTTTTGCGCCCAATGGGATGCCCGCCTCGGGCTGGACTTCTTACGCGCCGCTTTCTTCTCATGGAGCATTCAACGGTACTCAGGCGGGTCAAAGCCTGTGGTGTGTCGGCATATTCATCAATGGATTGTCCTCGATCGCCGGGGCGACCAACTACATCACCACCGTGATAAACATGCGAGCGCCGGGCATGAAAATGTTCCGGTTGCCATTGCCGGTCTGGGCGCTTCTGGTCACTGCCTTGCTGCTGTTGCTCGCGGTTCCAGTCCTTTCTGCGGCTGCAGCCATGTTGTTCTTTGATTTGAATTTCGGAACGTCGTTTTTCTCGGGCGATAACTACGGCCAACCATTGCTCTGGCAACACCTTTTCTGGTTCTTCGGGCATCCTGAGGTCTACATCCTCATCCTGCCGTCCATGGGCGTGGTTTCCGAAATCATCGCGGTGTTTTCTCGTAAACCGATTTTCGGGTATAAGGCGATGGTCTTCGCGCTGATGGCCATCGGCGGACTCGGTTTCATCGTCTGGGGCCATCATATGTTTGTCAGCGGGATGAATCTCTTACTCTCCGCGACGTTCTCGTTTTCGACGATGGTGATAGCTGTTCCCTCGGCAATTAAGACTTTCAACTGGATGGGAACGGTGTGGGGAGGGTCGATACGATTTAAGACGCCAATGTGTTTTGCTCTGGCATTCGTTTCCATGTTTGTCATCGGCGGATTGAGCGGCATCTACATGGCTTCGACTCCGGTGGATCTCTTTATTCATCACACCTACTTTATTGTTGCACACATTCACTACGTGCTTTTCGGCGGAAGCCTCTTTGGGGTCTTTGCGGGAATCTATTTTTGGTATCCGAAAATGTTTGGCCGGATGATGAACGAATTTTGGGGCAAAGTGCATTTCGTTCTCGCGTTCATGTTTTTCAATCTCACGTTCTTCCCGATGCACAATCTGGGATTGAACGGGATGATGCGGCGCATCGCTGACCCAACTCTTTACGATCATCTGCGCAGCCAACAACCGTTGCAGATATTCATCACGTTGAGCGCATTCGGTTTGGGCCTATCGACGATTCCATTTTTCATCAATTTCTTCTACAGCATGTTCAAGGGGCCGAAGGCACCCAAGAATCCCTGGAATTCAACCACATTGGAGTGGACCTTGCCTTCGCCGCCAGGGCACGGAAATTTTGAGGTGACACCAACGGTTTATCACGGTCCATACGAATACAGCGTTCCGGGTATGGAGCAGGATTTCCTTCCGCAGAACCAACCGGCACCGGATACCGTCCAACTGACGGTACATTGATCGCATGGCTGCTTACGATCTTCCCAAGCGTCTGCTGCATTGGTTTGCGGTCATTTCGACGATAAGCGTGCTCGGGTTGATCTGTAGCGGCGGACTGGTGACCAGCCACGACGCCGGTTTGGCGGTACCGGATTGGCCGAACAGTTTCGGCTATAACATGTTTCTCTTTCCGATCTCCGGTTGGGTAGGTGGAGTCTTCTTCGAACATACCCATCGATTGATCGCCAGCCTGGTCGGATTACTGACCATTGGACTCTGCATAGCGACTTGGCTCATTGAGGACCGGCGCTGGGTGAAGTGGTGGGCAAGTATCGCAGTGCTGGCAGTAGTTATTCAAGGAGTGCTCGGCGGTTTAAGAGTCACTGAACACAACGCACTACTCGGGCTTTTCCACGGTTGCCTGGCTCAAAGTTTTCTCGCTTTGATGGCAACCATCGCGCTGGTTACTTCGCCATTCTGGAGCCGTCTCGGAGGGTCGGGCTCCGAAACCCGGCAGCTACGCGCCCTGTCGGTAGTCGTGACCGCCATGGTATTCGCTCAGCTCGTTCTAGGAGCCGCAATGCGCCATTCTCATGCCGGTCTATCGATACCGGATTTTCCTACCACCTATGGAGGCTGGTTGCCGCTGCTCGATCCAGCTGCAATTGCGAAAATCAATGAGGCACGCAGCGCCGCTGGACAACCGTTCACTTCAACCGGCCTTATCTTGCTTCAGTACGTTCACCGGGTTTGGGCCTTGCTCATCGGCATCGCGGTGGTTTGGACCTCGGTAAAGCTGATTCGTTCGACCCTTTTGCCGAATCCGGTTCGAGTGGCCGGGGCCGCTTGGATATTCTTGATCTTTGTCCAGTTAGTCCTCGGCGCCTGGACCGTTTTAAGCAACAAAGCAGCGGATATCGCTACGGCGCACGTCTTGGGAGGTGCGCTCATGTTGGTGATTGGGGTGCTCTTGAGCGTGGCTCTCTCCCGAATTCTGGCTTGCAAGGACAAGCGGACAGCGGGAGGTTCGCGAGCTTACTCGATGGAGATAGGCAAAGTATGAACTCGGTTTCCGAACAAACACCGGTTCGTCTAGCAGAACCGGGACGGAAGGCTCCGGTACGAAGGCTACTGGCCGACCTTACCGAACTGGTGAAGGTGCGCCTGACGTTACTTGTTTTGTTGACGACTTTCGTCGGATTTCTCTTCGGTTGGCGAGGGGACCTCGACTGGTTCTATCTCTTTCACACCCTTTGCGGAACCTTTCTGGCAGCCGCCGGCGCCGCTGCGCTGAATCAGGTATTTGAGGCAGACTACGACCTCCGGATGCGGCGAACCAGAAATCGGCCAATCCCAGCTCGGCGTTTGTCCCGTGATGAGGGGCTGACTATCGGCCTCCTCGCTTGCGTAGCGGGAATAATCTATTTGAGTTTGGCCACGAACCTGTTGGCCGGTCTCCTCACCGCCTTGACGGTCGGCACTTATCTTTTTGCGTATACGCCACTCAAACGAGTGACTACCTTGAACACGATTGTTGGCGCGATTCCCGGCGCGTTGCCTCCGATGATCGGGTGGGCTGCGGCCCGTGGGCAGGTTGATTTCGAGGCCTGGATCCTGTTCGCTATCTTGTTTCTCTGGCAGATGCCTCACTTTCTGGCGATCGCCTGGCTTTATCGCAAAGATTATCGAGACGCTGGATTTGTAATGTTGAGCGGCACTGATCCCGACTGCCGGCAGACTGGACGCTTAGCCCTTTTTTACACGATGGCTTTGGTCTCGGTTAGTTTGCTGCCGTTTGTCCTGCGGCTTACCTCCTTTTGGTATGCCCTGGTCGCACTCATCTGTGGAATCGGTTTTTTTCTGGCTGCGGTCTCTTTCGCGTTAGCCGGAACCGAGAGAACCGCACGCCGTTTGTTTCTGGTCTCGATCATTTACTTGCCGCTGACTCTGGGCGCGTTGGTACTGGCGCGACTCTGATGGATGAAGAGCTCAAAAGGAAGAACCGCCGATTACTGATTGTTCTAGGGTCTTTCGCCATACTACTTTGCCTGCTCGTGTTAATTTGGAAATTGTCGATCTATAAAGCCTTGCCATGAGTTCTCCTGCCTTGACGCTTGATGCGCTTCCCAAACCCGGCCCAAACGTGGTTCGTTTCGGTATGCTCACGTTCCTCGCCTCGGAGGCAATGCTCTTCGCGGGACTGATTTCCGGATACATGATTCTGCGGTCCGGCGCTGGAGCTGGCTGGCAATTACCTGAGGGATTGAAGGGCGGCGCGACGCTGATCAAGACTTTGATCGCAACCGGATTGCTGCTCAGTAGCAGTGTGACTTTCCATTTTAGCGAGTCTCGGCTGATCCGGCAAACTCGTGGCGGGAAATCTCTCCTGCTGCTGACGATCGTGCTTGGGTCGCTCTTTTTGGCCAACCAAGCGGACGAATGGCGCCATTTATTCTCCGAGGGATTTTGGTTCAATACTGCGGGAATCATGGGTTCGAGCTTCTTTGTGCTTACCGGTTTCCACGGGATGCACGTTTTTATCGGCGTGCTCCTTCTCGCCTCTACGTTGGTCCGGGCCCTCATGGGGAAGGTGACGCCTTCACGTCACGGCTTCCTGGAATGCGTCGGGCTCTATTGGCATTTTGTCGATGTAGTCTGGGTTTTCTTGTTTACTATTTTGTACATTCTGTGAGGGAGTTATCGGTAGGGATCGACTAGTGGAACGGATATTGCGCTTCCCATCGGTCGGGGGTGTCTCGGCACCCTCGTGATTATCCGCCCTCAGTGAAACAACGGTCCTTGATCCGGGTTTGCGTGGCCCTCGCCGCCATCGGTTTTATCGTGCTGGGGTACTTCTCGTGGAATGCTTCCATACGCAGAGACCGGACGGAACTTCCACGGTACGGCTCGGCGCCGGAATTTGACCTGAAGGATCAAGACGGGACGCAATGGAATCAAGAACGGCTGCACGGCAAAATTTGGGTCGCCGGTTTTATCGACATAGCGGATTCCGGTGCGAACGCCTTGCTGGGTAGCCGATTCGCTGAACTCGACCAGAATTTTCGAAGTGGAGAGCAGCTTGCACTTATATCGACCGTGCTCCCGGCTGTTGACCGCCCCGAACCTAAGCTAGTCGACCTTTCTCGACGCTACCTGGCCTCCTCTCATTGGCATTTTGTAGCTGGAACACCGGGACAGATTCACGAGCTTCTCGATCGATGGAAGCAGATCGCTACCGGGCAAGCGGACGGCAACGTGGCATCTCGGTTTTTTTTGGTCGATTCTGAAGGCGGAATTCGCGGGGTATACGACGGCCGTTCACCGGAGGCGGTGCAACGGGTACTGGAAGATATCGGAACGCTCTTGCGTAGCGCCGCCAAGTAGCGGAAGATTAGTTTCATGCGACGCGCTTTGTTCTCGTTGTTCGGTTTGCTTCTCGCGGCGATGCCCTCTGCTCTCGCCTGCGAAGGTTGCAAGGAACCAACGAGCGTGAATGGGGGCGGCGGAGTCGATGGCATAAGCGCCGGATTTTCGGCTAGTGTGCTGTTTATGCTGATGGTGGTCGGCTCTTTGATCGCCGGATTCATTTGGATGATCGTTCGCAGCTGCAGACAGCTCGAGAGCGCTCACCGCGAGACGGCTGCGATTTCGGACTGAGTGCTCACCATTTTTCGATTCCTTAACCGCTCGGTTCTTGTGTCCCGCAAGGAACAACTTGCCACAACGCTTTCCGTTTGCGGACATCCTTTCCTTTTCTCGCCGGTAATAGCGTTGCTGGCCGGTTGCCGGTTTCTTGGCCCGATCGAGGCGGTCGTCGGTTTGATGACAGTGCTACTTTTCTGTTTGTTGCCGGCTTCACTTTATATCCTTGGCAAAGTCCGAGCCGGTGTTTGGAGCGACTTGGATGTTTCGGCCCGTAAGGATCGGCCTCAGCTGTTTGTCGTCGGATTAGGATGCTTATTGCTCACTGTGCTTGTGCTGATGCTGACGCAGCAACCGATGGTGTACGCGCGTGGTTGTCTGGCCGCGATGTTGCTCGTTTCCACAGGCTGGTTGCTGAATCGATGGCTCAAACCTTCAATGCATGCCGGCTTCGCGATGATGACCGCTAGCGCATTGTGGTTACTGAGTGCGCGCCTGGCGATCCTGGCCATGCTCTTCGCTATCGCTGTCGGCTGGTCCAGAGTCGCTCTTCGACGACATACAGTATTCGAAGTGTGCGTTGGGCTTGGGCTCGGCGTGCTGGTGGCGCGGTTGCTGTTGTTCTAGAGCGGTTGATCTCCCGAGCGTCTTATTGAGGACCGATTGCCCACAAAGGTAGGGGGTCTGCGACCCCATCGTTGGAATGAAGGCCCGACTGGAATCGATGACGAACGCGCCTCACTCTCCGGTTGCAAAAAGTCGCCGCACTATTAGCTGTTCTAATATCCGTCGGACGAGGGTACTGGTGCCCCGTCGGCTTTACGATGACCATTTTTGATGTTCCTGCGATTAACGCGACCTTCAACGGTCTGAGCACGCCGCCGATTTGGAGCGGGCGGCTGGACCTCGATTCAGCGCGATCGCAAGCGGTTGCCCTTAATCTTTCTCACCGTGATACCGGTCCTGCCTTCCCGATTGATCGCCGTCGAAAAATGGGCAAATTCATTCTCCCGATCTGGATTTATGTTAGCCTGACCGGCGTCTATTTCATGTTGTACCAATGCTTTCCATCGACTCACTTTGACGAATTGAAGAAACGCCACGAGGTGAAGATAGAAGCCGCCCACCACTAGCAATGAGCGCGTTTGTCTCTGTTCACCCCGGACGCCGGGCCGCATTCGATAAATCTCCGCGGTCGAGATTGCTGCTCTGTCTTTCCGCGGCGCTCTTCTGTTCTTCCTGTAACCAGTCGAATATTGCGGTCTACCGCATTCCAAAAGAATCGGTCGCAATAGAAACCGGATCCGGATCATTAGCGCCCGCCCCTCCTTCGATGTTGCCAAAATGGACGGTTCCACCCGACTGGAAGGAACAGCCATTGAGCGAGATGCGGCTAGCCAGCTTTAAAGCGGAAGGATCAAACGGTGAGTCGGCGGATATATCAATCAGCTCCTTTCCCGGTGATGCCGGTGGCCTCGAATCCAACATTAATCGGTGGCGAGGACAGGTGCATCAAGCCGATCTGGATGAAGAGTCATTGGCTAAAACGATGGAGCGAACAACCGTGGACGGCGTTCCGGTCGTTCTAGTAGACGTGCGGACACCGGAAGGCACCCAAAAGCCGGATCGTATCATTGGCGCGGTGCTTCGAACCGCCGACCGGACCTGGTTCGTCAAGATGACCGGGTCGCCCGCCACGCTGCAGGCGCAAGCCGAGAATTTTAAACAATTTGTAAATTCTTTCCGTTTTTCGAACCAAGCGGACACAAGTAATGAATCTATCGGCTCAGGAAAGTCGAAATCGACCAATGACAAATAGTCTCGTCCAGATCTTCAAGCCGCTCGCCTCGCTGAAGCTGACGATCGTTTGTTTGGCCTGCGCGATGGTTCTGGTCTTCGTTGGGACGCTTGATCAAGTGCAGGTCGGTGTCTATGAGGCTCAACTGCGCTATTTCAAAAGCTTCTTTCTGTATTTCTCATTGCCGGGGAGTCAGCTCAAGATTCCCTGGTTTCCAGGCGGCTACACACTGGGCGGCGTCCTTTTGGTGAATCTGATCGCTGCTCACCTTTCCCGGTTCAGACTCTCATGGAAGAAAGTCGGTATTTTGATTCTCCATTCGGGATTGATCCTGTTGCTGGTCGGCCAACTGTTCACCAGTGTGTTCGAAGAGGAGAGCCAGATCCAACTCGATCAGGGTCAAACTAAAAACTACTCCGAAAGCCCGTACTTGGACGAGCTAGCGATTAAAAACAGCGCCGGCGCTAACGACGATGAAATCATTTCTGTTCCAGCGTCGAAGCTCGCCAAAGGAGCCTCCATCTCTCTGCCCAGCGAGGGATTGATCCTGCAAGTGAATGACTTTTACGAGAACGCGGCATTAATTGGGCCCAAGCAGTTGCCGAGCGAGAATTACCCGCACCTCCGGGTTGGTCCGATGGCGGTCGCAGTAGCGATCCCGAAGACCTATAAACAGGATGAACGTAACCAGCCGGCCGCCTCTGTAAGTTTACTCCAGAACGGCCAGCAAGTTGGATCCTGGACTCTTGCTAGCGGCTTTCCCCAACCGATTCAATTCAAGATCGAATCGAAGCCTTTCGAAATCGTGCTCCGGCCGAGGCGCTACTATCGGCCGTTTTCGATCACATTGGAGGAATTTCGGCATGATCGCTACGCCGGTACTGAAATCCCCAAGAATTTTTCAAGCAAGGTCCGTTTGGTCGATGCGGCGGCTCACGAAAACCGCGAGGCGTTGATTTTTATGAACCATCCGTTGCGGTATGCCGGCCTGACCTTTTATCAGGCCGGATTCGGCAATAATGACCACACAACAATTCTCCAGATCATGAAAAATCCCAGCTGGCTTGTGCCATACATCTCCTGCGGAATGATGGCGATGGGGCTGGTTATTCAGTTTGGGATGCATCTGATCAGTTTTGTTCGAAGGCGGGTGGTCGCGTGAAAAGAATCGTTCCCTGGATAATCTCCGTTATTTTCTTGGGCTGGGCAGTTTCCCATTTGTTCCCGAGGAAGCCCGCCTCTGATTTTAATGTCACCGGCTTCGGCGAGTTGCCGGTGTTGGCGGGCGGACGCGTCATGCCGCTGGATACTCTGGCTCGGGTATCGCTCTCACAAATGAACCATCATGGAATCGATGGAACAGCGAACAACGAGAGTTCGCTGCAGGTCGCAACTCAAAGCCAGTGGCTTTTGGATGTCTTCATGATGCCGGAGCATGCGGATATCGCCAAGGTGTTCGAGGTGACGAATCCGGATATCCTTGATGTTTTTGGCTGGCGGAAGGGGGGGGATTATTCGTTTAGTGACCTGCAACCGTTCTTTGCACAGATCGAGCACCAGGCCGGCTTGGCGGCACAAACCGAGCCCGAAGTCAGGAATGCGTTCCAACGTGGAATTATCAAGTTGCGAGATGTATTGCGGCTTTACGTTCAACTAAAGAATACTATCCAGGCGCAAGATTCGCCTGACTTCGGAAAAGAAATCCAGATTTTTCAAAAAGTGATTGGACCCGGACTGCAGGCAGTGCGAGACCGGGACGACGGAAGGTCGTACGATCAGCAAGCGTTCGAACGGATCCTGCTCTTTACCCAACGTTATCAGAACTTGGTTCAGGCCAAGTACGCGTTTGCGATTCCCAATCCGGACGGAAAAACGGAGAACGAGCGATGGTCACCTGTTTCGGAGGCGTTACTTGGTTCAATCGGAACCGGCAACATTTCATATCCGGTTATTGCCTACAGCCAAATGATCTCGAGCTATCGCAATGGTGATGTCGCCGGTTTTAATCAGACTTTGACGGAATACCAGAGCTTCTTGAAAAAATACCTTTCGCATGACCTGCGACGTCCAGTTCTGGAATACTACTTCAACAGCGCTCAACCATTTTATCAGGCGCTGGTTCTCTATCTTTTGGTCTTTGTGCTCGCGCTACTCTCCTGGCTTGTTTGGCCAAACACATTGGGCCGAACTGCCTTGCTTCTGCTTGGTTGCACGTTTCTGATTCATACGGCCGGCTTGATAATCCGAATGTATATTCAAGGACGGCCGCCGGTCACAAATCTTTACAGCTCCGCCATTTTTGTCGGCTGGGCCTCCGTTCTCTTCTGTCTGGTCCTGGAACGGTTTTACCGCAACGGTATCGGAAGCGTTTGTGGCTCCGTAGTCGGATTCGTAACGCTGTTAATTGCGCAGAATCTGCAGTTCGATGGTGACACGATGGAGATGCTTCGAGCCGTGCTTGATACCAATGCTTGGCTCGCTACTCACGTGGTAGGTGAAGCACTCGGATATTCTGCTGTCTTCTTGGCCGGCATTATCGGAATCGTCTACATCATTCGCGGCGTGTTCACGACCTCATTTGAGGAAACTACCGCCAAGGCGATGAGTCGGATGATTTATGGAGTGGTTTGTTTTGCTACCCTCTTCAGTTTAGTTGCGACGGTTTTGGGTGGGATTTGGGCGGACCAGTCGTGGGGTAGGTTTTGGGGTTGGGATCCGAAGGAAAACGGCGCTCTGCTGGTCGTGCTCTGGAACGCGATTATTTTGCATGCGCGCTGGGGTGGCTTTGCGCGTGAGCGCGGTTTAGCGGTCTTGGCGGTATTCGGTAACGTGATTGGAGGTCTCTCCTGGTTTGGCGTGAACATGCTTGGTGTTGGTTTGCATTCCTATGGCTTCATGGATCAGGCATTCGGACCGTTGCTGGCTTTTGTTGGGAGCCAGCTTTTTATTATCGCTATCGGACTGGTGCCGCTGAAATATTGGCGTGGGATTCGGGCGCGAACGATTCGCCAACTGGCTATCGGTCGGATGATGAGAGTTTTGCGTGTTCTGGGAGAACCCTTCACGCTCCTTTCCTTCCTCTATCCCCGAAATCGTGCGGAACCTTATTTTTCCTGCCTCCAAAATCGTGCGGATCTTTTTCCGGTAGCGGCGACTGTCCGAATACGCCCCAACGCGTAACGTGTCCTAGGCACTGGCACGAAGCGACTGAGCGAGCCCGACCAAAAGGCGCAGTCGCCATCGTGTGGCCACCAAAATCGTGCGGATCTTTTTCCGGTAGCGGCGACTGTCCGAATACGCCCAAGGCGTACTGTGTCCTAGGCACTGGCACGAAGCGACTGAGCGAGCTCGACCAAAAAGCGCAGTCGCCATCGTGTGGCCGCCCAGTGAGTTGCCACGTTTTTCAAGACGTTGGCCACGTTCATTTGCCGCTCGTACCCTGGAAATCGTGCATATCTTATTTCGATACAATCGGCGACGATCCCGTTACGCTCAATCGCAACCGGCCATCAAACGGGACCGAAGCATTGCCCTCGGCCCAATCTAAGAACGCAGTCGCCATATCTAGACATCTGACGGCCCAATAAGCCTGGGATAAACCCACGTCCAATCCTCTGGTCGAATGACCAATCCGGCGCGTACTGGATTGAGGCGCACATACTGGCAATACGCGCTAAAGTTTTCGCTGTTCCGAATCCGATGTTCAAAAAAGTTGCGCTGGAACTTCAACCGATAGCTGCGTGTGAGAAAGCGTTTCCAGCCCGTAATTAGGCCCGTAATGTCGTAGCCAAGATAGGGCGTCACTACGAGATGCAGATGATCGGGCATCAGGAGCAACAGGTGAACACCCCATTTAGAAAGATTCTGGTAATGGCGAGCAGAGGACAGCACTGCTGAGCCGACCGGATCACGACAGAAGTGATTTTGTCGGCGCGGTTCCGCACAAATAGTCACATAGAAATCACAGCTCCAGGCAACTTCCTGCGGCAATCTTGATGTCCTAGTTCCTTTCGGAAATACATCAACTATCATTACATTATTTATGGATGTTATTCAAGTGATTCTTTCCGAAAATTTGAGTCGATAAAAAAAGCGGCGACTCACTGGGCGTGCCACACGATGGCGACTGCGCTTTTTGGTCGGGCTCGCTCAGTCGCTTCGCGCGACCTTCCCGGACTGGCAGAAGCTGAGGCCTAGCCGGACAGTCGCCGCTACCGGAAAAAAGCCATTGCTGTATCGCGACTGAGTTGTAGCTACCGGCAGGGAAATTCGCAGCCGAAAATCCAAGATGCGATCTATTTACAATCCCAACCGGTTTGACGGGATGATCCTTTTTCGTTTTGATGGCTCTTCTTATAAATGACATGGCGCCAAGACCCAAGATTCTCATCGTTGGCAGCTCGAATACC
>WNFQ01000654.1_pt1 | contig 27084 bp, 21 predicted proteins | sample 5400171 | NCBI WGS metagenome assembly WNFQ01 (sample SAMN13153356, study PRJNA577476) | soil metagenome | isolation source: 20 cm soil under Madrone tree | place: USA:California | collected 2016-06-14
GCAGCCGCTCGCCGACTTCGTAGCACCAGTTTTAACCTATTCTAAGCTCCCCTCCCACCCGCTTGAGTTTCGGATCAGGTTTATCTGTTGGCTCGACCTCGGACACTTTTGAAAGCTCGTATGTTTTAGCGAACCAATACGTGGAGAAAATCCAAATACCGAACGCTTCGACCCAGATCCTCCACTGCCCCTGCCTCGAGATCGCGAACGCGATCAAGGGTGCGACGACCATAGCGATTGCGAAGATCCTGTAGATCCGCAACCAACGCAACCGCACTCGATCATCGATACCCTTAAGAAGCGTATCGCCTGCGCAAAACCAGATTGTTGCTGCGATCAGCATGAAGAAAATGACTGCGGCAGCGCCATGGACGCTAAATGTTCCTGTGTCGTTGCCTGTCGTTGTCCACGGCATCGGTTCAAGCGCAACGACAATAAGCGCCCCACCAGCAGCGTTGAGGAGCAAATTCTCCAAGCGACCGTAACCCTTGTAAATAATGAGAGCGATCCCCACTGCGCACAGGGATCCCACAAACCAATCCCGCAACGGCAGGTTATCGCCCGTCGCCTCGCGCAACCAATAAAAGGCGCTTATCGACGTCATCCGAGGCCACGAAATCCCGAAGCTCAGTCCCAAAGACACCAGGATGATCGGAAGGAAAAATCCAATACCCCCGAGCCACAATCGAAGTGCGACGTAGGTGCGTCGAACGTCGCTGTCCAACTCTCCATCAGGGAAGGAGAAATTCCTCAGCCGATCTTCAAGAGTTGTCATCCGCTACGCTCAGCGTGTCGATTGACAAGCGACTTGCAACAAACACTTGGACATGCACGCCATAGTAGCCGAACCCAGCCGGCGCAGACGACACCTTAAATAGCGTCCTTGTCGTCTCGCTCTTTGTCATATTCCATGACACGAGAGCTTCGACCCAGAAGAAGCCTGTGGAATCATTCGCTTTGACGCAGGCGCGCCGGGGTCAGCGACCGCAGCGCGGCCCAGCAGTCGGGCTGCGCGATGGACCGCGTCAGGCCTGTAGCGCCTGCAATTGCAATGGTGAAACTTCCCGTCTCGGCCCGAGTAGGATGCAGGTCCCAACCGGAGCGGGAAGGCAAACGTGTCACTGAATCGAAGATCATTCCTGGCCATCGGCGCCGCCGGCATCGCGACGGCTGCGGGTTTCCGAGCGTCCGCGCAACAGTTACCCGGCTCGGCCCAGATCAAGGCGCTGGCCTTCGATGCGTTTCCGGTATTCGACCCCAGACCTGTGTTCCTGGCGTGCGAGAAAGCATTTCCCGGCCGCGGAACAGAGCTCGGAAATCTGTGGCGCACTCGCCAATTCGAATACCAGTGGCTGCGAGCCCTGGGCGGACGCTATCAAGACTTCTGGCAGGCGACCCGCAGTGCGCTCTACTTTGCCGCCCGATCCTTGAAGCTCGAGCTCTCAGGCGCCAAGGCCGACTCGCTGATGGAGGGATACCTAGCTCTGAAGACCTGGCCCGACGTGCCCGATGCGCTTTCGGGGCTGAAGCACTCGGGCCGAAAGCTCGCGCTTCTGTCAAACGCCACGGCGGCCATCCTCGACGCCGGGATCCGCAACTCGGGGCTGTACGGTGTGTTCGATCAGGTGATCAGCACGGACCGGATCAAAACCTTCAAGCCCGACCCGCACGCATATCAACTCGGCGTCGATGTGCTCGGCCTGCGCAAAGAGGAAATCCTGTTTGTCGCGTTTGCAGGCTGGGACGCCGCAGGGGCCAAGTGGTTCGGATATCCGACCTTCTGGAACAATCGACAGCGCGCAAGCGCGGAGGAACTGGACGCGCCGCCGGACGGCACGGGTGAGTCGTTGGCGGACGTCGCTCGGTTTCTAAACGTACGCCCGGACAATAGCGCCTGACCCCGCGTGGGGTGCAAGCACGGTTGCGCCAGGATCGTCCGAACTCCTAGCTGTCCAGCGTGAGTCCGGAGTCCGGCTCGGAAGGCCCGATTTCCAGCAGATCGCTGCGGTCCTTCAACCCGACGCCGCTCAATTTCAACTGTCGCGCCTCCCGGCACAGCCACACCAGCTTGTGCGCGGCCTGGGCGTAGCCGAGACCCTCGGGCCGGATGTTCGAGATGCAGTTGCGCTCCGCGTCCGAGCGCCCCACCCGCGGCTGCCAGGTGAGATAAATCCCCAGGCTGTCGGGGGAACTCAGGCCCGGGCGCTCGCCGATCAGCACCGCGACCATCTGGGCGCGCAGCCGCTCGCCGATCTCATCACCAAGCGCCACGCGCGCCTGCGTTGCGATCACCACCGGTGACAAGCGCCAGTCCGGCGGCGCCACGCGGAGGATCTCCGCAAGCACCGCCGGCGCGTGGCGCTGCACTGCCAGCGACGACAGGCCATCACCGACCACCAGCGCGAGGTCGCATCCGCCGCCGGCGGCCCGCTCCAGCGCCTCTGCACTGCCTGCATCCAGCCGCCGCCCCAGGTCGGGCCGCATCAGATAGATGGCGCGGTCGACGGCGCGGCTCGCGACCTGCAGGGTCGCCATGCCCCGGGACGCGAGATCGCGCTGCAAGGCGTCACTGTCGAGACGGATCTGCACCGCGTCGCGCGCCTGCGCGTGGTCCCAGCCGAAGCGCAGCACCTCACCGGTCGGCAGGCTCGCGCCGGCGCGGCCCAGCGCCAGGCGCGCTGGGGTCAGCGAGCGCAGCGCGGCCCAGCAGTCGGCCTGCGCGATCGAACGCTTCGAGTTTCCGTCTGTACTGGGCACGGGCAGGCAGCTGTCGTAAGTCGCGATCGAACAGGCATCGTGCGCTTTGCCGGCTCGAGGCGAGTGTCCATGGGACGATACTAGATGAAGTCCTGCCACCCGCGGTCGGCGCGCGCCATTCGTCGGCTTCGGACGTAAACAATTCGCGCACCGTCGATCGCAGCCAGCGGTTGCGCGGATCGCTTTGAAATCGGCGATGCCAGTGCTGCCTCACCGGGGGTCAAACGGCGTATTGACCACAAGGACTTCAGATCTTTCGTAGCCCGTGACGCGTTTCTCCGCTAGGCTCGCCGCGAGAAAAAGAAAGACCCCAAGCCTGCCTGGCGAGGCCTCGCTGCCCGCCGCACTGCGTCAAGGAGAAGCCAATGACGATTCGAACTGTGGGCGCTTCGATAGGAGGAATGTGCGCGCTGGCGGTTGGCGCGGTGGCAACGGGATTCGCGCCGACGCCGGCCGCTGCCGCCACGAATTGTGCTGCCCTGGCGAGCGACCCCGCGGGTGCAATTGCCGCCAACCCGGCGATCAAGTCGGCAACCGGCGTCGTGGTCCCCGCCGCGGGGTCGAACGTGGCCTATTGCAAAGTCAGCCTGCTGTATGGCACCAACCCTGGTCAGAACATCAACATCGTGATCGGCCTGCCGCTGAGCGCTGCCGACGGAGGCAGCGGCGGCGTCCAGGGTGCCTGGAACGGCAGGACGGAAGGGCTCGGCGGCGGTGGCTGTTCCGGGAATCTGAACCCGACCGCGGCGGTCAACGCCGGATACGTCGGCTCCGGCAACGATCTGGGGCACAGCGGGGGCGACTGCGAGCCGGGCGTGAATCCGGACGGCAGCTACAACGTCCAGTTCATCGAAGACTTCATCCGCAACGGCATCAAGCAGCAAGTTCTATGGGCCAAGAAAGTCGCCGAGGACTACTACGGCATGGCGCCCGTCTACAACTATTGGAACGGCTGCTCGACCGGTGGCCGGCAGGGCTACCTGCTCGCGCAGGAGCTCGGGGGCGAGCTCGATGGCATCCTGGCAAACGCCCCGGCCATGTATTGGACGCGGTTTCAAACGGCGCAGATGTGGGGCCAAATCGCGATGAAAGAGCTGGCCGGTGGTCCTATTTCGGCGGCCAAGCTCGCGCAGGCCGGGGCCTCGGCCGTGGCCGCATGCGATGCGGCCGATGGCGTTATCGACGGCGTGATCGACGATCCGCGCTCGTGCCATTTCAGCGCCCGGGCCAATATCTGCGGCGGAGGAGCAGCACAGAATCTGGTTCGGTCTGGATCGTGGCAGCGGCTTCGGCATTCTCGATGGGCCGACGCCGTTTGCCCTCGGCGTCATCCAATTCCACTGGGACGAACACGACCGAGGCTTCGACTGGCAGAAAGTTTCCCTGGCACAGTATCCACAGGTGGCTCAGGACGGATCACGAAATATCGCCGATGTGACGGACACCTTCGGGGCGCTCGATACCTTCAAGGAGCACGGCGGCAAGCTGCTCACATACGTCGGCGCAAACGATCAATTCATCTATCCGCGCGGCGTGATCAACTACTACCGGCAGATGGCGTCGCGGTACAGCGAAAGCGGCGAGCCGGACTTCAAGGCCCTGCAGCGCTTTTACCGGTTGTTCCGCGCCCCGGGCGTCGGGCATTGCGGAATCGCCAGCACCGGACCGGTTCCGGTGGATCCGTTCGGCGCGCTGGTCAATTGGGTCGAGCACGGCGCTGCTCCAGACTCGCTGCTGGCTTCCGGCGGTTCCGCGGCGCCGCCCTCCGGCCGCACCCGTCCGATCTGCCCGTATCCGCAAACCGCGATCTACAACGGCACCGGCGGCACGGACGTTGCGGCAAATTTCCACTGCGGCGGCAACCTCGAGAGGAGCGCCGTGGTGTGCGCCGACGTGCTGACCAGGTACAAACACGAGGTCGACGGCGGGCTGGATTACCGGGGCACGGGGGTCAACGGACCGGAATGTACCGATCGTGGTCCGGATCGCGACGGCAGCCGCTAGGATTGTCGAGGCCTGACCCAAAGGCGTTGAGGGCCCGGGCAGCCAGCAGAATGGCAAACGAGCAGCTCACCTGCCGCGTTGCCGAGTGGACCCGCACGGTCGAGCTCGAGCGGCTGCAACCGTCGCGCCCGATCGCGGTGAAACTCGCCGGCAAGCAGGTCGCGCTGTTTCTGCATCAAGGTCGGATCGTTGCCTGCAACAACCGCTGTCCGCACGAAGGCTATCCGCTGGTCGAAGGCACCTTGGACGCCGATTGCGTGCTGACTTGCAACTGGCACAACTGGAAGTTCGATCTGAAGACCGGCACGACGATTCACGGCAGCGACACCCTGCGCATCTATCCGGTGAAAGTGGAAGATGGCGCCGTATGGCTCGATACGCGCGACCCGCCGGCCGAAGAACGCATCGAGCTGGCGCTGCGGCATCTCGACCAGGCGATGGCCGAGAACGACACCGCCCGCATCGCGCGCGAGCTCGCGCGTCTGGGCAGTGCGGGCGCCGAACCCGAGCTGGCCCTGGCCCGCGCGATACAAGACACGCACGCAAAGCTGCGCGATGGAATGACGCACGCCTACGCGGCGGCCGACGTCTGGATGCGCCTGCGCGATACGCTGGCCGGCGAAACGGCGCGCCTGGCCTGCGGTGTCGAGGCGCTCGACTACCTCGCGTTCGACACGCTGCGCGAGAAGACCTATCCGTTCACACCGCGGCGTGCGCCCTGGAATGCCGAGGCTTTTGCCGCAGCGGTCGAATCACAGGACGAGGACGGCGCGATCGCATTGGTCAACGGGGCACTTGCGCAGGGACTGCATCCAGGCGACCTCGAATCCGCGCTGGCCGAAGCGGCACTGGCGCACTACAACGATTTCGGCCATACGCTGATCTACCTGATGCATGTGCGGCGGCTGGTCGAGCGGCTCGGAGTGGAAGTGGAAAGGCCGCTGCTGCTCGCCTGGCTGCGGTCGCTGATTCTCGCCACCCGCGAGGACCTGCTGCCGGACTTTCGCTGCTATGCCGAGGCGCTGGCGGCCTGGCCTAAGGAGGCGACGCCACGCGGAGCGCCGCCGGGCGCGGATTCATTCGAAGGGCGATCGGTGCGCCAGGCGCTCGAGGCGACCGTGTCTGCCGCCGGCCATGCGCCGCTCGACGTCTATTTCGCGCTGATGGAAGCATCGGCGCGACACCTGCTGCGCTTCGATGAGCTGCACGCGCTGCGCACCGACAACAGCGTCGCCGACAATGTCGGGTGGCTGGACTTCAGCCATGCCCTGACGTTTGGTCATGCGCTGCGCTCGCAATGCGCACGCCAGCCTCATCTGTGGCCGCGCGGTCTGCTGCAACTGGCGATGTTCGTGGGCCGCAACAGCGGTTACCTGGATCCGGATAAGTTCGCGTACACCGCGATCCGGCAGTGGACCGTCACCGACGAGACGCCGTTTCACGAGCGGGCGATCGCCTCCATTCTCGATCATGGGGTGGGACAGCCGATCTTCCCCGCGCATTGGCTGAAAACCTGGAGCGCCGTACGCGATGAAGTTGCGGCCGGCCTGCCGAACGCGGCGCGCAGCGCGATGCTGGCTGCGGTGAACCGGCTGCTCGCGGCACGCTTCAAGCAGCGGCACACATTGCGCACCGCCCATCAGGCGCTGGCGTTTGTCGGCAAGGAAGGCGAGGGTTTGTAGTACTGGCGGCACGGGAGAGATCATGCGCGCAGTCGCCCCCTGGTTCGCGGCGCCGGCTCTCAGAGCGCGGGGCATTGTCTGCACCCTGTTGACGGCGGCGTCGTGGAGTGGCTGCGCCGCGGCCCAAGGCCCCTCGCGTGGCCAGCAGGTCTTGTTCGCTCCCTCGGTTGCCTGGGTGTCGGGCCCCGATCAGTGGACGGTGCAAATTCAGGGGCGTATCTTCGAGCCGGCCGAAAGCAGCCCGGGCCGCCGAGCGCTCATCGACGGTCTTGCGCTAGGGCTCGGGGCCAATTCCTCGGACCCGCTGTATCGGGAGCGCGCCGGCTATTTCGTTTCCGACAGCATCAACAAAGCCCGCATCTCGGTCGCTCTCGGCGATCAAGTCGTGCAACTCGGGCCTTCCGATTCGTCGGGCTACCTTTCCACCACCGTCACACTGACGAACGATCAGGTCGACCGGTTCGCCCGTGACGGCGTCATCGCGTTTGAATCGCTCCCGACGCGGGACAATCCCAGCCGCTTCCCCGGATCGGCGGTTCTGGTTGCCGAAGAAGGCGTAATCGTCGTCAGCGACATCGACGACACGATCAAGGAGACCAACGTCAACAATCGCGCCGCGGCAAAAGCGAACACGTTCCTGCGTGCGTTCAAGCCGGTACCCGGAATGCCGGAAGCTTACCGCGCGTGGAAAGAGTCCTCTGGCCCACGCGTCCACTTCCATATCGTTTCGGCGGGGCCGTGGCAGTTTCATAAGCCCTTGCGACAATTCACAGAGGCAAGCGGCTTCCCCGACTTCACGTGGGACATGCGGTCCGTGGATACGACCAACCCGGAAACCCTGGTCAAAGAGTTGCTGGTGGCGGACCCGAAACGGCTATACGACTTCAAGGTTCAGGCGATACGGGTCCTGATGAAGCGCTTCCCGAATCGCCATTTTGTGCTGGTCGGTGATTCCGGCGAAAGGGATCCTGAGACCTATGCAACCATCTTTTCGGAGTCCGCCGACCGCGTTGACGCCATTTTCATCCACGACGTGACCGGGGAGCGGGCTGACGCGTACCGCTACGAGAAGCTGTTCCCGATCCCGACCGCAAAACTGCACGTGTTCTGCGAACCCGACGAGCTACCGCACAGTCTTGCCGATATGCACTAGGGCCACACCGTTCGAGCGCTGGCAAGCCCTCAGGCCTGCAGCTTCTGTTGAGCCAGCAATGGGTGGCTGCGAGCGACGGACTGCAACCGGCCCTGCGTGTCGGTGATCTGCATCTTCTGCAGCCATTGCTCGAACTCGGGTGCGCGCTTCAAGCCCAGCAGGGTCCGCAGGTACAGGGCGTCGTGGAACGACGTGCTCTGGTAGTTCAGCATCACGTCGTCTGCCCCCGGCACCCCCATGATGTAGGCGACGCCGGCGCAGCCCAGCAGCGTCAACAGGTTGTCCATGTCGTCCTGGTCGGCCTCGGCGTGGTTCGTGTAGCACACGTCGCAACCGAGCGGCAGCCCGAGCAGCTTGCCGCAGAAGTGATCCTCCAGCCCGGCCCTGATGATCTGCTTGCCGTCGTACAGGTACTCGGGGCCGATGAAGCCGACCACCGTGTTGGTCAGCAGCGGAGAAAACTCCCTGGCCACTCCGTACGCGCGCGCCTCGCAGGTCTGCTGGTCCACGCCGAAGCTGGCATCGGCCGACAGCGCCGAGCCCTGCCCCGTCTCGAAGTACATCACGTTGTCGCCCAGCGGTCCGCGCGCCAGCGACTGGGCCGCCGCGCGCGCCTGCGCCAGCAGCGCCAGGCTCACGCCGAAGCTCGCGTTGGCTTTCTCGGTCCCCGCGATCGACTGGAACACCAGGTCCACCGGCGCGCCCTTCTCGATCGCCTCGATGGTGTGCGTCACGTGCGTCAGCACGCACGACTGCGTCGGAATCGCAAAGCGCGCGATGACCTCGTCGGCGAGCTTCAACAGGTCGATCAGCACCGGCAGGTTGTCGGACACCGGGTTGATGCCGATCACCGCATCGCCCGCTCCGTACAGCAGCCCGTCCAGGATCGAGGCGGCGATGCCGGCGGCGCTGTCGGTCGGGTGATTCGGCTGCAGCCGCACCGCCATGGTGCCGGGAAGGCCGATCGTGTCGCGAAAGCGTGTCACGACGCGGCACTTGCTGGCGGCGATCACCAGGTCCTGGTTGCGCATCAGCTTGCTGACGGCTGCCGCCATCTCCGGCGTGATGCCGCGCTTCACGCTCGCGAGCGCGTCGGAGTCGGCGGCCTCCGACAGCAGCCAGTTGCGGAATTCGCCCACCGTCAGGTGCGCGAGGGGCGCGAAGGCCTGCGCGTCGTGCGTGTCGATGATCAGCCGCGTGACCTCGTCGCTTTCGTACGGGATCACGCATTCCTGAAGAAAGGTACCAAGCGGCAGCTCGGCCAGGCACATCCGGGCCGCCATCCGCTCGCCGTGGGAGCTGGCCGCGATGCCGGCCAGGCTGTCGCCCGAACGCGGCGGGCTCGCCTTGGCCATCAGGTCCTTCAGATCCCCGAATGCCCAGACCTGGCCGCCGACGGTGTGACGAAACGACATCGAGGTCCCCGTGAGTCTGACCGATACGCTGTCACCGATTCCTGTCGGAATCCCATTCGAATGATGCCAGCGCGGGTCCGCGTTTCAAACTGTTGCACTTGCGCTGTACACCGGCAAGCCGGACGCGGCGTTGGCGACTGAGCGTGTCCGGGCACGGCGACGGTTGCGGCGCCGCGTTTCCGGTGCGACGTTACGCCGTGTTTACGATCAGGACACTCCGATGACAGAACCGCTGACCCGTACCGTAGCAAGGCTCCTGGCGTCGATGGCCGTGATCGGCGTGGCGCCGGGCTGTTCGTCGACGCCGCCGGTTCCCCAGGGCAAAGTTGAACCTCGTGCGCTCGGCCCCGCCTCGCACCTTGCGGCAGTGGATCAGTACGCATTGGTCGATCGGATCACCTGGGGCGCCACCAGCTCCTCGCTGCAGGAAATCCGCTCCGAGGGCACGCAGCGCTGGGTCGAGGAGCAGCTGCATCCGCCACCGGATCCGCCGCTGCCGCCGGCCGTCGCGCAGCAGATCGCGGCCCTGTCGATCGAGACGACCCTGATGCCGCAGCGCGTGATCAACGTGGCGCAACGCAACCACGATATCGACAAGATCGTCGACGAGGAGCAGCGCAAGTCGGCGCGCAAGGACCTGGGGGAAGAGCAGAACGGCATCGGCCGCGAAGTGGCCACCCGGATGCTGCTGCGCGCCCTGTACTCGCCTAACCAGCTGCAGGAGCAGATGACCTGGTTCTGGTTCAACCACTTCAACGTGTTCCAGTACAAGAACGACGAGCGCCTGATGCTGGCCGACTACGAGCAGACGCTGCGGGTTCATGCGCTGGGCCGCTTCCGCGATCTACTGGGCGCGGTGGTGCGGCATCCGGCCATGCTGGTCTATCTGGATAACGCCCAGAACGCGAAGGACCACATCAACGAGAACTACGCGCGCGAGCTGATGGAGCTGCACACGCTGGGGGTCGATGCCGGCTACACGCAGCGCGACGTGCAGGAGCTGGCGCGCGTTCTGACCGGTTTCGGCGTGGACCGCCGGGATCCGGCCACCGTTGCGCCGCCCAAGTTCAGGCCCGAGCTGGCCGGGCAGTACACCCGGCAAGGCCTGTACGAGTTCAACCCGAACCGGCACGACTACGGGGACAAGCAGTTGCTCGGGGTCACGATCCGCGGCTCGGGGCCGGCCGAGCTGAACCAGGTCATCGACCTGCTGAGCCGCCACCCGGCCACCGCGCGCTTCATCAGCCGCAAGCTGGCGATATTTTTCGTGTCGGACGATCCGCCCCAGCCGCTGGTCGACCGGATGGCAACGCGCTTTGCGCGCACCGACGGCGACATCGCCGCGGTTCTGCGGACGATGTTCGAATCGCCCGAATTCGTCGGGTCGCTGCACGCGCGCTACAAGGACCCGGTTCACTATGTGGTATCGGCCGTGCGCGCCGCGTACGACGATAAGCCGATCCTGAACGCCCGCCCGATGATCAACTGGCTGAACCGGATGGGCGAGGCGCCCTACAACCGCCAGACTCCGGACGGCTATCCGCTGAACGAGGCATCCTGGGCCGGGCCGGGTCAGCTCACCACGCGCTTCGAGATCGCCAAGGCGATCGGCTCGGGCTCGGCCGGCCTTTTCAAGACGGAGGAGCCGACACCGACCGAGCGGCCCGCGTTCCCGCAGCTTTCCAACCCGCTGTACTTCGAGGCGATCCGGCCCAAGCTCGCCGACGCGACGCGCCACGCGCTGGACCAGGCCAATTCCCCGCAGGAGTGGAACATGCTGCTGCTCAGCTCTCCTGAATTCATGGTGCGATAGGACAAGGAGCCCCCGATGAACCGTCGACAACTGCTTCGGCTGGCCGCCTCGCTGCCGCTCGTTTGCCGCAGTTCGCTGCTGTGGGCCGCGCCGCAGTCAGGCGGCACGCGCTTCCTGCTGGTGTTCCTGCGCGGAGGACTGGACACCCAGCACCTGCTGGTTCCGATCGGATCTGATTTCTACTATCGCGCCCGTCCCAACATCGCGATTGCCCGCCCCGGACAGGGCGAACACGCGGCGATCGCGCTGGATTCCTACTGGGGCCTGCACCCGGTTCTAGAGGAAAACCTGTACCGGCTGTACCAGGCGAAGCAACTCGCGCTGGTGCCGTTCGCCGGCACGGACGACGAGTCGCGCAGCCACTTCGAAACCCAGGACAGCATCGAGATGGGCCAGCCGCTGGCCGGCTCGCGCGACTTCCAGTCCGGTTTCATGAACCGGCTGGTGCAGCGGCTGACCGGGGCCGAGGCGATCGCCTTCACGGACCAGGTGCCCCTGTCGATGCGCGGGTCGCGTCAGATCGCCAATTTCGCGCTGCGCTCGGTGGGCAAGCCCGCGGTCGATGCGCGCCAGAGCGCGCTGATCGCGGGCATGTACGCGAACACGAAGCTGGCTGCGGCCGTCAACGACGGCTTCGGCGTGCGCGAGGAGGTGATGAAGCAACTGGCCACCGAGATGAGCGACTCCTCGCGCGGAGCGCTCGGCCCGAAGGGCTTCGAGCTGGAGGCGCGCCGGATCGGCCACCTGATGAACGAGCAGTTCGATATCGCGTTCCTGGACGTGGGCGGCTGGGACACCCACGTCGGGCAAGGCGCAGCGACCGGTTACCTGACGAATCGACTGGAGGAGCTCGGCAAGGGACTGAGCGCCTTCGCCGACGAAATGGGCCCACGCTGGAACGACACGGTTGTGATCGTGATCAGCGAATTCGGCCGCACGTTCCGCGAAAACGGCAACCGCGGCACCGACCACGGGCACGGCACCACCTACCTGGCGCTGGGCGGAGCCGTACGCGGAGGGCGCCTGGCCGGGGATCAGCAGGCGATCGAGGAGTCCACGCTGCACCAGAGTCGCGACCTGCCGGTGCTGAACGAGTACCGCAGCGTTCTGGGCGGCGTCTTCGGGCGGCTGTATGGACTGAATGAGAGCGACCTGGCGGCGATCTTTCCGGACGCGAAGTCGAAGGACATCGGGTTGGTTTGAGGGGGCCGTGCGAAGACGAGCAAGTGCGGCGCAATCGCGAGCGGTTCCCCGAGGACTTCATCTTCGAACTCACGCCCGAGGAATTCGGGAACTTGAAGTCGCGATTTGCGACATCAAGTTGGGGCGGCGAGACTCGGTGTATCGAGTGCAGTTGTCGGTGATGTACGGCCCATGAAGGGTGTTCAGAGCGCCCTGAACTTGCTCGGGCTAAGTTTCGTCCACCGCTTGAAGGCGCGGGAGAAGGCGGTCGGATCGGAGAAACCCACCAGATAGGCCGTCTCGTCCACCGAGACCTTCTTTCCGTTCATATAGTCGAGCGCCATCTTGTGGCGCAAGTCGTCCAGCACCTTCTCGAAGGTCGCATCTTCCGCCTTCAGCAGGAGAAAAAGCGTGTGGCTGTTGAGCCCCATCTTGCTGGCGATCGTATCGATGTTTGCGTCGCCGGTGTGCAGGATCGGCATCAGTAGGGTCTGGACGCGGCCCCAGGTGGACTTGGAGCTCTGCAGGCCCTTGAGCAGATCGTCCGCGCGATCGCTGAGAATGCCAAAAACGTAGCGCGACGGGAGCGGGGATCTTAAGGTCAGCCACTCCTCGTCGGTCAGCAGTGCGTTCTTGTCGCTCTCGAAAACCACGGGCACCCGAAAAATACGGTCGTATTCCTCGCCGTAGGCCGGCGCCGGGTGGGTGACATGGACCGCCTTCGCAAATTGTTCCGCCGCACCCCGGCGCGACGCGCAAACCATGCGGGCGAACGAAGATTCGGTCAGCTCCGGAAAGTCGTTGGGATTCTTGCGCGTATCGATCAGCCAGAGCTGGCCGCCCTCGGGCCTGAGCACATAGCGGTCGCCGGTGGCCACGTTATCGATATCGGGCGCCACCCGGCTGTAACGATTCATCTGCACGAAGGCGTCGGCAAGAGTCTCGCAAGCCTGCCCAATCAGGCCGACGATCGACAACTCCTCGGTACCCAACGATTCGCCGACGTGAAGCGCGAGCGCAGCATCGTTGCACAGCTCCTGGCCGGCCCGCATCAGCGCAAGGTACTTCTTCAGCGGGATCCGGTTGTCCTGGTCCTGCAATAGCTTCGGGTCGATTCGCGTCCGCTCGACCAGCGCCGTTGGGCTCGCCCCCTTCGACACGGCCAGCTCCACCAGCGCTTGCGCAAAACCCGCCGAGATGGTGGGCCTAGCCATCGTTTCGGCGCCGTTTGATAACAGCGGTCATGCTTTTGGTGCGCAGTGTCATGTCACTTCGTCCGCCTTGGACGGACTATAAGTGAACACCTTGCGGGCCCTTCAGCACGCAAAAGAGGTAATGCCCCCTACTGTTGATTGTCCACGTCAGCGCGGAAGGCCTGGCGACACTCGGGCGCAAGGCACCCGCCGGAATTAGCCCTTTTACGATTGCCTCATCAAGGGCAACTCAACAACCAGTCGCTGCGCCGCGCCTTCAGCGAACCTCACCGGGTGAGATACGAGCGCCAGGGATCCCAATATCGCATCGGCCAGTTGGCCGCGAGCTTTTCGTAGAGATGATCCGGCGCGTTGACCAGGCACGATTCAATGCGGCCACCTCCCGCATCGGGTGAGAACACCAGCACCAGTGTTCCGTCCAGATCCTCCGGGCGCCATTCGAAGCTACGCCAGCTTTGCACGATCTGCCGGCCTGCGCTGAGAGCGAGAATCCGGCCATGAATCCTGCCGTCGAAGGCCCAGAACTCTGCCCCTACTTCGGGCGCGATGCGGACGACCGGACTGCCGGTGATGGCCGCATGTTCGTGCGGGTTCAGGTACATCCGGTAGAGCGCATCGGGGCCAGCCGGTAGCTGAACTGACTGTTCGACGATTTTGAGCATCGCATTCACCGTTTCGTGAAAAGTTTTCCCTCAACTGTCGGATTTCGTGAAAAGTTTTCCCTCAACTGTCGGATTTTCGGCTAAAACACCGTCTTTCCGATACGTGGTCTCGACTGCGCCCGGAAGCAATGGTTGACACACATCGCTGGTCGGCTAAAGCGTTTTCAAAGAAGGACGGCCGCCCGATCGAGGGCAGCGTGTGCGCCACGGTCTGGCCGACCCAGTCGTTGAATTCGGCCGAGCGCTGGTTCGACGAACTGTACCTGTGGACCGAGGGCTTCCACGCCTCTACGACCCAGCGCGCGCGCATCCAGTCGGCCGCGCTTCATGCGGCGCTCCAGATGCTCGACCGCGATGCCGTCACTAAGATCGGCGTGACGCTTTCCTTCGGGACAGTCGAGCGCATCGCGGATCATCTGGCCGACGTGCTCCAGGCATACGCGTTGGTCACGCATCGATTCTCGGTTCTGCTGCGCGGCTCGCTGGCCCGGCTGCAGGCTCGCTCCGTGGTTCGCGCATTTCGCGAGCATCTGCGCGATCAGCAGGTACCCGTCGGGTACATGCTCACCTTCCCTTCCATCTCGATGGAGCTGGAAGCGCTCGGCTTCGTGCGGCCCGATTTCGCGAAGCTGGTCGCCCCGAATTCGACGCGCGTGGAGCTCTGGCGGGACGTATTGGCCGAATCTCGCGAGGCCGGCGTGCCCCCCGACCGGCTGATCGTCTCAGCCCTGGAGACGCCCGAGCAGGTGAGCATCGCCGCGCAGGTCGGAATCGCGTTCGGCCAAGGCAACGCGGTCCGACCGGCCTTCGCTCCGCCGGCGTTTACATCGATCGGGACGCTTCAGTAACGACAGCCGATCACTGGGCGAACAGGTAATCACAGCCGGGGTCCTTCGGATCGTGCGCCAGGATGCGGTCGTACAGCCCGAGGTTCTCGGACACGGCTCGTTCTTCGTCTTCCGACAACAGAAAGCCATCGCTGACCTGTTGGTCCGCTGCTTTGCGCAGCGCGGCGGCGAAATCCTGCCGAGTCAAGTAGCGCTCCTGCAGGCTCGGGCGCGGATCCCCCGCGGCGCGCCGCTCGGCCTCGGTGCGGGCGAAGGGAGCGAAGCTGCCGTCCCAGCGCGCCGTGGCCCAGGCGAAGCCCGTTTCGGGCGCGCGCTCGTTCCACCCCGTGTGGGTACCGAGTGGGACCCGAAGCTCCACCAGTCGCACCCCGCCGCGGTCGTTGCCGTCGGCGTCCGGTGCCGGCACGCGTGTCTCATAGGGCGGGCCGTGCTTGGGCGGAACGCGGCTGGCCACGCCTTGTTCGTGAAAGCCAGGGCCGAAGTCCAGACGCGGCTCGCGCAGGTTCTGCTCGGGAGGAACAAGGCCCACGTCCTTCGGAAAGGCGGCGCGATAGGCCGCGACCGTGACCAGGGTGCCGTCGCTGATCCGCGGATAGGCGCTGGGCGGCGGCGGCTCGCCCGAGTTCGTCCAGCGGTCCAGCGCCAGGATCAGCGCACGCATCGCCAGGTAATGATCGGTCGTGCAGACGCAGTTCACGAACGGCGCCCGGGCGTGCGAGCGGCCGACGTAGTGCTGCGCGCCCATCAAGCCGTAGATCCGTACATCGGCCGCCGGTGCAACGTCGCGCGCGCCGTCGGCAGTCGTGGTGATCAGCGATGCATCACGGTTCCAGTACTCGGTCGAGGTGTTGACGATCATCAACTTCGGCACGCGTCCCTGCGCATCGCGGGCGTGGTCCAGGTAGGACGCCGTCCTTCCGGTCACGGGGTCGCGCGACGGCCCTGTGGTGAAGGGAAATTCGTCGGACGGGTAGTCGTGCTCCTCGAGGATCGACGGATGGCGCGTGGGCTGGGCGAAGCGGCTGTTGAAGCCCGCCGAGCCGCCGGCGCCCGGCACCTGCAGGTAGGCACCATCGAAGGCCAATCGGCCCATCTCGTCCACGTCGAGCCCGTCGTGCAGCATCCGGCCGATCAACCGTGCGGACTGGCTGATGCCGAAGATCAGCACCTTGCGCGGCGCGGGCGCACCCTCGAACCGATGGTCCCGGAACCAGGCCAGCAGATCGCGAATGCCGGCCAGGCCCGCACCGGTCACATACGGGTCCTCGGCGGTGTAGGTCAGCTCGTAGATCGTTCCCGGCTTGAATCCACCATCGAGTTGCACGCGGCCCGGTCCCGCGGCCCTTTCTGCTTCGACGAAGCGCCAGCGCTTGCGGGCGATCGCGCGCCGGGCGTCGTCCGGACGCGCCCGCTCGGTCAGCACAGCCGAAGGGTCGTCCGGCGTCGCCGGCTCGTAGGTCAGGCCGCGCAGCCCGGCGTACGTGGCAACCTCCGTGGGTTCGTTGACGATGAATTCGTTTTCAACGGGACCGCGGATCGCGGCCCCATGCGGCCCCTTCGCGATCGGAGGGGTGAAGATCAGCGGCTTCGCGCCGGGCGGCTGGGGCGCCACATCCCAGGTCCAGGCCGAGAACAGCAGCGTGAAACCGTGGCGCATCAGGAAGCCGTCGCCCGCGTCGGCCGCGGTCGTCGGGTCGTTGTTGGCCGGACTGCGGCCGTTCACCTGGCCGAGCATCGCGATCGAGCCGCGGTTGTTGACGTCGTAGAGCAGCGTGGACGGCTGCGCCTTGACGGGCCGCAGCACGACGAACTCGGCGGCGAACCTGACCAGGCCGCGAGCGTCGCGCGGCGCGCGCTGCAGGTCGACGATCCGGCCATTGGCTGCGGTGGCCGGGTTGAGAGCGAAGTGGGCGATCCCGCGGATCTTCTCGTAATCACCCGACCCGGGAAAACTCACACCGGGTGCAAAGGACGTCCGCTCGACAACCTCAACCCGCTCGACGACCGCCACCGCAGGTGCGCTGGCGGCGCCGAGCGCCATCGCAGCGGCCAGCACGACCCATCGTCCGGGCGACTCAGACAGCACCATGGCGCTGATTATCCGCGTCAGGAACTTCGAAGGGCAACGCCGCTTCCTCGACATCTGCAGTGTCACAATTCGACTCTATCGATCGATATACGGTCCTTCTAACCGGGGATGACCCGTTGTGAATTGGATAGTTAGCGAAAGCGTCTTGTTCCGCCCACAGCACTGGGGTTGGACAGTGACTGCTCTGATCACGATTGTCATCGTGGGTATCGCCGACTACGTCACGGGCCCCCAGATCACGTTCTCCGTGTTCTATCTTGTTCCCGTTTCGGTCGCCGCTTGGCTTGGAGGAACCGCGGGGGCCTTGGCGGGGTCCGTGTTGGCCGCGGTCGTCTGGTTCGGCGCGCTGCTGGCTGCGAGCGCGTCGGTTTCAAACACTTTCGTGTATGTCTGGAATTTCTGCGCGCAACTGTTTTTCCTGCTGCTGGTGGCGCTGCTGCTGGGGCAACTGCGACGAATGCTCGATCGCGAGCGCGAGTTGAGCCGGAGGGATCAGTTGACGGGACTGCCGAACGCGCGTGCGCTCCACGAAATAGCGGGCGCCGAGATCGCGCGAGCGGGCCGTTATCGCCTGCCCCTGTCGCTGGCGTTCATCGATGTCGACGATTTCAAGCGCATCAACGACAGCCGTGGCCACGGCGCGGGGGACCGCTTGCTCCGTCTGATGGCCCAAGTCATCCGAGGCAGCCTGCGCAGTTCGGACCACGTCGCGCGCTGCGGAGGCGATGAATTCGTGGTTCTGCTGCCGGTTGCGGATCAGGATGCCGCGCGCGCCGCGGTGGACAAGCTTCGCACGATAGTGAACCAGGCGATGATCAGGGAAAACTGGCCAGTCACTCTGAGCATCGGTGTCGTAACCTGCGAACCCGGCAGTGCGGGCGTTACGGTCGACGGGATGCTGGATCGCGCCGACCGGCTGATGTACGAGGTGAAGTCCAGCGGGAAGAACGGTGCTCGCCTGGCAACGTACGGCCCGCCCAGCGCCTCTCCGGAGCCGTTAAACGCAGCCGTAGAGCCCTCTGCGTAGATCACGACTGCCGATGTGCCTCCGTCGCTATTTCACACCGATATCTTCGAAGCGCACATTTTGAATGGCATAGGACTTCCAGTCACGATAATCGAAGTGCCACCATTCATATTCGTAGACGGAAAATCCCTCTGCTTCCATGTGCCGGCGCAGCAGGTCGCGCAAGCGGCGCTGTTCTGCGGTTCCACCGGCATATGTCGCATACGCCCGTTCGGTCGCCTCGTCGTACAGACTCGGCATCTCGACCGCCAGGCCCGTTTTCAAGTCGTACACCGTCAGGTCCACCGCACAGCCACGGTTGTGGCGTGAGCCCTCGGTGGGATCGGCGACGAACTTGTGCTGTTCCACCGGCATTGCGTCCCAGAATATCTTCGTCACGTACCATGGCCGATACGCATCGTGGACGAGCAAACCGTAACCCTCCGCCGCGAGCGAACGCCGCACGCGCGCCAAAGCCTCCGCAGCGGGTCGCTGCATGAAGGCACGCCCCTGGCTATACAGTGGCGTGCCGAGGAAATTGCGGGTCGTCGCGTAGCGGATATCGAGCTTGATCGTCGGATCGAGCGCAGTCAGTTCGACGAGGTCTGCCGGTCGGAAATCGCCGCTCTCCACCGGCGGCGTTGACGCAAGCGCGATCGGCAGCAAGTCTTCAACCGGCCGCACGGGCTTGATGTGGAAAACACCCGAAGAATCGGCAACGTGTTCGGTGGGAGGCGCAGTTGAGGCGCAGGCAGCGAGGGCGAGTACGAATATGAGCCACAAGTGACGTTTCGTACCGTTCCAAGAGCCGCTGAGCACGGCAGAGACTCGCTGCTTTGAGTCGATCTGCCCCCGGGGATCACATCGGAGGTGCCTGCCCGTTCAATCCGACATTCACGCGCGCCGCGATTAGGCTGCCGTCGGGTTGAGGCTGCGAAATCACGAACACCGGTGCGCCGGGCTTCAGCACGGTGCGATCGGCCGGGTTGTACGACACGATGACCGCACTGTCCGGAACCACAACCTTTTGCGCGCCCCCTTTGTACTGCACTTCGAGGACGCGATCCTTGCCGATACTCGTGATGGTGGCCACATTTCCGTTCGTCATCTTGCTCGTCGGCCTCAGGTCCCAATCGTAGTGTCCCTCGCCGGTACCGCGCATATTTTCCGGAAAGATGTGCACTTCCAGCGCAACCAGTGCCCCATTGCGCTCGCCTACGGTGGTCGTGCCGATGAACTTGCCGGCGGTTAGAGCGTCAATGCTCGTCCTCTCGATTCCCATCACAAGGAAATTGTCCTTCAGCTTCACGGTCTTGATTTGACCGTCGTTTCCTTTGATCGTAAGAACCTGGCCGTCCAGCTTCTCGATCGTGCCGCGGATTCGCACAGGAGGGTTGGCCGGGGCCTGAGCGATGGCCACGGTAGACACACAGGCAACCATTAACGTCGCGATGGTCCGAATCATGGACACTCCTTCGTCGGTGAACAGTGGTAGTCGTTATACGGCGACGCCGCGCTCGGTGGGTACAACATCCTGCCGAGGAAGGCGATATCTTCGTGATCGGAACACCAAGCGCGCCGACATCGCGGCAGACGCCACAGCAGCAATCGCGAGCAGAGCTATCACAGCCGCATTGATCGACGTAGCGCCAAGCGGGGTGCAGTACCAGACGTAGATCCCCGCTACCGCAGACAACGTCGCAAGCAGGGTAAAGCGAACGATCCGACGTTCATCGGGCACGCGCTGACGATGGGATTCCGGGCTGACTGTTTGCATTGGAATGGGACCTCACTCGTGACTGGCCGCTCGATGGCTCGCGCAACGCTACCTGCAAACCTTCGCCGTGGCAAACCCTTGATGGCGCGGACACGGCGCGTAATTGAACTCAGTGACTGCGCAATTTCTCTCGCAGCCAAACCTTGATCAGCGATTGGTACGGCACATCGCGGGCGTTCGCCGCGGCCTTGATAGAGTCCAACATGATGATCCGCGTGCGTCCCTGGCCTGACGAGGCAATGCGCCGGCATGTTACTGCCTCCCTGCTTTCAGCCGAGCGTCGCCGATGGATGCGATCTGGAGCGACCTTCTTCGTCAGCGGTACATTCGGCTTCTCCCGCTGTTGACACGCGATGCCATCACCCGCAGTTCTTTTTGCAGGTCTGATTTTCGGCGTGATCGGAATCGCCGCTTTTACCTATGGACGGAAGAATGCCTTGTGGCGGCCAATGGGCGTCGGGCTCGCGCTGATCGCGTTTCCGTATTTTGTTTCAGAGACCTGGCTGCTCTATGCGATCGGCCTGGCTCTGTGTGGCGCACTGTACATCTGGCGCGACTAGGAAATGATCGGATGGCTGCATAATTCCACGCCCGCAGAAGTTCGAAGGTCCGACCCCGTCGGCCTTTTTTATGCGTTTAAAGGTCAGGGAGGAATTCCCGTGGACCGGATCGCTATGGCAGACGCCCGCCAGATATTGCTGTCTCAAGCCGATCCGGGTGGCCAACCGCGACGCTGGTTCGCGGCCGTGTTGGTCGGCGCCGCGCTGTGGATGGGCGCTATGCCCCTGCCCCAACTTCGCGCGGCCGAGCTGCGCGAGTCCGAAGTGCCGCAACCGTTGCGCAGCTGGGTGCCGTGGGTGCTGCAGGACCACGAGACGATCGCCTGCCCGGCGGCGTACAACGACGGCGACCGCCACGAATGCGTCTGGCCTGCGCGGCTGACGCTCGCGGTCGGGGCGCAGGGAGGGCGGTTCTCGCTGGACGTCGAGATCTTCAGGAGCGACGAGCTCGTCGTGCTGCCGGGACAGCCCGAGGCGTGGCCGCGCGGTGTCCGCGCCAATGGCAGGGCGGTGCCGATGACTGAAAGCGGCGGCCGGCCCGCGCTGCGCCTGCCGGCCGGCCACTTTGTGATCGAAGGCGAGTTCGCCTGGCGCGAGCTGCCGCAAGGTATCGCACTGCCACCCAACACTGGGCTGGTCGATGCGCGACGCGACGGCAAGCCGCTTGGCTGGCCGGATGCGGGCGGCCAGCTCTGGCTGCGCGAAGCGGCCGGCGCCGCTGCGGAAGCCGACACGCTTTCCGTCCGGGCGTACCGCCGCATCGACGATGAGATCCCGGTCCGCCTGACCACGCGCCTGGAGCTCACGGCGAGCGGAAGGCCGCGCGAGGCGCGACTGTCCGCCGCGCTGTTGCCCGGCTTTGTCGCGCTCGGGGTTGTGAGCCCCTTGCCGGCGAGACTGCAACCGGACGGCACGCTGCGGGTGCAACTGCGCGCCGGCACCTGGACCATCGACGTCGCGGGACGGTCGCGCGGCCCCGTTGCTGCGCTGGCGGCGCCGGCTGCCGACGAAGTCTGGTCGTTTGCCGCGCGCAATGACCTGCGGATCGTCACGGTGGACGCCGCGGGCGGCGCGATCGGCCTGGACCCTCGACAGGCCGGGGTGCCGAAAGACTGGCAGGGCCTGCCCGCCTTCCGGATGCCCTCCGGCTCGTCGCTGAAATTCATCGATCGGCGGCGCGGCGATCCGGAGCCGGAAGCCGACAAGCTCTCGCTTGACCGCACACTGTGGCTCGACTTCGACGGCGGCGGGTTCACGGCCCGCGATTTGATCCGCGGCACGATCTCGCGCTCCTGGCGTCTGGATGCGGTGCCGGCCCTGGCCGTCGGACGCGTTGCCGTGGGCGGCCAGGAGCAGTTCATCACGCGGCTGCCAGAGGCGGGCGCGGCAACGGGCGCCGGCATCGAGGTACGACAGGGCAACGCGCTGATCGACGCCGACAGCCGGATCGCCTTCGGGCACGCGCTGCCCGTGACCGGCTGGCAGGCCGACTTCGACCGGGCATCGATCGACCTGCGGCTGCCGCCCGGCTGGCGCCTGCTGCACGCGGGCGGCGCCGATGTGGTCGCGGGTTCGTGGGTGGCGCAGTGGACCTTGTGGGACTTCTTCTTCGTGCTGTTGATCGTCGCCGCGAGCCTGCGCCTGTGCGGCCGCGCCGCAGCGCTGGTGCTGGGCGCGTCGCTGGCGCTGACGTGGCACCTGCCCGGCGCACCGACCTGGCTGTGGCTCGTGCTGCTCACATTCGGCGCACTGCGCGCCGCGCTGGACGCACGCGCCGGCGAACGCGGTCGGCGCTTTGCGGCCTGGGTCCGGTTCGGCTGGCGTGCAACACTCGCGGCCATCGTAATCGCACTGCTCGCATTTGCGGTTGGCGAGCTGCGTGCAGCGATCTACCCGGCCCTTGAAGCCACGCAGGGGCAACAGCGGGGGATTGCTCAGACCGGTTTTCCGTTGACTGCTCAAGTTGCCAACGCTCCTGCTCCCGTGCCTTCAGCCGGGCGCATCCGCGAGTTCCAAGGCGCCGACGAACTCAAGAAGGAGGCCGCAGCCGCCATCCAGGAGCGCACCAGAGGCGAAGAGCGTTCAGCGGCCATCTCGTCGACGGGACCGTCCAGCAGCGCAGTGGGCCTGCCGCTGCGTGATCTGGCGCGCCAGGACCCCAACGCCAAAATCCAGACCGGGCCCGGGTTGCCGGACTGGAGCTGGCACTCCTACGCGCTCGGCTGGTCCGGCCCGGTCGAGCGGGTGCAGCACGTTTCCCTGTGGTTGGAGCCCCCGTGGCTGACGCGCGCGATGACGCTGCTGGCCCTTGTGCTCGCCGCCGCCGCGATCTGGCTGCACGCGCGGCCGCGACCCGCAACCACGGGTGGCGATGGCCCCGCGTCGTCGGCACCGGGTCCGTCGGTACCTGCCCCAGCGGGCGTGTCCGGCATCGTCGCCGGGCTTGCCGCACTCGTGGCGCTGGGCGCCGCGATCTCGTGCGTGCCGGGCAACGCGCGCGCGGCGACGACTGCATCGACTCCGGAGGCGCCCTCCCTGTCGGACTGGCCGTCGGATGCCAGGCTCGAAGAGCTGCGGCAGCGACTGCGCCGCCCCGCCGCATGCCAGCCCGAATGCGCGCAGCTTGCACAGCTCGGGGTGGGCGCGCACGCCGGCTCGCTGCAACTGCAGCTGGAGCTTCACACGGGCACCGACGCGTTCCTGCCGCTGCCCGGTGGAGCGAACTGGCACGCGGGCGAGGTCCGGGTCGACGCTCGTCCGGCGAATCTGCGCCGCGACGACTTCACCCAGGGCCTGTTATGGGTGCGCCTGCCGCCGGGCGTTCACCAGGTCACGATGACGGCCGAGGTGGGCGACGCCGAATTCGTGCAGATCGCCTTGCCGTTGCTCCCCAAGCTCGTTCGCACCGATCTGGCGGGTTGGAGCCTGGAGGGGGTCGATGCGCGCGGCCTGGCCACCGGCGCGCTGACGCTGACCCGCACGCGCGCGGCGCCGCACACCGGACAGCGCCAGGACCTTCCCGAGGCCGCTCCCGCGTTCGTGCGCGTAGTGCGCACACTGCAACTCGACCTGCAGTGGACCATCGACACCGCGATCACCCGTGCGGGCCCCGCGCCGACGCCCCTTTCCGTCCGTGTCCCGCTGCTGGCCGGCGAGGCCGTCACCGACACCTCGGTGCGCGTGGACGGCAACGTGGCCATCGTCACGCTGGGCGCCGGGCAGAACGGCCGGTTCTCGAGCAGCCTGAAAGTGCAGCCGCGGCTGACCTTGCGCGCGGCCGATGAACCCAACCAGGCCGAGACCTGGCGCCTCGACGTGGCCCCGCTGTGGCACGCGCGCTTCACCGGCATCGCGCCCACGCAACGCCAGCAGGCCGATCGCTGGCTGCCGCAATGGCAGCCCTGGCCGGGCGAGAGCCTGACGATCGACGTGGTCCGCCCCGAGGGCGTGGCGGGAGCAACCTTGACGATCGACCGGGTGGACCTGCTGACGCGGCCCGGCCTGCGCGCCACGGACGTGACCGCAACGGTCGCGCTGCGGTCCAGCCAGGGCGGCAACCACGTGATCGAGCTGCCGCAGGGCGCCGAGCTGCGTGCGGTCCGCATCGACGGCCAGCCGCAGCCGATCCGTGCCGAAGGTCGGCGCGTGACGCTGCCGCTTGCGCCCGGCTCGCGCATGGCGACGCTGGAGTGGCGCGAGATGCGCGGCATCGAGAGCGTGTTTCATGCGGCGCACGCGAACCTTGGCGCAGCGGCTGTGAATCTGAACAGCGCGATCGCCGTGCCGCCGGATCGCTGGGTGCTGGCCGTCGGGGGCCCCGTGCTGGGGCCGGCCGTTCTTTTCTGGGGACTTGCCTGCGCGATCGCTGCGGCGGCGTGGGCGCTGGGCCGCTTGCGCTGGACGCCGCTCGGGTTTGTCCACTGGCTGCTGCTCGGGATCGGCGTCGCGCAGGCGACGCTGGTCGGCGCGGTTTTCGTGGCGGCCGTATTGCTCGCGCTACAGGTGCGCGCCCGTTTCGGCGCCAGGATCGAGGGCGCCCGGTTCAACCTGATGCAGCTCGCGCTGGCCACGGCTGCGCTGATCGCGGTGCTGATCCTGTTCGACGCAATTCGTACCGGTTTGCTGGGCACACCTCAGATGTGGATCACCGGCAACCTGTCGGGGCCGTACGCCCTGCGCTGGTACGCCGACCGCAGCGACGGCGCTCCGCCCGCGGCCTGGGTCTTCAGCCTGCCGCTGTGGGCCTACCGCGTGCTGATGCTCGGATGGGCGCTGTGGCTCGCGCTGGCTGTCGTGCGTTACGCCCGCTGGGCCTGGACGTGCTTCTCGACCGACCGGCTGTGGGGCCCGTGGCGGCTGCGTACCGCACCCGCCGGGTAGCCATCAGCGAAACAGCAAAGGCTGAATGCCCAGTTGCCGGATCGTGTCCCGAAAGTGCTTGAAGGGGCTCGAGCCCAGGTGGATCACGAAGAACTCGCCCGGGTATTCCTGCACGGCGAGACGGTTCACGACGGCCAAAACCTCCTTGCGGAAGACGAAGCCGTCGGTCTCGATCGCGAGCACATGTTGGACCAGGTTGGGCTCGGACTTCAGGATCCGCCGCAGCACGTACGCCCGCCGCACCTGATCGCCATGCCTGCGCAGGATAGCCGTGACGCTCGCCGTCGCTTCCGGCGTCAGCTCCGCCGCGACGAGCTCGGCGTCTGCGCTCAGGCTCGACCTTTCCGCCTTCACGCGCGCCAGGTGGGCGGAATATCGCTGCCAGCGTTCAGAGTAGCCCTTCGCCTTTTCGGCATCGCGCGCCTGATAGAAGGACCCCGCAGCCTGGCAGCCGTGCGGAATCGCAGCCTCGTCCTTGGCCATCACGAACTCCAGGTCGGCCATGCCCGCTTCGTCGCCACGCTGCAGCAGAAGAGCGCCGCGCTGGAAGCGTCCCTGGAGGTGCTCGGGCGCGAGGCTCAGCAAGGCGTCGATGGCCGGCATCAGGTCGGTTTCGGGTTGGACCTCGCGCAGCGTGTTCACGCGCTCCCAAAGCTCGTCGGCGCTCGGTGCTTGCCGCGCCTCCAGCTCGGCGAGCCGCTGCTGGCGCTGGCGAAGATGCGCGTGCCGGGAGCGCCAGCGCTCGGCAATGCGCGCGCGCCAGCTGCGGTCCAGGTCGGCCACCACGCTCTCGATGCTCGGCCCCAGCCAGGCCGAGGCCGCACTGACCTCCGGCGGCTCGAGGCGGCGCGCGGCCTCGTCGTCAACGCGGGCGCCCATCGCCGACAGACGATCCTTCAAGGCCGGATGCGTGTTCATATGGTCGGTCTCACGCTGGCTCGCCACGTCCAGGAATCGCGCGCGCTGCTGCGGATCGAGGTCGCTGCGCAGCGATTGCTCCCAGAACGCGCTGCGGTTGCCCGGCGGTTCGGCTTCAAGGATGATCCGCCGCTCGATCGAAGGCCAGAATGTCGCATCGGCGAACTGCGAGGTGATGCTGGTCCGGATCAGCGCGTTGGCCGCGCTTTGCCGGCCGGCCATCTCGACGGCGGTCTGGTCGGCCACGTATTCGTTCTGCCGGGCCAGCACGAACGTGTACGCGTTGAAATACGGCGCGTACCAGCGGAACAGTCGAGCGATCAGGCGCGATCCCCAGTCGGTCCATTTCCCCGACAGCTCCTGCAGCCGGGCCCAGGCGGCCCGGAAACGATAGATGTAGCCACCCAGCCGGCCGTGGTAGCCGGACAGGTGGCCGTACTCGTGAGCGACCACCGCCAGCGCCTCCTCCTCGCCGAGGCTCTGAAGCAGCGGAAGGCCGAGTATCAGGATGTTCTGTTCCCACCCGAGCAGGCCGTAACGCGGGTGCTGCACGATCGCCGCATTGAGGTCGTCCACGAGCAGCACCTTGTGTACGGCCGGACCGTCCAGGCGCCGGCGCAACTCGCCCAGCCGCTCGAACAGCCGCGGCGCTTCGGCCGGCGCCAGCTCCCGTCCCTGAGGTGGCTGGAAGCGACTGAACAGCAGGGACACCGAACTCTTGATCATCGTCCATGCCGGCAGCGCCAGCAGGATCACCAGCTTGCCGAGTTTGGCCAATAAGAGCAGCGCCAGTGTGCCCTTGGTAGCGAACAGCAGGCCCAGCACGATCAGCGCCGCGGCCGGAAGCAGAGCGAACCCGAATGCCACGCCCAGGATGCAAAGGCCCAGTGCAGCGACTCCGAGCACCGCGAGCGTGTACCGCCCTGGCCGTTCGGCGGCGGATCGCTCAAGGCGCGTGACGAGCGCTTCGAATTCCTCTTTTTCCATCGGGGCATTTCCCGAGACGTCCGACTCACTCTACCCCATTCCCGATAGGGTTTGCCCTCGGCCGAATGTCCATTCAGATGTGAGCAGCATCACCCGTTCGAGGCAGGAACTCTGGCAACATGCGCGCGCCTTGAGCCCGAGGTTGGAGCGGGCGTTGGGCTCGCACGGGGAGCTCAGGTAGAGGGGACTCGAATGAACCTGTTCGTACGCAGCAAGTTTGCCCAGAGAAGACGGTGCACTCCAGTGGCCGCGATCCTCGCGGCCTCAACCCTGGTCGGGACCGCATCGCTCGCAATACCTGGTGCAGCGTTCGCCGCTCCGTGCACGGGCCCGGGGGCGCCGACCACAACGCAGACGAAATGCCTGACCGCGGTTCAAATCCCGGGCAATCCGCTGCTGTCGTTCGACATCAGCTGGGCCGATGACGATCGCTCCGAATACTATCTGAGCGATCGCTCCAACGCGGGCATCGACGTCATCGACACCCGGAGCAACACCTTCAAGCGGACCATCGGCGGTTTCGTGGGCGTCAAGCGCAACGCGGCCGGCGCCGTGAACAACAATATCTCGGGCCCCGACGGCGTCACGTCGCACGGCAGGTGGCTGTACGCCGGCGACGGAGACAGCACGCTGCATG
>WNFQ01002618.1_pt1 | contig 27055 bp, 24 predicted proteins | sample 5400171 | NCBI WGS metagenome assembly WNFQ01 (sample SAMN13153356, study PRJNA577476) | soil metagenome | isolation source: 20 cm soil under Madrone tree | place: USA:California | collected 2016-06-14
TTCACTCGCGACATTACCGCCCCATCGCCCATGCCGAACTTGTACTCAAACAGCTTCGGCGGCTCCGCCCGCAACACCTCACCCGTCACATACCGCATCGGCTTCCCATCCTTGCTCGGCCCCGACCAGATCATCGCCCCGCCAGGCTTCAGGTCCAACTCAAAGTCCGCGCCCATGAAGATCTTCTGATTCGCCTCCTTCGAAACGAACCCATCCCAGACCTTCTCCACGGGGGCGGCGATGTAATACGTAAAAATCAGTGGGGCCTTTGCCATATCAATCCTCTAAGCACTCCTCGAAGATCATGTAGCGCCTGCCTCAGACTCTAGCAAAATATCCAATCGCAAGACCAGCAGACCGGACCTCCCGCGCGTTTGTGCGAGTGACGGGCCACTCGGAAGTCATCTTACCGCTCTTGCGAGGGAGTCTGACTTCCGGATGGATGTTTGTGATTTAATTGTCCTCATGGAACAGGCTGAAATCAGTCCGCGCCCGGTGGTTGGAGCGATCGTCGTGGTGAGCGGCCTCGCTGTGTCATTCCTGTTGTGGCTGTTGTACGTGCACCATGCTTCGCCTGATTTCGCCGGCCGCTGGATGTTCTTGCCGGCCCTCAACGCGCTTCTGAACGGATTGTGTGCGATTGCGCTCTGCGTGGGATTGTATTTCATCAGACATCACAACCGGGAAGCGCATCGCGCCAGCATGTTGCTGGCCTTGGTGTTCTCTTCCGTTTTTCTCGTCAGCTACATCGTGAACCACGCACTGCACGGCGACACGATTTTTCCCGGTCTTGGCCCGGTCCGCACGCTGTACCTTTCCATTTTAGCCAGCCACGTAATCCTTTCTATCGTCGCGCTGCCGATGGTCCTGACAACGTTCTTTTTCTCGCTAACGGGCCGATTCGCGATGCACCGCCGAATCGCACGCTGGACCTTCCCCATTTGGCTCTACGTTTCGATCACCGGCGTGGTGGTTTTCGTATTCCTAAAGGCGTATGTGTACTAGACCCGACGTTGACCTGGTTTGAGAAGACAAGAAATCGCTGTTGCGGGCTCGGGTTGCCAGCGACGGGGATGAAAGGCGAGCGGGAACGTCATTCGTGTTCCCGGAGGCACTTCGCAAGAAATATGACGAACTGGCGCCGGAGCCTCTTAACATCTTCATCCAGTTCTCATGCGAGATCGGAATCTGCGAGCGCGAAATGATTGACCTGCTCAAACCCGACGTTCACATGCCGGAGAAAGCTGATGAGTGGGGTCACTACGGCTATGTGCACGTCAGGAATGGCAAAACCGAATTCCGCAAGCGCAGCCTCCTGATCACCGCTCGCGCGAGGGGAATCCTCACGATGTGGATGGTGAAATCGAAGTCCAATCTCGTGTTCACCCGTGAGGACGGTCTCAGTCCGGTTTCATCTTTCACGTTGATCCAACAGCAAGAGCGCATGCGGCAGCTGGCCCGTCACACAGCACTGACCAACCTCGGCCTCACGGGAGTAGGTCCGTTCACGCTCCAGCGGGCTGCTGGCCATGCCAACATCGAGACGACTCGCAAGTATGTTCATCCTACGCCGCCGGCGAAGGATGCGTTTAAGAGGAAGGCCCGGAACGGGCGACGCGACCGTCGTGCGACTCGCAAGCAAGTCGCTAGTCTAAGTCTAGGGTCGTGCTGATGCCCTCGATAGGGGAGCGTCAGACGACGGCTGGCGCTGTTCACTGAGATACTTCGGAACTTTGGTGACAAACCTTCGGGGATTTTGGGGGACTCAAGGTTACGGAGCGTGACTTTGCGTTACCGGTGCTGCGATGGCCGCTAATGGAAAAAATTCCCGAAGCTCCGAGATTTTCGACTGACGCGAACCGGGTCGTTCGCCGAAACCATTGCCGCTAACCATTCACCCACGGTGCGAAAGGACTCGCCGCTCTGCGTGGCTTTCCCCAATACAAATGCCCCTTCCAGCGCAGCAACGATCATCGTTGCGAATGATCGGCGCGATCCCTCATCGGAAAAAGGAAGATGTGGGGCGATTACCGCCATCCATTGGTCAAAAGTGTTCTGGCAAACTTCCCGAATTCCCTTATCGGATCGCATCAGATCGGTGCTACCGAGCCGATTGCGCAGCCCTTGTTTTGCGCCTGCTTGCTCGAAACCGGCTGCGGCACTGTTGAACAGCGAGCGCAGAGCCTCCGCAGCTGTCTTTCTCCCGTCGAAGAAATGTTCCAACAGCCGACGGCACTTTTCGCCGTGTATCGTCAGCGATTCAACAACAAGTTGCGTCTTCCCATCAGGGAAGTAGTGGTATAGCGACCCGATGGGCGCACCACTTCGGATCACGAGGTCCTTAATGCCGGTGCAGGACATCCCGCCCTCGCGCAACATATCCTCCGCGGCTTCCAGTAGGCGCGCTCGGGTAGAGACCGGTTGACTTCAGGCATGCAATGGATTATATAGAACGCTTTATATAGCCGTTAAGGGATTTTTCGCTCATCGCCTGTCAAGTGCGCCGCACCGGCAGTGACGGACAGATGCTGCGCCTGCTTAGCGAACCGCCTGCGGGTAGGCTAAATGCCATTGTGAAAATGCCGTCCACAGATCTTGCGACCGTCGAGAGCACGCAGTGTGAAGTACCTTGCTGCCAGCGTTGTAATGCAAGGTGGAAATCTCCTCCCATCGCAGCTTCTTTTCGTTACCAAACCACGAACGAGATCCAACCCCGTCCGTCTCGACTGTGAGTACGGCATAATTTGATTTCACCGTACAAAGTGAGACAAGACACAAAAGGAGGGCTTCCATTGGCCAATGCAGGACGTGCTTCGCGAGCACCCTCCAGCAGTTACGGTTCAGCCGCTGCACGAACGAGGTTCTCCGATTGAGGTCTATGCATAAAGTGGTTGATGGTAAACGCATCTTCGCAGAGGGCGAACGACACCTGGATTCGCGTGGACCAAAGGCCAATCTAATCCTCGCTGTTATCCCATGTCTTTGTGCAGTGCCATAATAAAAGAACGATGCTCAATCGCCGCAACTTCCTCAAAACCAGCGTGGCCGCTCTTCCAATAGGAGGCGCGCTGGATGTTCTTCATCCCGATGTCGGGCTCGCGGCCGCATCGGTTACCGACGCAAGCTTGGGCGACAAGACGCTGAAACTGGCGCCTCTGCCGCCGCGTCTGGCTCCAATCGACCCAGCTACCATGCCGTGGCAGCAGAAAGTCCGCCGTGTGGGGCAGAGCAACATGACCGAGCACGACCCCGCAGTCATGAATGTCCAGGAGTGGGCGGATTTCTGGCACTCGGCTAAAGCGGACATAGTGTTCGTCAGTGTTACCGGAATCCTTGCTTTCTATCCCTCAAGAGTGAAGTTCCACCGCCACGGGAAGTTCCTGAACGGCCGTGACTTTCTTGGCGAGTGTGTTGCCGCGGCCAAAAAACGTGGGATGCGCGTAGTTGCACGGATGAGCCCCGACCTTAACTGGGGTGATGCGCTCGACGCCCATCCGGAATGGGCGATGCGCAACGCCGACGGTTCCCCGCAGCTCAGCGGGGAAGAACCTCGTCTCTTCCGAACCTGCATGTTTTCTAGCTACATGGATGACTATGTTTCGGCAATCATGCGGGAAGTAAGCTCGCTTTACGATGTCGACTGTTTTTACACGAACGGATGGCCGCCGATTGGCAGCTTGCCCGATTGTCATTGCGCTATCTGCAGCAAGCTGCCGCCAGCGAACACCCCGGCGTACTGGCGCATCTTTAACGATCGTGTGGTTGAGTTGTGGCACAAGTACGATGCGATTGCGAAAGAGAAAAAGCCCGGAAGCTTCTACTTCGCCAACCTTGGGGGTAACGTGCGCTGCGGTCCCAATCTGGACCGTCTGGGCAAGATCGCAGCCTGGTTCCAAGCCGACAATCAGGGCCGAACCTACGACAACCCGGCAGTTTGGGGATGCAGCTTACAGGGCCGGGTGTGCAGTGCCGTCATGGATGGGAAGTTTGCCGCCAATGTCACCGCTGCTTACTCGACTGGTATCGTGCGCTGGCGCAACGCTTCGAAGAATCCTGCAGAGGCAAAGATGTGGCTGAACCAGACACTGGCGAGCGGAATGGCGCTCTATTACCACTTCATTGGATCAGAATGTGGTCTCGGCGAAGATCGCCGCTGGCAGAAAGTTGGGGCCGATTATTTTCAGTGGGCCGCAAAGCACGATTCTCACCTTACACCACGACGGTCTATCGCAAACCTAGGCGTCCTGATGGGCCAGAACACACAACTGTTTTATCAGGGTCCCGCCGCTGCGCATTCACGCGACCACATGCGCGAGACCATCCACGGCATCTACGAGACGTTGCTCAGCGGCCGCTTTGCCTTCGATTTCGTACACGAAGACCGGCTCCAACCCGAAAGACTCAGCAAGTATCGCGCTCTGTTATTGCCCAACGTTGCCATGCTTAGCGACCGGCAATGTCAGCAGATTCGTGACTATGTGCACTCTGGTGGGTCGATCATGGCGAGCTTCGAGACAAGCCTATACGACGAGGATCTGAAACCACGTGTGGACCCTGGTCTCGCCGATCTGTTCGGCATCAGCAAGGCTGGAGATGTGATCGGCACCAATGGCAATGCATATTACGGCCGAATTGAGCGCGATCATCCCATTCTTGCCGGCTTTGCGAACACCAACTGGCTGCCGGGAACGCAAAACCGGGTTCCACTGAAGCCCATACAGAATCCGGTACTGACAGTCGTCCCGGGTTTCGTGCAGTATCCCCCGGAATTGGCATATCCACCGATTCCGCATACGGATGAGCCCGCAGTTGTGCTGCACGAAATCGGCTCGAGTCGGATCGCTTATTTTCCGGGAGATATCGAGCGCACCATTTGGCTCACCGGCCACGGCGATCTGGCGCGCCTCTTGCACAACACCATCCGCTGGATCATGCAAGATGAGAGCACTGTGCATGTTGAGGGCGACGGCCTCCTTGAAATGTTTGCCTGGGAGACTATGCCAGGCTATGCCATACATATGATCAACTACACCAATCCTAACGCGCATCATGGTTGGATGAACTCGGTCTATCCGCTGGGCCGACAGGCGGTCAGCATGAAACTACCCGTGGGAGTCAAGGTTCGGTCCGTGGAACTGTTGCGCGCAGAAAGTAACGTTCCTTTCCGTGTGGACGGCGACGTGTTACGTTTCACCATTCCCCAGGTCGAAGATTACGAAGTCGCCGCAATTAGCACTTCAAGAGGGTGAAAGAAGGTGGCTACTCTGGAACAAATTCCAAAATCAAAGGCAGGATTCGATCCCTAGCGTTGTCTGGCTACAAATCCAGCCTGTTGGCTGCGGCCACCTTGCCGTACCAGAGTCCTGAATCCTTGATGGTGCGCTTCTGATCGCGGTAATCCACGTAGATGAGGCCGTAGCGCTGGGTGAAGCCTTCTGCCCACTCAAAGTTGTCCAGGAGACTCCAGGCGTGGAATGGTCGGACGCGCGCCCCGTCCGCGCTGGCGCGCGCGAGCTCCGCGAGCTCTTCGAGGAAGAACTGGATACGCCGCACATCTGGCACGTTGCCTCCGGCACGGTTGGAGGGCCCATCGAGATAGCTGGTCCCACTTTCCGTGATCTCGATGATGGGGTGGTTGTACTCGCGGGAGATCCGGGTGACAAGATCGTAGATGCCGCGCGGCCAGATTTCCAGTCCGGCCTCCGACAGCGGACCCTCGGTGGGCATGGCGGCGCTAAAGCGCGTGTAGGGGGCGCGGGCGGTGGAAGATTCCTGCTCGATCTCGGTTCCGCTGAAGGTGCCGCCTGGGCGTCGGAGACAATGCGACGGTTGTAGTGGTGGAAGCCGACCGAGTCGAGGGGCGCCAGCATGATCTTTTCATCGCCGGGGCCGGAAGCCCATGAGCTCATACGGCGGCTCTCCCACGAATGCCTTGGGATAGTAGCCGTGCATGGTGGCTGCGAGAAAGAAGACGTTGTTCATGGCGTGGTAACGGTCGGCGGCGGCGCGGTCGGCCTCCGAATCAGTCTGCGGGTGGCAGATCCCGGAATGCGTTCCCGTAAGAGACGCCCATGGCGTTGCTGACCTCGACTTCAGTATGCGTGGAATCGAACGCGACAAGGACGAAAGTGCTACGAATGTCAGGGTGGATTTCCTTAACGCATTTCAGATTCAAAAGTGTCGAGCGTGAGCACGGACGAAACCCGCTGAAGTAAGAGCCGCTTCGAGATCACCCAACTGGTAGTTCAGCCAGAAACTGTCTCCCGAAGTTCTGGCACGCACGACGCCATTATCCATGTGGAAGAACAGCACGTCCCGAGGATCCAGCAACCACAGGCGGTCAAGCTTACGTTGCGACAATGTGCTCCATTTGATGGCTCGCGGTCGAGAGCAAGCCCTTCACCTTATGATCATGATCATCGCGGTCCTCTGGAAGTTGTGCCCGCCGCCGGCGCGCTCGACCATCCCTCGCAAGCGGCCAGTCTCAACCGGTTTGAGAAGATTGGCGACCCCATTCGCCTCAAACGCTTTCATTGCGTATTCGTGGAATCCGGTGACGAAGATAATCAGCGGTAACGGTGGATCTGCGGGAAGCGCCCGTAACACGTCAAAACCGTCCAACTCTGGCATTCGCACATCTAGAAAAATCAGGTCGGGGTGAAGACGTTCGATTTCCTTGACGGCCTCCAGCCCATCGGTATCTTCGCCGACAACCTCTATCTGAGCATCGCCATTCAGCTGACGGCGTAAACGCAAGCGGGCAGTCGGTTCGTCGTCCACCAGCAGGCTCCACGTGTTGTTCGTCATACGCTCTCGCCTGCCGGGATCTTCCCCAGAGCGCGGCTCCCGCCATCAGAAATGCTCTCGAGGACACGCTGGCCCGCTGTCCATAAATAGTTCGCAGCCTTTAACGGACATTGCGCAAACCAACCCCGGTTGAGGTCTTCGACGGGACATTGTCCTTTTCGCGTACACCGACACGATTATCCTCCACAGAAAGAGAACCGTTGGGATTACCGCATTGCTAGGAAAGAAAAGCCGGAGATCACGGTCTCGGAAGAACTGCAAAAGTCTTCGGCGTAGCGCACACATCTGTCTCGCCCTTGGAGTCCCTACACCATCCTTATTGGACCCGGATACTGCGACACCAGGGAATCGATCGTCAATAGCGTAATGCCCTCGACAGTCGCCTGTGCCACCAAGACTCTATCGAATGGGTCCTTGTGAATTGGCGGCAAACTCTCGGTGGTAACCACATGATCGCTGACGATAGGCAACTCGCCGTAGCCGTTGTCTAATAGCCCGCGGCGCAGCAGCCGCGCATCGACCTTAAAATCATGGCGGCCCAACCCGCGCTTAATTGCTACCTCCCACAAGCTAGCCGCACTGAAAAGAAGTTCATTGTCCGGATCGTCGATTAACCCTCGAGCTTGCGTGGAGAGTCGCTCGGGTTCACCCGCAGCCCAGAGGAGCAGATGCGTGTCCAGAAGGAGTTTCATCGACTGCCACCGAACATTTGCTCAATCTCGTCCTTGCCCATTCGGTCAAAGTCGTCGGGCACTGAGATCTGGCCCGCCATAAAGCCGAGCCGACGTACTTGAGCACCGGTTGGAGCGCCAAGAGCCGTGACCTTTACTACTGGTTTGCCAGCCTTTGCAATAACGAACGGCTCACCCTTGGACGCCTCTTCTACGAGCTTCGAGAGCTGCGTTTTGGCTTCGTGAATATTAACTGTTTTCATTGGTTTACGATAAACTAAGTTAGCTTGGTCTAGTCTATGCTGTCCCCGCAAATAGCACAAGTGCGAGGGCGATGCCCTTTTCCTGGAGGGGGACGCTGGAACAGTACGTCGGTCGTCTCCATCGTCTCCACGAAAACAGGAGAGAAGTTCAAGTGTTCGATTACATCGACGCGAATGTGCCAATGCTTGCGAGGAGTGTAGGAGAAGACAGGAGGGTTATGTGAGTGTCTTCGGCGGAGCCGTTGGGAACACGCCGCGCCATCATCGTTAGCCCCGGAAACTTCTCGCAGACACAAGTTGCGAGATCATCTGAGCCGCCTGCCCCCGTGTAAGTCCTGCCGGCACGGGAATGTTGTTACGGGTAAGAACCTCTTTTTGTTTATCGCTGGGGAGTTCCTCTCTCCAGCGCGCCGAGCGTTCAACCAGTCGCCGCGCATCGGGACGATTGATCGCCACAAAACGGTCCGCGGATTGAACAGCGGCGCCTAGACTCTCGGCGTGACTCAATGATGTTTCGCTCTCGCGTACCGTGGAAAGTCGAATATCCCACTTGTCGAGTAGATTGGGTTCGATCGAAATCCATTCGCCATCGGGGAGGCCGAGCCGGTATCCCGCGGGTGCTGCGTGCCACGTATTCTGAGTGTAGGCCCGTATTTCCGCTGGCGGCTCGAAATTGAAGAACTCAATGCGGTGGGCAGCGAGCTTCAGGTCTTTGAGTGTCTGGATGCGCGATATATCGATCCACGGCTGAGTTCGATTCAGTCGTTCGATGTCTCGTTCGATCTCCAGCGCATTGCCGCCGTTCAGATTCAAGTTGAGGGGCAGATTAAACAAGCTGTGCAAGCCCGGCAATTGATGCGTTTTGGAGTTATCGGCAACGTCAATGACCATGAGATCTTTCTTAACGGGATGCAGCCGCGTGCCGCGTCCAACCATTTGGGCGTACAGCAGCTTCGATCTCGTCGGCCGCGCCATGATCACGCAATCGACGCGCGGTTCATCAAAACCCTCGGTCAGCAAATTACAGTTGGTAACAACATCAATTTCTCCTGCGGAGAACCGGGCGAGAGTGCTGCGGCGTTGATCTCTTGAAAGTTCGCCCCAGACCGGCTCCGCGCGAATCCCCGCCTCGGCAAACGCATGATGCACGTCCTTAGCGTGCGCCACATCAACGCAGAAGACGATGGCGCGTCTTCCTGCCGCAAAGTCCTGGTAGGCTTTGACCAGCAGATGGTTGCGCAACGGCGTGTTCACCACGCGTGCAAGCTGGCTTTCGAGGAAATCGCCATGCCGGACCTTCACGTTATCAAGGGACAAATCGGTGTCCACGCGCCAGCCTGTAATGGGACAGAGGTAACGGCCCACGATCATCTCGCGCAGATCACGCGCGTAACAGACCTCCTCAAATACTTCGCCGAGCCCCTGTTTATCACCGCGGCGTGGCGTGGCAGTGAAGCCGATCAGGTAACGGGAAACGCAGGATTCGAACAGCCCGAAGTGATCGAAGATGCGCCGGTAGCTGGGTGCGACGGCGTGGTGCGCTTCGTCGACAACAATAATGGAAAACTCATCCGGCTGAAGTCGCGACAGGCGACCGCCGTTGCGAGCTAACGTTGGGACAGAAGCAATGACTACCTTCGCATCGGCAGCGGCGCGGGCGCCGGCTTGTTCAATCTCCGCCTTCAGTTCCGGGTCGATGGATCTAAACTTATCCCTCGCTTGCAGCAGCAGTTCCTCCCGATGAGCCAGCACGAGTAATCGTTTCTTCATGTTAAGAACGCGAGGGAAATGAGCGAACACCACCGTTTTCCCGGTGCCCGTGGGCAATGAAACAATCACACGGCGTTTGCCGGCTTTGTATGCATCTCGGACTGCCGTCAACGCTTCGCGCTGATACGGGCGCAGATGCGGTGTTGTCTGAAGACGCTGTGTTTGCGTTTTATTATCCATTCAAGATTCAGAGTGTAAATCATTGAAAAGAATGGTGAGCGCGGAAGGAATCGAATCCACAAGGAAACGTACTTTCAAGTACATACAGAGCGACAGATGACACGCAAATGCATAGAAAGCATTCTTAATCGCGTTAACAGCACGCAAACAGCACGCGCCAGAACAACAGAACAACAAGAAGAAGAGGAAAAGCTCAAACGCATTCCGCGGGATGCACCCGTTGATACTGCGATACTGCGGGACCTTAAACAGCGGATTGTTGCCCAGCAGCACTCGCAGGACGAGCCATGATGTGGCTGAAGCCAGAACCACAGGGCCGAGCATCGGAGCCTGTAGGTCTCCGACAACTTCTTCCAGCGCGAACACGACTCAGACGCAGCCACGGGCGATCTACAGCTTTGCCCGAGGAGTGCTATTGTCTGGCAATGTGACCTGGTCAACGTATGAATTGGTGCGCGCGATCGCGTCGTGATCGAAACGCGCGAGTCTCAAGGCGATGACCTCGACCTCCGCCTCGAGAAGGTGGATCTTCCGTTCTGGTGCTTCACGTTGCCCGATTCTGAGTACCAGGCATTTGAGGCTCACCTGAAAATACGAGCCGAAAACCGCGGCCTGAAAATCGTGCACGAAAATTTGAAAGAGCATTGCGTTGATTCTTGGCGGTAGCACTCCGATTGGCAGCCGGATGGCGTGCGGCATGGATTCCTGGCACTGCCTGCAAGTCTGGCCGGGCGGGGCTGCAGACCTTCGCACCTGTGCAGAATCCCACTGTATCCGTCGTTCAAGATCAAGAAATGCTGGGACTCCACGGGAGGATCCAGGATGGAGGCGATCATGATGCGATCGGTTCTGTCCCGCTCGTGGTGCAGGCGATCCGACGGCGTTGTTTGGTGTCGGCAACTCCAAGCGCAAGATGGAATACGATGCGGGCATAGCGGCAGGTGCTAACAACATTTAGGCCGGCAGGGATGGGCAGTGTTTATCGGCTACAGCTGGCAGAATAGCAGTCTCTCCCAAAATACGACAGAGCGCGTTGAGTGTCGAAGTTCGCACAAATAAGCCCGTGAAAGGTCATATAATCTGAAGCGGATGAGCCTTACGGTTCGATACATTGACACGATTCTTGCGTTGACGTTCATTGCCGCCCCGCCGTCTTTCTCTCAGTTTGTTGATGACAAACAGGGGAGTTTTGCCGCCCACATTGAGAAAGCGCAGAAATATCTGGGTGAGAAAAGACCCGATTTGGCGATTCCGGAATTGCAGGCGGCAGCGGCCATCGATCCGGAGAACGTTGAGACGCAAGGAAACCTGGGCGTCCTGCTGTACTTTCAGGGCAAGACGTCCGAGGCCATTCCGCATCTTCGTGCGGCAGTGGAGCGGCGGGCAGGAATGGCGAAGATTCAGGGATTGTTGGGATTAGCCGAACTGCGCACGTTGGACGTCGTCCACGGACGGAGAGATCTGGAAACGGCATTTCCGCTAATCCCGGACCTGAAATTCAAAGTTGAAGTAGGTTTGGAACTGCTGAGCTTATATACGCAAAGTGGAGACCTGGAACAGGTGAGCATGCTCGTAGCGCAATTACGCAAGGCTGCGCCTGATAATCCCGAGGTTCTTTACGCAGCCTACCGCACTTATTCTGATCTGGCCGGTGAGTCCATGCTTGCGCTGTCTCTCGCCGCGCCCGATTCTGCACAGATGCATCAGCTGATGGCGCATGAGGACGCCAGACAAGGGAACACAAATGCTGCCGTGGAGCAATTCCGTAAAGCTATTGCAATTAATCCGCATCTTCCCGGTGTTCATTTCGAACTGGCCGAACTGTTGCACTCTTCTCAAAATGAGGTCCTCAAGCAGGAAGCAGAACAGGAATATCGCACTGCGCTGGTTGAAAATCCTCACGATGAAAAGGCGACCCTCAGGCTGGCGGAGATTGATGCACAGAAGGGCAAGATTGAGAAAAGCGCCGAGGAATACGCGAAAGCTGTCGAGCTGCAGCCTGGGGATGCGGACGCAAAGCTGGGGTTAGCCAAGGCGCTGACGGACATGAATCAAGCGGAGAAGGCACTTCCGTTGCTCGAACAAGCTGTACAGTTGGAGCCGACCAATGCCATTGCGCATTACCGCCTTGGTAGCCTCTATCGAAAGAACGGACGCGTGGAGGATGCCAAAAAGGAACTTGACCTTTATAAAAAGTACAAGGACATGAAAGAGAACTTGCGCAATCTTTACAAGGAATTACAGATACAGCCACAAGAAATTAGCGCGGACGAGCAGCACCAGAATTAATATCGGAGCGCAGTCATCTTCAGAAACTCAGTTACGAGACAGGAAATCTTTCTAAAATCATGTTTGCTGCTGCTGCTTCTGTGCTTACACGCCGCACGCGCGCAAATGGGAACATCCACTCCTCTTCCCCGCAAAGAGCAAGAAAAAGCCGCTGCCGAGAAAGGGACAACGGGCACCCTTACCAATTATCCGAAATTGGTGGACATCACCGCTTCCACCGGCATTCGTTTTGAGCACCTGTCCAGTCCCGAGGCAAAGTTCATCGCGGAGTCGATGAGGGGCGGAGTTGCGTTGATTGACTACGATGGCGACGGTTGGCAGGACATTTATTTTACGAACGCCCAGAATGTGGAAATGGCACTGCACGGTGGCAAAGCCGGTAGCGCACTTTACCGTAACAATCATGATGGGACATTTACCGACGTGACCGACAAGGCGGGAGTAGGATTTCCGTGCTGGGCGATGGGCGCATCGGTCGGCGACTACAACAACGACGGCTCGCCTGACCTGCTGGTTACCTGTTTGTCTGGCGTCGTGCTCTATCGCAACAACGGCGAAGGCACTTTCATGGACGCGACCAAGGCCAGCGGACTTGCAAAGGATTGTGGTTGGGCGACTGGGGCGGCCTTTGGAGATTACGACGGCGATGGCTGGGCCGATCTGTTTGTATCCCATTATGTGGATTTTCATTTGGACAATTTGCCCGTCTTCGGCTCGAGCAAGTCCTGTAAATACTTGGGCATCGATGTGCAATGCGGCCCTCGCGGGCTAAAGGGCTCTCCCGACAGTCTCTATCACAACAATGGAGACGGGACATTCACCGATGTGTCGAAAAAAACGGTAGTCGACGATCCGGAAAACGGCTAGGGACTGACTGCGATCTGGTCGGATTTTGATAGTGATGGAAAGCTGGACCTTTTTGTCACTAACGATGGTCAGGCGAACTATCTCTACCGGAGCGATGGTCGGGGAACGTTCGAGGATGTCGCGCTCACCGCAGGTGTTGCGGCAAACGAGGACGGACTCGAGCAGGCCAACATGGGAATAGCTGTCGGCGATTATCTGCACACTGGCCGCATGTCACTATTGCTCTCGCACTTCGACATCGAATACGCAGCACTCTGTCGCAACGACGGAGGAATGAAATTTGCTGATGTCTCGATCGATTCTGGAATCGCAAGAGGCACGCAAGGCTACGTCGGATGGGCGCCGCTTTCGTCGATTTTGACAATGACGGCTGGCAGGATTTTTTTCTCGTCAACGGACGCCTGTATCCGCAGGTAGATACGGTGCCGAGATCAACGAGATATCTTGAACCGAAGCTCTTGTTCTTGAACCAACGCGATGGAACTTTCAGAAATGTCAGCCGACAAGTGGGGTCGGCTCTGGAGATCCCGCAGGTGAGCCGCGGAGCCGCCATGGGCGATCTCTTCAACGATGGCAGAATCGAAGCGGTGGTCGAAAACCTGGTGGGCGAACCCATGATCCTGCGCCCTGAAGGAGGACCGCAGAACCACTGGATCAGTTTCCTTCTGGAAGGCGTGAAGTGCAATCGCCTCGCCCTGAATGCGCGGGTACGCACGACGGCAGGAGGTTTAGTACAAGTTGGTGAAGTGCTTAGCGGCGGAAGCTACCCTTCACAGCACGATTTGCGCATACACTTCGGGTTAGCGAAACACGAGCGTGTCGAGCGTGCTGAGATCCTGTGGCCAAACGGCGCAAAAGAAACACTGACAAACCTGGCTGCGGACAGGTTCTATGTGCTGCGCGAAGGACAGGGAGTTGTCTCCAACAAAGCACCGGAGCACAGCGTGAAGTCTCCGTAATTTTCGGTGCCTGCACCAGAACCGAGAGAGTGCGACACGGGTGGAATCCTTTTGATGAAATTCATGCGCGCCGAGTCTGATTTCTGGCTCGCAATTCTTCTTTCGATGTTGATAGGTTCAGGAGCACCTGCTCTCAGAGCCCAGAGCATCAACCAAACGCCTGCGTCTTCATTGATGCAGCGGTTGAATCAAGCCCTCAGCCTCGCGAAACACGGTGACCGCCAAGGGGCGATGACTCTTACGCTCCAGTTGATCGAGCGGAACCCGAAGTTTGTACCCGCGCTCAAGCTGAAAGGCATGTTACTCGAAGAGGCAGGACAGACCTCCAGGTATTTATGCCTTGGCTGCAGGCGAGCGGGAGAAGGCGATAGACCGACTTCGGCGGTGCGCCAAAATTCTTCCCCGTGACGGAGACGCCCAGTTTTACCTAGCGCAAGCCTATCACCTGAACGGGGACGACGAACTCGCTCTGGCCGCCATCCGGCAGAGCTTGAAAGCGGAACCCGACAATCCCTCGGTTTGGCAAAAATATGGAGAACTACTCTGTGGAACAGGCGATTTCGCTGGCGGCCTGAGTTGGCTATTGAAGGCACAACGTTCAGATGCGAGCTTGTCGCGGATTGACTATGACATTGGCGCGACTGAATACAAACTGATGGACATTGCCGGAGCCGCAGAGTACGCAAAGCGCGCGGTTCAGGCCGACGCCAAGGATGTCGAGGCTCTGCGACTTCTGGCCACAGCTGATGTGAAGCTCTCCAGTTGGCAGGAAGCGCAGAATGCGTTTGAACAAATCCTCGCATTTAAGTCCGACGATGTTGAGGCATTGCTGGGGGTGGGTCAATGCAAGCTGGAGTTGAAAGATTATCAAGGTGCCGCTAAAACTTTGCAGTCCGCGTTGCGGTCGGATCCAACGCGGCTGTTGGCTCATTTTTACCTTTCGCGGGCGTTGGCCGGAATGGGCAGGACAGCGGATGCGGAACACGAAGCTGCGCTTCACCAGTTGATGATGGAACAGGCGACATTCGTTCGCTCGACCGCCGACGATCAGCGCGAGAGTGCTATCAAGCCGCAGGCTCAACAATTATTACGAGCGCATCGTGAACAGGCCGCGCTCGCGTTGTACCAGGCGCACTTCAAAGGCACGTCCGCCACCCTAGCTGATGCGTACGTGTTCGCGGGAAAAGTCTATCTTTTCCAAGGAAAGGCAGACGATGGGCTGCGCTGTCTTCATCACGCCCTGAAAATTCAACCAAGGGTTCGTGGGGCGCACATCAACGAGGGAATTCTCGCGCTAAAAATGGGCGACCTGAGCCGTGCAGAAAACGAATTTCAGGCGGAACTTGCGAACGATCCAAGTTATCAACTGGCAATCGCGGAATTGGGCGAAGTTCGATACCACCAGGGACGCTGGGATGAGGCGGCAGAGCAACTGGCGAAGTCTAAAACTACGACTCCGGAGTTGCTGTATATGCTTTGCGACTCATACTTTCATCTTGGGAAGATTGCGGAGGCAGACCTCAACGCGGAAGCTATGTCCGCCTATGCGAGAAACAGACCCGACGTCCTGCAGGGATTGATCGAGCTGCTCGACCGCAACCAACAATCAGACCTTGCGAAAAAACTGCAGACCAATCTCGTGCAATGAAGCACTGCTTGAGCACGGGAATTGCGAAACGCTTACTCAGGACGCGCTCTCGGTCACGGTAAGGACCTGATCTGCCTTGATGTCTTTCAAAACCTGCTTGATCCCGCTCGGCCATGTCAGTTCAATGCTGTCCACCACCGTAGCCGAGCCGAGGCCAAAGTGCACCCGCTTGTCGCTGGAAGAGTTGTAGCTGACAGCAGTGCTCGCCAGGTTGTGCTGCATGCCCAACCCCGTTGTGATTTTAACTCTTGTTCCCAGGCCGTCGCGGTTGGATTTGACTCCGACGAGCTTCAGAATGATCCAGTGGTTTCGGCCGGCAGAACGGTTCATCCATATCTCGGGCGGCCCGTTCAGCATCGTGACCACCGCGTCAATCTTTCCGTCGTTATTTAAGTCGCCGAATGCTGCTCCGCGATGGGGTGCCGGAACCTGAAATGATGCTCCTGCCGTGGAACTCAGGTCTTCGAACGTGAGCCCGCCCTTGTTGCGAAAGACGCGATTGGGAAGCGCGAACGGCCGACGGGCTAACTCCATTGCGTTATCGAGAATGTCGGAATTGGCGGTGAATAGGTCCTTATTTCCGTCATTATCAAAATCGAAAATCCCGGCTCCCCAGCCAGTCGAGCGCATGGTCAATGCGGCCAGCCCCACACTGCTTGCGACATCTCTAAATTGGCCGTCTCCAAGGTTCTTATAAAGCGGAAAGCCTTCACCAAACATTGCAGTTTCTAAAATATCCGGCTTTCCATCGTTGTCGATGTCCCGGAAATCCACCCCCATGCCTGCGATTGCACCGCCATATGCGTTGTAGGCAACTCCTGCCGCCAGCGCGACATTGCTGAAGGTCCCATCTCCATTGTTGTGGAAAAGATAATTCTCGAACGTGTCATTCGAAACAAAGACATCCATGAACCCATTGTTGTCATAATCTGCAAACGCCAATCCCATGCCTTTGCCTACATACTTCGAAATGTGCGATTGTTCCGACACGTCAGAAAAAGTTCCATCGCCATTGTTGCGATAGAGGATGTTAGGCGTTCCCAGAAAATCCACCGGCGAACAATAAGCAGGATGTCCCTGTTGAACGCAAAGCTTAGCGGTCGTAATGCTGTAGTTAAGATAATTGACGACAAACAAGTCCAGCAGCCCGTCATTGTTGTAATCGAACCATCCCGCCGCGACCGACCAGGCCTTGCCCAGCTTCGGAACGTTCCCGCCAACCCCAGCCTTAACAGTCACGTCCGTGAACGTGCCGTTTCCATTGTTGTGGAAGAGCTGGTTGCTGTTGACGCCGGTAACATACAGGTCAACGAATCCGTCGTTGTCGTAGTCTCCGGTCGCAGCACCCATCGCATATCCAGCGCCTTGCAAACCCGCCTTTCCGGTGACATCGGTGAAGCTGCCATCTCCGTTGTTATGGTAAAGGCGGTTCCAGTATGCCGGTCCGGTCTTTTGGAGCGAGGGAATGGCCGCTCCGTTAGTAAAGAAGATGTCGAGCGAGCCGTCGTTATCGTAATCGAACAACGCTACTCCCCCTGCCATGGTCTCAAACGTGTATCTCTGCGGGCTGACGCTATTTTTAAGTGTGAACGTGATCCTGGAGGTTTGGATGCTGTTCTCAAATTGGATCGTTGAGGCTGCTGACAGAACCTGGTGCGCCGACCGGTTGCCTCGAAGCGCGTAGGAGGCTCGGGGTGACTGATGCGCCACTGTCACGCTCTGGGCAGGCAGCGCCCGAATATCGAATAAAGCACAGGCAAATACTAGCGCGACCATAACGATGCGGATCGGGGCTCTTCTTAAATCAGAATAAGCCAGGCACCCGAATCTCATTTGGACCTGCCCGGCTCACAGGTGGACTCGCGCATGATAAATTCGGGATCCACCAAAATTTGCTCAGCGTCCTGCCGCCGCCCGTTCGAAATTCGTGCCAATAACTGCTCGGCGGCTATCTCTCCCATCCGGCGGAGTGGCTGCCGCACTGTCGTGAGCCGGGGGGTCAGATAAGCCGTCGCCTGAATGTCATCAAATCCAACCACCGACACATCTTCCGGCACGCGCAAGCCGGCGTCACGGAAGGCTCGCACCGCGCCAATTGCAGAGATATCGTTGAAGGCAACCAACGCCGTGAAAGGCCTGCCTCTGGCAAGCAACTTTTGCGCATTTTCATATCCTTCTTCTGGGACGGATGGGCCAGGGCAAGATGAGCCCGCTTGCAGTTGTACGGTCAACTCTGGCTGAATTCGGACACCGAGCGTGGCCGCCGCTCGGCAGACACCGTTCCATCGATGGGTTGTATCCGCGCTACCTGGGTGCCCTTTGAAAAACGCGATCTCCTTGTGTCCAAGTTTGGCAATATGCTCCATTGTGAGGAACGCGCCCTTCTCGTTGTCCACGCCGACATTCATCACGCCCTTTACCCTCCGGTGCCCCGACACCGAGACCGCGGGTACGGACATTGGGCGTGAAATCGGCGTGTTCACCAAGATGAGGCCTTCGACTGAGCGGTCGATCAGCATCAGGGGGTACTCTTCGATCAGGTCAGGCCGGCCACGATGGCTGGCCATGAAGTAGAAGTAGCCCTCTTTCAACAACTGATCCTCGACTCCGCCCATGACCGCGGCGGTATAGCCCTCGCTCAGCTCGGGCAATAAGACTCCCACCGTGAAACCCCGCTTCAAGCTCAGAGAGCGTGCGAAGAAGTTGGCCCGGTAGTTGAACTTCCGCGCCGCTCTCAAGACGCGTTCTTTGGTGCGCTGTGGAATCGCTTTCGCGGCCGGGGAGTCATTGACAACCACTGACACGGTGGCGGGAGAAAGTTTGAGATAGTCGGACAAAGACCGCAAGGATGTTGGTCTTTCACGCGACTGCCCGCTGTTTGCTTGAGAGCCTCGCAGGTTTCGGCTCTTCATGCAGGGAAGAATAGCATCAGAATTCACTTGTACCGAAGCGCTTTTGTGGCATTTGCGATCTGTATGCCTCGAGCGGGGGTTTAACCTTGAAAGTACACCCCTCAATCGCAAATCAAGAATGGAAATCGCAAAAAATGTCAGCAAAACCGGTTTTGTACAGATTTTCTCTTGACAACCGGCCTCTAGTAGTTTTGTACTACGCACTTGAATTGTAAGGGCCGTGGAAATCGTTCTCCGCGAAATGCAACCCTTAAGATTCCAGACAGCTTTTGAGCAAGAGAGTGCACCTGCAGGTCCATCGCGCTGCAATGACAACCAAGTGGTAGCTATGAATTGAAACGATTGAGCAGCGGGAGCAGTAAGCAGTAAGCAGTAACCAGTTCCAGGAGGCTGTATATGAATTCCAGGAGGCTGTATATGAGGAAGATGGTCCTGTGGGTTCTACCTTTCTACCTGTTCTTTGCGAGCTTCGCCTGCCTAGCCCAAAGCACCAACGCTGGCGACATCCGTGGTACCTTGACGGACCCTTCGGGGGCGCTGATTCCCGACGTCAAGGTGACGGTAACCAACGTGGACACGGGCGTCTTAAAGGTGTTCACCACCAACCAGGCGGGCCTCTACGACACCGATTCGATCGTAACCGGCAATTACACCATCACCTTCACCAAGGACGGCTTTACGAAATTGATCCGCGGGCCCGTCACCGTGCAGGTCGGTTTCACAACGGTGAATGGTGAATTGAAGGTTGGCGCCGTGTCAGAAGAGGTGACGGTCACCACAGACGTGGCATTGTTGCAAACCGAGAACGGCGAACAGAACACCACCTTGGACGCGAAGTCCATGGACAGACTGCCGCAGGTCACTCAAACGTGGGAAAACTTCATGATCCTCTTGCCCGGCGCCAGCGGTTGCACCGGGAACAGCAGCAACAACTGCTCCCAGGGTTCAACCAATCCTGGCCAGGTAGTAGCGGTCAACGGTAATCTGCCTTACAGCAATATCTTGGCCGATGGGGCATCCACTACTCTCTCGCACAGCCAGAATGCTAATCCAGCCGCCTTCGAGAATGTGAGTGAACTGCAGGTCAACACATCATCCTTCTCGGCCCAGTATGGCATTGGCGGAATCATCTTCAACCAGGTCACCAAGAGCGGAACGAACCAGTTTCACGGGACGGCGTACGATTTCTTCCAGAACGACGCTCTGACCGCATATCCCTACGGGTTCGGCAAAACGCAGCAGGAGCTTGGGCCAATCCCGTTTTTGCGGTACAACAACTTCGGCTTCGCTGTCGGCGGCCCGATTCGGAAGAACAAGATGTTCTTCTACTTCAACTACGACCAAGTCGTGAATCACGGGAATTCGAACGGTTTTAACAGCCTTCCGACAGAGGCGATCCTGGGCGGGGACTTCACAGGAATCCAGAACATTTACGATCCGACTACGCAAACCATCGCGTTGGACTCAGGGGGCAACCCTTATCCTGTACGGCAGTCATTTGCCAGCGAATATGGCAACGGGAACAAAGTTCCTACTGCGCTGTTTGACCCGGTAGCCGCAAATTTTCAGCAGTTCTACCCGACGGCGGCCAATCACAAGCCTGGTCAGACGGCCGTCGGGAATCCTGACATCGGCTCCGAGGGAGAGCCGATAAACAACTGGCATTACAACCTCACGCAATCGAACCCAGTTAGAAGGTTCTTCGGACGACTGGATTACGAAGTGACGCCTACAAATCGAATTTCCATGTCGGACACGCAGGCCGACTTTAACTACCCGGGCGTTAGTCAGATCACTGCATGCCCAGTAGGCTGCCAGTCCGGCGATGTGGACAACAATAATGCGCAGATCACCGATGTGTGGAACATTAGTTCGCGCACGATCAATGAAGCCAGAATCGGATACACCGCTCAGCTAAACTTTTTTGCCGATCTCTCGCTGAACAAAGGATATGCGGCGCAGCTTGGTTGGCAGTTTGCCAAGGCCGACGACATTCCGGCCATGCAAACCACCGGCACATATCCCTATTCATGGCTCCAGCCCGGTACGAACTCGGTTTACAAGGAACACGTATTCGATTTTTCTGACGTGGTGACTATGATCCGCGGCAAGCACATTCTGCATTTCGGCGGAGAGTTGTTGATGTATAGGGATAATTCCACCGCGTGGGGTAACGTCAACGCTGGCGTTACTCAGTACTCAGGTCAGTACACCCAGCAATGGGCTGTCGATCCAGGTACAGGTTTGGCCCACCCAGTCGCAGGAACCGGCTTTGAATATGCGGATTTTCTGTTGGGCTATATCAATCATTGGGATGCGAAGGTATCTCCGGAGTATGGCGCACGCCTGAAGAGCCCTCAGATGTTTGTTCAGGACGATGTCAAACTCCGCCCGAATCTGACCATCAATCTGGGCCTTCGCTATCAGATCAACCATGGGTGGAACGAAATAACCGGCAACATAGCCACGTTCGATCCTAGGGTCATCAACCCTGCTACCAACACGCCTGGCGCCTATTGGTTCGGAGAAACCCACGCGAATGGCCGCACGTCGCTGCAGGCAAATGTCTATAACACGTTTATGCCACGCGTCGGATTTGCCTGGGCGATGCGGCCTAATACGACCATCCGTGGCGGCTTCGGGCTCTACGCATACAACTGGAGCTTGGATACGTACGGTGGAGGCATGGGTGGTTCCATCGAATCGGCAGGCAGCCTCAGCGATAACACCAATGGCATCACCCCGGTCGCGCTTCTAGGAGGAAACGGTAATGTTATCACTCCAGTGACCGGTGGAAATTCGGCAACACCGCTGCCCTATACTGCGGCTTCCCAGGATCCAACACGGTTCAATGGTCAGGAAATCACCTACACTCAATACCACGCTCCGGTACCGAAGATTTATCAGTGGAACTTCTCGGCCGAACGGCAGGTAATGACGAACACGATGGTGCAACTTGCCTACGTCGGGAGCCATGGCTACGATCTCGCCTTCCCCACCGACCTGAACCAGGTGCCAGCGGGTCAGCGTACTCCCAATGATTCGGCCAATCGCCCGTATCCGAACTTCCAGAACATCAAGGGCAGCACCAATAACGCTATCTCTAACTACAACTCGCTGCAGGCATCTATCACGAGGCGCCTTAGCAACGGCTTGAGCATGAGCTTCAATTACGTCTGGGCGCACATGCTGGATGATATGGATTCTTCCGGGTGGGGAAACCGAGCCGGTCCGCAGGATTTTCAGGATGCAACCAACCCGTCGGCCAACTATAGCAATTCGAACTTCGATGTCCGTCATGCCTTCAAGGGCTACGTGGTGTATCAACTGCCCTTCGGCAAGGGAAAGATGTTCCTGAATCACAGCCAATTGCTTGACAAGGTGGCTGGTGGATGGCAGATCTCCGGAACTGTCGTACTATCGACCGGAAATCCCTTTACCGTTCACGCAGATCAAGACACCTTCGCATTAACTGGTTCGAAGTTTCCAGACTGGAATCCCGGGGTCAATTGGAAGCCAGCGCATCAAACCATCCAGAACTGGTACAACGCTGGCGCATTCCTTCGGCCTGCGGATGGAACCTTTGGTAATGTAAGACGGAACAGCCTCTATGGGCCCGGATTGAAGGTGTTCAATCTGTCTGCTGCCAAGTCGGTTTCGATACCTGGACGGGAGGGAATGAGCGTCGAGTTTCGGGCCGATGCGCAGAACGTGTTTAATCACGCGAGCTTCGGTTTTCCAAGCAACTCGCTGGGCGGTTCTTCGGGTGCGGGCACAGCCTATACCAACACAAGCCCCATCAGTACGACATCGGTCCAGGGCCGCAACCTGCAACTGGCACTGCGCGTGAACTTCTAGCCCGGGCAAGTTCAACCTTGAAGAGACGGCGATTCGTCGCCGTCTCGTTTTCTAGTCAATCTCCCGAACAAAATCTTTTTCAAGCCGATATCGCGATTCGAATTGAGAGACAGATTCACTGGATAGGCCTCGTCTGATGAGAAGAATTCAATTCTCTGTTTTATCGTGCGCGGTTTCTTTCTTACTGTTGTTACCGTCCTTCTCTCAGTCGAGGCCCGCCACATCGCCTGCGGTTTCAAGCTCGTACTACGCTTCCCGACTTGAAGACGCGAAGGCGATCTATCTGACCCCTGACAGCTTTCCAGTCAAGGGCGACGGCACTGCTGACGATTCGCAAGCGCTGCAGCAAGCCATTGATAGAGTCCAGGAAAAGACGAATCAAGGGATTTTGTTTATCCCGCCCGGCCGATACCGGATAACGAAGACGATTTACATCTGGCCAGGCATTCGGCTCATCGGATTTGGACCTGCGCGGCCGACATTTGCGCTCGCCGCAAATACCCCCGGCTTCCAACACGACCCCGCGTACATGATTTTCTTTGCCGGCGGTCGCCCAACGGGAAATCAGGCGCCTCCGGATGCAAACCCCGGGACATTTTATTCGGCGGTCAGCAACATTGATTTCGAAATTGGAGCAGGAAATCCGGGCGCGGTTGCGGTACGAGCGCACTTCGCACAGCACTGTTTCCTGGCCCACATCGATTTTCATATTGGTTCTGGACTTGCCGGCATCCACGACGGTGGAAATGTCGTTCAAGATGTCCGTTTTTATGGGGGCCAGTACGGCATATGGACTCGCAAACCCTCGCCCGGCTGGCAGTTCACAATCGTCGATTCCAGTTTTGACGGTCAGCGCGAATCTGCCATCCGGGAACATGAAGCCGGACTTACCTTGATCCGCCCTCAATTCAAGAGTGTCCCGACCGCGATTTCCATTGATCCGCAATATTCTGACGAACTCTGGGTCAAGGACGCGCGTTTCGAAAACATCAGCGGCCCAGCTGTGATCATCAGCAATGAGAACAGCGCCCGCACCGAGATCAACCTAGAGAACGTTGTTTGCCGCAATGTCCCGGTCTTTGCGGCATTCCACGAGAGTAGTAAGCGAATGGCTGGTCCGGCAGAAATGTATCGGGTAAATGTTTTTTCCCACGGGCTTCACTACGCGGATATTGGAGCTCTCCCTGCGATTCAGGACCTGTACGAAACGGTTCCGCTGAGCGCCTTGCCGGAACCAGCCAGATCGGATATCCCCGACCTGCCCCCAATGAAAATATGGGTGAACATTCGCTCTCTCGGAGCTGTGGGTGACGGTATCGCCGACGATACGGAGGCAATCCGAAGAGCCATCGCGCAACATCGCACGATTTACTTTCCGTCCGGGCAGTATCGTGTGACCGACACCATCACCCTGAAGCCAGAAACAGTTCTTGTGGCGTTGCATCCCAGCGTCACCCGCATTTTGATTGCTGATTCGACACCAGCGTTCCAGGGGGTAGGTAACCCTAAGCCTCTGCTGGAGACGCCTCGCAACGGGAGGAATATCGTCACCGGAATCGGCCTGTACACGAACGGCATTAATGCTCGAGCGGTAGGGGCGAAATGGATGGCGGGAGCCGATTCCATGATGAATGACGTCCGTTTCCTGGGGGGCCATGGCACGATCGATCCAAATGCGTCCGCAGAAGAATCGCGTAAAGCATGGAGAGAGATCTACAACAATACCCACACCGCGGACTCGAATTTGAATCGGCGCTGGGATGGCCAGTATCCGAGCCTTTGGATTACGGGCGGCGGCACTTTCATTGATATCTGGACTCCAAGCACCTTCGCGCAAACCGGCGTGTACATCTCCAACACTTCAATTCCCGGACGCATTTACGAATTGTCGAGCGAGCACCACGTTCGCAACGAACTCATTCTCAATCATGCCTCGAATTGGGAGATTTACGCACTACAGACGGAGGAAGAACGCGGCGAAGGCGGATTCGCCTTGCCAGTTGACATCCGCGATTCGAGCAACATCACATTCGCGAACCTTCACATGTACCGCGTTGTGAGCAGCTATCAGCCATTCAAATATGCCATCGAAGTAACAAGATCCAGCAACATACGCTTTCGCAACGTTCATTGTTACAGCGACAGCAAGGTCTCGTTCGACAACTCGATTTATGATCTCACTCACAACACCGAAATCGGACAGCGCGAATTCTCCTGGCTGGACTTATCCGGGGCCGCGCCACAGGTGAAATCGGAGCAACACTCCGTGCTGGAAGCAAATGCAAAGTTAGAAAAGGTGGCAAGCGGCTTCTTCAATATTTCCGGCGGAGCGGTGGACAGTGCCGGGAACATTTACTTCGTGGACGCGAAGTGGCAAACGATCTACCGCTGGTCGGCTGGGACACAACAACTCACGACGATTCGCGACAGCCCTCTGGATCCCGTACAACTGTTCTTTGATGAGTCAGGCGATCTCATCGTGGTTTCGTACGCCGGGAATGGAACTGTGTACAGCTTCAAGCCGGATGAACGTGACAGTGAGATCACATTACTCCATGCCGTCCCTTCCGCAGCACGTCCGGGTATGACGCCGGTACTGCCGGTTGATTACTGGCGCAACGAGAATGATTTTCTCCGGGCGGTTCTGCAAAAGCCGGAGTATCAATTCATATCTCCCGATCAAACAACGTTCCTTCCCAGTGACAACAATTTTGTCAGCGGGCAGCTCTATTATGGTTCTAAGTTGAACAACACGTTGCGCGCGTTTGGCTTCGGCCGGGCGGTCCCCGGCCATCCCTTTTACGTGTCAGATGAAAATGGAGAAAAGACTTATATGGGGACGGTCAGCGACGACGGCACCATTGCCAATCTGAAGCTTTTTGCTGAGCAGGGTGGCGAAAGTGTTGCTACTGATGAACAAGGCAACGTGTACATAGCGGCCGGTGAGATATATGTGTACGATCCGAGCGGTAAGCAGATCGACACACTTTCTGTTCCAGAGCGCCCGTCGCAATTGCTGTTTGGCGGCGAGGACAGCCACACATTGTATGTCTTGGCACGTAGTTCGTTGTATGCGGTTCGTACTATCAATAAGTGACGCTGAAATGAGCGGTTTGCATTCATCACGCGGCGGATGGTCGGAGGATTGTCGCAACGCTTACCAGAGCTGCTCGTCCGGGTTTGTGTATCGGCTCTTCTCCAGCTTCGCCGGTATCCGGTGAGAACGCCCCGTTTTCGGGAAGTGAAACACGCACCAGATACCGGGCACTCATAATTCATTTGCACTCGATCATCAAATCCGCACTCAAAGGACACGATAATGGCAAAACAAACGCGACGGAGTTTCCTGGAGATTTCCGCTTTGGGTCTGGTCGCAACTACAGTTCCTGACGCGCTCGGACAGAAAACGGATCAGAGTAAACCAGCCGCTGGCAACTCTCCAATCTCTATCTGGGTAACTGCGGATAATCAGCGTTACCACGCGGGTCCTACGATTCGATGGAATGAGTCTTCTGGACGCGCAACGGCGGCCGCCGGCCAGATACAACTCAATCCAGATAAACAATTTCAGGACATATTGGGCTTCGGTGGCGCCTTCACCGATGCTGCTTGCTACACCTTCAATCGGCTAGAGCCTGCAGAGCGAGAAGCGCTCTTTCATGAGTTGTTTCATCCATCGCAGATGGGATTGAGCATGGGGAGGCTCTGCGTGGGATCCAGCGACTACGCTACCAAGGTCTATAGTTTCGATGAAGGCGACCCCGATCCGGAAATGAAGCGCTTTTCCATCGCGCACGACCGCGAATACATCATTCCCATTCTCCGCGAAGCCCGGCAGGTCAATCCTGACCTGTTCCTGTTTTCCTCGCCCTGGAGTCCTCCTGGTTGGATGAAGTTCAATGGATCGATGCTGGGTGGTTCGATGCGCAATCATTACCTCGCGGCGTATGCGCGGTATTACCTCCGCTTCTTGCAAGCCTACGCTGCGGAGGGTGTCCCCATACAGGCGCTCACCTCGCAGAACGAAGTCGATACCGATCAGGATGGCCGTATGCCAGCCTGTATCTGGCCGCAAGAATATGAGATTGCATTTATTCGCGACAATCTGGGTCCGCTCCTGGAAAGCAGCGGCGTTGACACGAGGATCTGGATACTCGACCACAACTATAACTTGTGGGGACGGGCGGTCTGTACACTGGTGGATGAACAATTTCGTAGGTATGCCCGCGCGGTTGCATGGCACGGGTATGTTGGCACCCCTGACATGATGAGCAAGGTGCACGATGTGTATCCCAAGGTAGAGATGCATTGGACAGAAGGCGGTCCCGACTACAAGGATCCGAACTATTTGACGGACTGGTGTCAGTGGGGAACCGTGTTCAGCGAAGTCCTCAGGAACTGGTGCCGATCAATTACCGCATGGAACTTGGCTCTTGATGAGAATGGCCGCCCAAATATCGGGCCGTTCTCCTGCGGCGGAGTGGTGACGATTCATTCCCAAACCCGTGAAGTCACACGCAGTGGTCAGTACTGGGCCTTTGCCCACTACGCCCGTGCGTTCCGCCGTGGGGCGCGTCGTTTTGAGTCGCTAAGTTCAGTCGCCAATTTGCATCATGTTGCTGTCGACAATCCGGACCGCGAATACGCCTTGATCATCAGCAATCCGGGACATGAGAGAACGGTCGAATTGGCAATAGCGAACAATACGGCCTCAATACCGCTCAAACCAAATTCATTGACTACTCTTGCGTGGCGTTGATTTCCCCAGTTCTGATACCGCGCTTAGCCCGTCCGCGCGCAAACTTCGCCTGCTGGAACCATCGGCGCGGGG
>WNFQ01000462.1_pt1 | contig 27053 bp, 26 predicted proteins | sample 5400171 | NCBI WGS metagenome assembly WNFQ01 (sample SAMN13153356, study PRJNA577476) | soil metagenome | isolation source: 20 cm soil under Madrone tree | place: USA:California | collected 2016-06-14
GCGCAAGGTTTTGGGAAACGTCGGGCGAGCCACCCGATTACACTACCCCTTGGGGTTTGCTGAAACAACCGGATAAGCATGAGATGACTACTGAATCCGGAGCGGTGGGTCCCCCTGGGGCACGAGCTAGAGGCCCGCTACCCGCTTCCTCAACTGTTCTAGTTGGCTATTGAAATCCCGTTCGCGTTGCCGATGCTCTTCGACCACCGCCGCCGGCGCGCGATCGACGAAATTGACATTGGCCAGTTTTTTTTGAACGGTCTCCAGTTCCTTCTCCAGCTTGGCAATCTCCTTGGCCAACCGCTCTTTCTCGGCGGCCAGATCAACTAACCCCTCCAACGGCAGAAAAACCTGCCCGAGCGGTGTCAAGACCATCGGCATCCCCCGCGGTGCTTCAAAATGAGGATTCACCTGAAGTGGTTCTGCACCCGCTAGATTGGCAAAGACCGCAGAATCACCCGGTACCGCCGGGCGCAAAATCATCTTGACCTTCTTGTTCGAGGGAATGCGATATTCCGCACGCAGATTACGCACTTGAGAGGTCGCTCGATACACCATCTCCGCAAATTCCGACTGCGCGGAGTCCAGGCTCAACTCGGTTCGCAGATCAGTAAGCTGAGCAAACTGAATACTATCGGAGCCGTATTCCATTCGATGCCACAATTCTTCGGTGATGTGCGGCATAAACGGATGCAGCAATCGAAGCACTGCGGATAGCACATGGTCCATCACCGATAGGCAGCCGGCCCTGGTCTCCCGATTTTCGCTTTGCAGTTCTGTCTTGGCCGCTTCGAGATAGCAGTCGCAAAAATCACTCCAGAAAAAATCATAAATGGCTTGAGCGACATCGGTAAAAAGGTATTCGCTGTAGCCACGCTCGATCCGATCAACGACGGCGTTCAACAAGACGAGAATACGGGTGGAATAAGGAGAAAGTGGCAGGGCCGGCTTAGTGGTTACGCGTGGGCCCTGTAATTGGCGGAAGCGAAAAGCGTTCCAAAGCTTATTAGCGAAATTCCGCCCTTCTTCGATCTGCTTCTCATCGAATCGAATATCTTGCCCATGGGGCGCGGTCCGCATAAGTCCGAATCGAAGTCCATCGGCACCATACTTCGCAATGAGGTCGAGCGGATCGGGAGAGTTCCCGAGACTTTTTGACATTTTGCGCCCCTGCAGATCTCGAATAATCCCAGTGAAGAAGACGTTCTTGAATGGTTTCTGATCTTGAAACTCGAACCCTGCCATGATCATGCGGGCAACCCAGAGAAAAATAATATCCGGGCCCGTAACCAGGTCATCGGTCGGATAAAACTTTTTCCGCAAAGCCGGCGACATGGTCGCAAACGGCCAGAGCCAAGAAGAAAACCACGTATCCAGGACGTCCGGATCCTGTTGCCAATGGTCGGGATCAACTGGTGGCTCTACCCCGACATACCTGCGATCGGACTCGGTTTTGTGGTACCAGACCGGAATCTGGTGACCCCACCAAAGTTGCCGGCTGATACACCAGTCGCGGATGTTCTCGATCCAGTGCTCAAAACTCTTGATCCAGCGCTCCGGTCGAAACCGGATCTCCCCGGATCGGACTGCGGCCAACGTGCGTTCGACCTGGGGATACCGGAGGAACCATTGTTCGCTGAGTCTCGGCTCGATGGGAACACCAGTCCGTTCGCTATAGCCGACATTGTGTTGATATGGTTCCTCCCTCACTAATAAGCCGAGTTCGCGCAGTTTCTCGACGGCTCGCTTCCGGGCGTCGAATCGGTCCATACCAACGAATTCCTCGCCGGCCAGCGCGTTGAGCGTTCCGTTCGGATTAAGGACATCGATAATTTCAAGATTATGACGTTGCCCGATTTCAAAGTCCGTCTTGTCATGCGCCGGCGTGACCTTAAGCACACCGGTGCCGAACTCGGGATCGATCGCCTCGTCTCCGATGATTGGGATCTGGACACGCGGAAAAGGACGCCAACAATGTTTCCCGATGAAATGCCGGTACCGTTCGTCGTTCGGATTGACGGCGACGCCGGTGTCCCCCATTAAGGTTTCCGGACGCGTGGTGGCAATCTCGAGAAAAGTGCCCGGTTGCTCGACCACTTCGTAACGCATGACATATAACGTTCCGGAGACCGGTGTCGGTATCACTTCCTCATCGGACAGCGCAGTGAGCGAAGCTGGGCACCAGTTCACCATTCGTTTGCCGCGGTAGATGAGCCCTCTGTTGTAGAGATCCACAAAGACGGCGCGGACCTCCCTTGAGTACTCTTCGTCCATGGTGAAGCGTTCTCGCCACCAATCGCAGGAACACCCCAATTTCTTCAGCTGTTCGATGATGATTCCGCCGTAGCGTTCCTTCCACTCCCACACCTGAGCAATAAATTCGGTGCGTCCAATGTCGTGGCGGGTTTTGCCCTCCCTGCGCAGCTGCCTTTCGACGACGGTTTGAGTCGCGATTCCGGCGTGATCAGTTCCGGGTAGCCAAAGGACCTCCCTGCCCAGCATCCGCGCGCGACGTGCGAGAATGTCCTGAATGGTGTTGTTCAGAACATGCCCCATGGTGAGAACGCCGGTCACATTCGGCGGCGGTATCACGATGGAGTAGCCCGCTTTGGCCGATTCGGCGCGCGCGTGAAAAGACTTCTGCTGAAGCCAGATATCGTACCATCTGGCTTCAACTGTTGCCGGTGCATAGGCCGTTGAAATCTCGGCTGTCATGGGAAGCGGAATTTGCTGTGGACGAGGCCGAAGTGCAACCCACGATTAGGAAGGGGCAGTGGTTGATTCGATGCACGGGACTTATGGGACGCATGAGACCCGTGGGTCCAATGAACCAAACCGCTAACCTCCCGTTGCCGGCGTTCCCTGTGCTGTCGGGCGTTGTCTAGTCGATCGGGGTGAGGAAATGCTCCCAATCGCGGACGTTGTGCGCATTTCGGATGAAGTAGGTGACCGGCAATTCGCGGGGCGGCCGCGGTTTCTTTTGCAGCTCCAAGCCGACCTCTTCCGGCAGGCGGTTGCCCTTCAGGCTATTGACCCGCTTATCGGCCAGCACGCAATTTTCCCAACTTGTTTGGCCGCCGCGCGACCGCGGCACCACATGATCGATGTTTCCCTCAGCAGGAACCAGCTTCTTGCCGGTGTACTGGCATCGCCCGCCATCCCGTTCCCAAATGCCTTTGGTTGAAAGCTTAGGGCGACGCTTCGGCACTTTGTTGTATCGCGCCAATACGAGCACGGTCGGAATTCTGACGAGCCCACGAACTGTCCGGACCGCATTATCGTCCTCGCGAACAGCCAACTCTAACCATTCGTTCCATCGAACCGGCCGCATATCACCGATTCCTTGAATGTCGAGGCCGGTGGCGTTGCCGTTTGCCATCATGCAAAATGCTTGGGCTGGCGTTTTGACATCTATAGCCTGCCAGTTCCGATTCAAAACCAGGACGGTCGCCTTGTACAACGCGTCGTTCATGTGTTCATGCCGTTAGCGTGTGATCTATGCTTCAAAATAGGGCCGTTGTCCAGTCGAGTGGACCCGCCGTCATTCTCGCCTGAGGCTCGAATGAAATGACAAATAGCAGATGACAAATGACAAATAGCGACGTGAACGCCGCAAACCCTCTGAGAGATGATGCGTAACTGCTGAGGAGTGATTGGCGTCCCGACGCCGAACGCCAAACGTCGAAAAACGAGTGCCAATTCGCTATTTGTCATCTGTCATTTGGCATTTGTCATTTCATTCGAGCCTAAGGCGAGAATGAGGCACTATTAACCCCAATGATTTGCAAAGCGGATTACCACACCCATCCGCAAGCCCATGTATTACGGCTTTATACGGTCGAGTTGCTCCAGCCTTGGATCGATCGATGCCGGGAACGTGGGGTCGAGAGCATCGCTTTCACCGATCACGACCGATACTGTGAAGGAGTAGTTTTCGAAGCGATCGATCAGTTGCGAGATCAGAATCCGGACATCGAAATACTGATCGGCATCGAATTGGATAATGATCCGGTCACTTCCAAACGCGGCTTGAGCTGGGTAGAGGAGAATTGGGACCGACTCGACCTTGTTCTGGGGTCAGTTCACTATTTTTCCGGCGAAGAGAAGATGTTTGACGGAACGGATCAAGGTCGGCAAATCGAGCAAAGAGGCGCGGACAAAGCCTTTTCCGAATACGTGGAGCAGCTCACTTTACTGCTTCGGAGAGGACACATCGATTGTCTCTCCCATCTCGATCTGATTAAGATCCATGGTCTTTCCCCGAAAAACTATGACGCGGCGGCTACTTTTGAGCCGTTACTTGACTTGATCCGGAAGAACGATTTGGCCATCGAGATCAACACGGCCGGCTGGCGGAAAAAAGTTGGCGAACAATATCCCGCTGTCGCAATTGTGAAGAGAGCGATTGCATTGGGAATCCCAATCACCATCTCGTCCGATGCTCATTCCTACGCGCAGGTCGCCGAGGGGTACGAGCAGCTGGAAGCGTTGCTCGAGGCAGAGGGGATAGACCGGATTGCGCGGTTTTCGAAGCACCGGGCATCGGTGTAACCAGAGTTCAGTACATCAAATAGCCGCGCTTCTTGGAAGATGCAGAGGAATGCAGGAAGATCGAGAACGCCGAATATTGAATCACCGCTCAGCTATCGCCATCGTCACGCCTTGGACTACTCGTTTTTCCAGGCGATCGATCGTTAGCGACAACTCTCTTTCTGCCGTTTGCAGGAAAGGGTTCGATTCATCCGTGAGAGCGACATCTAGGTTTCCCAATTCATTCGAACGATTGAGCAAATTTAACTCTTTCAGTAATTGCGCGACGGCAATTGCGCAGTTTTCGGCAGAATCTACCAGGGTGATCCCTTTACCAACTATTTCGGAGATCAACGGCGCCAAAAGCGGATAGTGAGTGCATCCCAACACCAAAGTATCCACTCGCTCCATTAAAAGGGGATCGAGATAGAGATGAAGAATCTCTTCGGCGATCGCGCCATGGAGCATTCCTTCCTCGATCAACGGAACTAACAAGGGGCACGGTTGGCTGATCACGGTAGCGTTCGGGCGCAAGGCTAGAATAGTTTGTTCGTAAGCGCCGCTGGTCATCGTTGCTCTGGTCCCGATGACACCGATCCTTCCCGATTTTGTGGTTTTAACCGCCGCTCGGGCACCCGGCGCGATGACACCGATGACGGGAACCCGGAGTGTGTCTTGCAATCGAGGCAGTGCCAAAGCGGTAGCTGTGTTGCACGCGACGACAATGATCTTAGCCCGTTCGGAGAGGAGAAGTCCGGCAATCTCCAGGCTGTATCTCTCGATCGTAGCCTGATTCTTGGTACCGTAAGGCAAACGGGCAGTATCGCCGAGATAGAAGATATCTTCGACCGGCAAAGCCTTCCGCAGCGCGTGAACCACCGTCAATCCGCCGATGCCAGAATCGAAGACACCGACCGGCTGCGTCGGCAGGTCAACGGTGGAGCTCTTGGGGTGGAGAATAGACATTTGATTTTAGCGGATCCCATACGGAATCCCCGGTGCCGGCCGGCGCATGATCTTTCTCCGCGACTTCGCTACTCGCACCGGGACTGCTGCGTTCAACCGCCCGATTGTATGCCAGCACGCCTTGAAAAATTGCTTGGGCCATCATCTGCCGATATGCCGGAGCCCCAATCCTGGCGGCATCGCGTGGATTGGTAAGAAAACCACCTTCAATCAGCACTCCCGGAATCGCATCGTTTTTCAAGACAACGAAGCGCGCCCGCTTGATTCCTCGGTCCGGAACTCCCAGCCGTGTGATCAGCGAAGCATGCATAGCAGTGGCCAGGGCAATATTTTCGGGATCCCGGACATTGCCGAGGCTAGGTTGAAAATCAGCTAGGGTCAGATTTGGATCGTTGGTTGATGGCACTCCGCGAGGCGCCAAACAATAGGTCTCAATGCCTTCGGCATCTGGTCGAGCGCCGAAATTGAAGTGGACACTGACAAACAACGCGTTTGACTGGTGGCTGGCAAACATCGCCCGCGTTTCCAGCGGAATGAAGATATCGGCGGAACGAGTTAGCCGAACGGTAAAACCGGCTCGGGCGAATAATTCGCGCGCTCGCAAGATCACATCCAGAGCAAAATCTTTCTCATTGCCCAACGCGCTTCTGGCTCCTTGATCGAAGCCACCATGACCTGCATCAAGCACAACCGTGTGGACAGGCGCGGTCTGGATCTTAGCTGGACGCAAGACCGGCTCAACCAGTTTCGCCAAATCCATGCGCGAAATATAAAGCATTGACCCTTGTTGAATTACGGGGAAATTCAGGATGAACTTCAGCCCGTTCATGTAAAGCTCGCGTGAGTTGCTCCCGCCCTGGATTCGCAAGGTCGTCCCGGACAATGACACGCGCTGATTGGAGAAATCGGCTCGGGTAAAGTTGTAAAAGCGAGCTACATCGGTGAAAGGGATGTAGTCCCTTCCACCCTCTTTGATGAGAGTCCATTCGAAGGCGTTCACCTCGATTGCGCCTGCGAAAAACAAAGCCATCTGAGCCACAAACCAACCCCGCATGACGAGTGCAAGGATGGTGCTCGCGATTTCGGAGATCAAGCGATAAAATCGCAACCTCGTTTTGTTAGGGTGCGAGTGGTAACGCCGGGAACGTGGTGAATTGCGTTACTGGTTTGGCGATTCGCAAGCGGTTATCGGAGGATCGCAACGTCCGGTAGCGGCGTACTACCTTAGTTCTCTGAACCTTGTAGCTCGTAAGCCAGCACGCTTAAACTATAAATCGCTGCCGTCTCGGTCCGGAGTATGATTGGTCCGAGCGATACGGGTAGACATCCGGCCGTTTTGGCTAGGGCCGATTCCGCTGGAGTGAAGTCACCCTCCGGACCAATCAGCATTAATGTACTGGTCGGCCGGCGGCCATGCTGCTCACGAAAATCATGCAACACCTGCTTGAAGCTGCGCGCGTCTCCCTGGAGCGAGGCGATCAGCGGCGCTTCATATCGATCGAATTCAGAGAAAAATCTTTTGAGCGAGACCGGCGAATCTACCGTTGGCAACCAGTTCTGTCCGCATTGTTTCGCCGCTTCCACCACGACCTGGCGCCATTTCTCGATTCGCTTTCCCTCCTCGCCTTCGGACAATTGAACGATCGTTCTCTCAGAAAGAAGTGGAACAATCCGGCTCACGCCAAGTTCCGTCGCTTTCTGAATGATGAGTTCCATGTTCTTCCCTTTCGGGATTGCCTGAGCGAGGGTAACCGCGCATCGGAGCGGTTCGGTCTGCGTGACATGAATCACCGAGAGTCGAGCCTCGGACGCACTGAAATCCTGGATCTCAGCGATCGCCTCGGTACCTTTCCCGTCGAATAAGATGATGCGAGACCCAACGGCTAACCGCAGTACATCCCGACAATGATGCGTCTCGCCTTCATCCAATTTCGGCTGGTCAAGAGACCAGTGTTCCGCCGGTATGTAAAATCTGTGATCGCTCACCTACTGGCTCTAACGGAAGAAAGCCTTTGCTTGTTCGAAGAATTTCTTATGCATCGGACTATTGTCCTCTCCGCATGATTCAGCGAATTCCTCCAACTTCCGCCGTTGCTCCGAATTCAAACGAGTCGGCACCTCAACGAGAACTCGTACCCGCAGGTCTCCTTTGGCCTTGCTGTCGATATTAACGATTCCGTGGCCGCGAAGACGAAATTGCGTATTGCTTTGCGTACCAGCCGGAATCTTTAGAGTAGCCTTGCCTTGCAAAGTCGGAACAGTGATCTCACCGCCTAAAGCCGCGGTAGCAAAGGAGAGCGGTACTTCGCAGTACAGGTCGTCTTCTTCTCGCGTAAAAATCTCGTGTTCTCGGACATGGATAACGACGTAAAGATCGCCGGCCGGACCACCGCGAACTCCCGCTTCACCGTTTCGGGAAGAACGCAAGCGCGCTCCGTTGTCGATCCCGGCCGGAATCTTCAATTTGATCCGCGAACGCTTCTCCAGACGTCCGTCGCCTCCACAATCCCGGCATGGACGTTCGATGACTTGTCCGGTCCCACGACATCGGGGACAGGTCTGGGAAACCTGGAAGAAACCGCGAGCGGTGATCACTTGTCCGCGACCTTGACAGGTGGGACAGGTCATTGCTTTGGAGCCGGCCTCGGCACCAGTCCCATGGCAACGCCCGCAGGTGTCATGCTTGAGCAGTTCAATTTCTTTCTCGGTACCAAACGCCGCCTCTTCCAGAGTTATCTGGAGATCGTAACGCAAATCCGAGCCGCGCTGCCGTCCTCCACGATCGCGCGTTTGTGAACCGCTTCCGAAAATCTGGTCGAAAATACCGCCCGCGCCGGCTCCTTCCGAACCCATTCCAAAAACTTCCCGGAAGATGTCGAACGGATCGTGGAACCCACCTCCGACTCCGCCGCCGCCACGCGGACCGACGCCGCCCGAGAAAGCAGCGTGCCCGTAACGATCGTAGGCCGCCCGTTTGTCGGCGTCCATGAGTACGTCGTAAGCCTCGCCAATTTCCTTAAACTTTTCTTCGGCCTGCGGATCTCCGGGATTTTTATCCGGATGAAATTTAACCGCTAACTTACGGTAAGCTTTCTTTATCTCGTCATCGGAAGCTTTACGCTCGACACCAAGGACTTCGTAATAATCCCTCTTTGCGGACATGACTTAGGTTTCCTTGGGGCCGGTAGATACCGCAATCGGAGTGCCTTTGGACACAACTACGTTAGCCGGCCGAATTAACCGGTCCCGAAGCTTGTATCCTTTGCGGAGTTGACGGATAACGATGCCTTCTGGGACCTGCTCGTTCTCTTCCTGGGAGATCGCCTCGTGCAACTGAGGATCGAAATGCTGACCCGTAGCATCAATCATCTCGATACCGGCTGAAGACAGAAAATCTTGAAATTGTTTTTGCACCATTGCCATTCCTTCGAGAATCGAAACCGGACTTGAGGTGGTACGAGCGGCTTGCAATCCGAACTCAAAGTTATCCAAGACCGGAATCAAGCGCTCAAGAAAACTGCTATTGGCAAACTTGATCGCTTCTTCACGCTCTTTGCTCATTCGTTTTCGGTAGTTGTCCAAGTCGGCCGATGAGCGAAGCGCTAAATCACGAAATTTCTCTAATTCTGCTTTGGTCTGGGCTAGTTCGGCCTTAAGGGCACTGATCTTTTCATCAGCGCCACGAGGCGCGGCCGCTTTGGTCGATCCGCTTTCAATCTCGATCGCTTCATCGCCCGCGGATTGATTGGCACGAGCCGCCTCATCAGAGGTCGGAGCGTCTTGTTCCTCTCCGAGTCGATTAGTTGAATCACTCATAACTTCCGAATAGCAACCAGGGTAATATCGTCGGTTTGGGGTTGATTGCCGACAAATGCTTTAACGGTCTCCGTCACGCCGGTGACAATCGTAGCCGCGCTTTCGCCGGCACCCGCTTGTATTACTTCAATTAACCTGCCGATCCCAAATTCTGAACCATTTAAATCTAGCGCTTCTGTCACACCGTCCGTGTAGAGGATCAGGCAATCCCCTGGGTCAAGGCGGACTTTAAAATCGGCTGTTACCCTATCGAATACGTTTCCGCTGTCAATTCCCAGCGCCATGCCTGGTGGATTCACCTTCGTCACGGTTCGATCAGCCGCCCGAAAGAGCAAGGGCGCATCGTGGCCGGCACGAGCCAACATGATGGCATCAGCGGATTTCTGAATAACCAGATAGGCCATGCTGATAAACATATCTTCTCTGATATCTGGATAAAGCTGCCGATTGACTTGCCGAAGCACGCCGGCAGCAGATTCACCGGTACGGGCCACCGATCGGAGAACGCTTCGACACATCGCCATGATCAACGAAGCCGGAACACCCTTGCCAGAAACGTCAGCGATCGCAATCCCCCAATGATCTTCGTCGATGGATATATAATCGTAATAATCGCCACTAACGTGGCTAGCCGGAATATTTATGCCGGCTATCTCGAACCCGGCAATTTCCGGAGCGCCCGCCGGCAAGAGAATCCGCTGAATATCGCGTGCAACATCAAGATCTCGTTCCATCCGCCGCTTTTCGTCGGCTTCTGAATAGATCATAGCATTATAGAGAGCAAACGCTGACTGTTCGACGATTGACTGAAAAACCACGAAATCGGGTGGCGAAAACGGCGTACTCATTGGCCCGTTCGCAACCGCTAGCACGCCTAGGTTTTGCCGGGCGTAAACGAGCGGCGCCACCATCACAGAGTCGATTTGCAAGGCGCTTTCTTTCAGATTTTCCAGACGTCCATTATCATCCCGACTCGACAAAAATACCGGCTCCCTTTTCTCCCAGACCATTCCGATCAATCCTTCATCGGGTTTGACGGTATGCAGGCGTAAAAAACTCTCTAAGACCATCGGGGCGGTCGCACTTTGTTGGAGAATCTGCCGAGGAACATCGACCAGTGGCGGACAACCTTTGGACAAGAAAGCAGGAAGCAACATTTTGCCGGAGCGATCCGCAACGTACAGCGCCCCGCCGTGAGCATCTAAAATGCGCATCGCCCCCTCGACCATCAACCGGTGGAGATCGGCCACGCGGACATCGCCAGTAAAAGTCTCTCCTAAACCATGCAGAAAATCAAAGACCCGACTCTCTTCCAGTTGCAATTCTTCGCGTGCCCGTTTCAGGTCCTCGATCGTCCTGGTCTGGTTGCGCAATAAAAGTCCAAAAAAAACGACGGCTACGATTAACAGTCCTATGAGCAGGACGCAAAGCATGGAGCGGCGCTACTTGGACGCCCCCGCACGAAGATCCTGTTTCAGATACTCCAGGACATCCTTAAATCGTGCGAGGTTCTCCGGGTCTGCATCAACCAAGGCTTCGTGTGCCTCAATCATACAGGCAGCGTGATCCAGTCGGCTGAGACTACCGTCGGAAGAAAGCGTCGATTCGGCCTGGTCGGCCACATCCGCCTTCGACTCGACCGTGAAAAGGTTATTTAAACCAAGGTTCCGAAGTAAATCAGCGTTGCGTTCGTTTACGTTACAAACCAACAAGGAACCGTTCTCAGATTCTCGCAAACGCAAAGCGAGACCAGCCAATGTTCCCATGAACGTAGAATCCATGACCGGGCAATCCGCGAGATCGACCACAAACGCGCGGTGGCCACGCTCGAACATCTCTCTCGCAAATTCCTTCAGGGCAGGACTATTTTGAAAAGAGCCCTTCCCTCTCACCTTTATACAAACGGCTTTCCCGGTAACCCCTACCAGTATGGAAGCTGGTAAACTCACAGACTGTATCACTATACCTAGTTTGATCTTTTGCTGTCAAATACTCGAGCCCGCGAACCGGACTATTCCCATGTCCGGGACTGGAGCAAAGCCACGATCACGTTGTTTTCTATCAAAACCGCGCGCCAAGAGGTGATCGGGCCATCTTGCGAATAATCATCGCCCACAATTGCAAATTCTGAAGTATAATTCCCTCGCGCCGCAGGATAATAGCTTTCTCTGGCCTGGACGTAATTCTTCAAATTGGATTGCCGGTACTCGAGACGCAGCGTGAGATCGGCTGGATGTTTCGATTTCCAGAAGAACGTAAAATATTGTCCAATACGGTCATGCGCATCAATCCCATCGATTGCTCCCCACAATCGGCGCTTGCGCTCATGGAGAATAGCTAGCTCGCGAGTTGATTGGGGCGTAGCACCAGGGTGAGGGGGCGCATTTCGAAAGATGTCAAATTTTCGGAATTCAAAAGCGTCGTTCAAAACCAACGGAAGAACGTTGGCTTTAGGAATGGGAAGCGGGTTCTCCGCGCGAACCAGGGCTATCGTGGCAACCACGCCGATCGACCCAGCGAACAACAGCCTTTTCATATTTGGTTCATCAAACCTCACGTACCGACGGGCAAAGTTGATCGCTCGCGCTTTGAAATCGGCCAACTGACCTGCAGCGGTACGTTCTCCTACGTACGAGGCGACACGCCACCGTGTCAACAGTTTGGCAACAGCCGGAGCTGACCATTACAGAACTGTCATTCCATCGGGCCATTTCGGATTTCGGAATGCAGATTCCGAATTCCACATTCCTAATTCGCATTCCACCCTCCGCAATTGTTCGTGATGATGCATATTTAGGTCTTACTCCAATGATCGCCATCCGTTATGAACGTGGAGTCCATTTACCGGCCCTAGACCTTTGGCTCGACCCGTGGGACGAGCAGCCGACGGCTTTCGTCTCGCACGCGCACAGTGATCATATCGGGAACCACCAAGAAGTCATACTGTCCACGATTACGGCCAAATTGATGACGGCTCGACTCCCCGGAAACCGCGTCGAGCATCCACTCGAATTTCGGGTGCCATTTTCCTTTCGCAATGCGCAACTCACCCTGTATCCAGCCGGTCATATTTATGGCTCCGCTCAGGCCCACCTCTTATTCGAAAATCAGAGCTTACTATACACCGGTGATTTTAAGCTGCGCCAAGGTAAGTCGGCTGAACCAATAGAATGGTGTCAGTCCGATACCTTGATCATGGAAACGACTTACGGCTTGCCGCGCTACGTGTTCCCGCCGACCGACCAAGTGATCGCGCAGTTAGTCAAGTTCTGCGCCGAGGCTATCGAAGAAAATGTCACTCCAATATTGTTTGGCTACTCACTCGGCAAGGCACAGGAGATACTAGCGGCTTTGTTCGGATCAGGATTCCGTGTCTTGCTTCATCCGACTGTCTTTCGGATGACGAAATTGTATGAAGCAATGCAAGATCGGCTTCCGCCTTATTCGTTTTATCGCTCCGAGGACCTGCCGGGTAGCGTTCTCATTTGTCCGCCTAGCGCTAATCGAACAAGATTAGTTCAGAGCATTAAGTCACGAAGAACCGCAATGCTCACTGGCTGGGCACTAAATCCCGGAGCCAATTACCGTTTTCAGTGTGATGCTGCTTTTCCTCTTTCGGATCACGCTGACTATTCCGATCTTTTGAAGTACGTGGAATTAGTCCGGCCCCAACGCGTTCTTACTGTGCATGGATACGCGAATGAATTTGCAGAGGATCTCCGTCGTCGAGGAGTGGAGGCCTGGGCCCTGGGTGAGGAGAACCAGTTGGAACTCCCGGTAACACTGGCAATGCCCGGAGCGCCGACTCCGAGCGACTTTGTCTCGACGGTAGACGACAGTTGCGAGTTTGGCAGATTTGTTGATGTCTGCGAGGCAATCAGCCAAGTCACCGGAAAACTGCGAAAGATCGAGCTTTTGTCTAACTACTTGGGCGGCCTGGAGCCGGATGATTTAAAGACGGCGAGCACCTACCTCACCGGTCATCCGTTCTCCCAAGCCGATGGTCGAGTGCTGCAAATTGGCTGGGCGGTAGTGCGAAAGTCCCTCATGCAGGCCGCGGCCATTTCTGAACTTGAGTTTCGGCGAATCTCAGCCGGATATGGCGACGCGGGAAAAGTTGCTTACGAGGTGTTACTGGGAAAAACAACACCGCGCCCGTTTTCAATGGCTGAGGTAAAAACGCAATTTGAGAAGCTCGAACAAGCTTCGGGACCGGCCGCTAAGACTGCTCTACTCACCGCGTGGCTGACCCAACTGGACGCTGCCAGGGGAAGTTATGTGATCAGAATTTTGACCGGCGATCTCCGGATCGGCCTGAAGGAGGGTTTAGTGGAGGAGAGTGTTGCTGCCGCCTTTGCAGCGGAAGTAGACCAAGTACGAGAGGCCCACATGTTGACCGGAGATCTTGGCGAAACCGCTGTTCTGGCTTTGAGACACGCATTGGATTCGGCTTCGGTTAACCTATTTCGCCCAATTAAGTCGATGTTAGGCATTGCTGAACCAACGGCGGAGGCAATTGCGAAGCGGCTAAACAATGACTTCCATGAGCCACCGGCGATGGCGGAGCAGAAACTGGATGGTATTCGAGCCCAACTGCACGCAGGCAAGGACCAGATTCGGGTTTACAGTCGAGATCTCCGCGACATCTCCAATCAGTTTCCGGAACTAACGAATTTGAGGTTCTCTCACCCCTTGGTTCTGGACGGCGAGATTCTCGCATATGGCGAGGGACGAAAGCTTACTTTCTTCGATCTGCAGAGACGGCTGGGGCGTAAGCGGCATCTTGATCTATTCGAGACCAACGATATCCCGATTGTGTATGTCGCTTTCGATCTGCTCTGGCTTGACGGAGCGAGTTTGTTGAAAGAACCACTGCATCGACGACGCACATTACTTGAGTCGCTGCAACTACCCAAGCTGGTAGACCGATCTCAGATTCGCTTGGTCTCCACTCCGGATGAAATCGAGGCGGCGTTTGTTGCTTCGAGGCGAGCCGGTAATGAAGGATTGATGGTAAAGGATCGAGATAGTTTGTATCAGCCGGGTCGACGAGGAGGCAGTTGGATCAAACTGAAGAAGGAATTGGCAACTCTCGATGTAGTGGTAGTGGCGGCCGAGCAAGGTCATGGTAAGCGCAGCCATTTGCTTAGCGATTATACGTTCGCCCTACGAAACGAGCAGACCCAGGCTCTCGAGACGATCGGAAAAGCCTACTCTGGGTTGACCGATTCCGAGATCGAGGAGTTAACCGAACATTTCCGCAAAACGACAGTTCGGCTGAGAGGTCGACTTCATGAAGTATTTCCAGAGATTGTGCTGGAAGTCGCTTTTGATTCGGTTCAACCGAGTAATCGCCATTCAAGCGGTCTGGCCCTCCGGTTTCCGCGGATCAAATCGATTCGCCGCGACAAAACGTTTGGTGAAATCGACACGGTCGAAACCGCCAAACAGCTGGTTGCTACGGGCAGCAGTTTTTAATTAGCTGCAAAAGCTATTCCGCTGCGAATCGGCCGGGACCGACCTGCCGGACACCTTTGAGTCGATAAATTCGGGCGAACAGATTCTTCTTCGGTTCGGGCGAATTGAACTTATATCCATTTTTCATCAGGCCTTCCAGGATTTCAGATACGCCCATTGGACCGCTGCGCGATTTCAGCACGCGGACAACAGCTGGCGCTAACGGCCCACTCGGCGAAGTCGATCGGCGACCGCGGCCCCGGCCATTCAATGCGGTCGAGCCCGACCGGCGTCCTCGAGCGGTCGCACGGTTAGCTCTCCTGGCCACTGGCGGGCTAGCAACCACGCTGGTAAACTCTTCTTTGGTTTCGAGCACTTGATCCAGCTCTGATTGCAATCTTTCAATTCTCTCCTGAATCTCGGCAGCCTTTCTTAAGGTAGAGGAAGTTAGTTTCACAGCATGGAAGCTATTCTCTGTTCTTTTGATTGCAAGGAACTTTAGCTAACTCGCAGCAGTCCGGCTCCTGCCGGATCTACCCGGCTGCTTGCCGCTCACCTGAATTCGCAATATATCATGCCGGCTCAATTCCGAGTTTGACGAGCTGCTAGACATGATGATGTTAATCGAGGGCAGCCGGGCAGCAGGCGAAAATAGGACGAGAATCCGGCTAGAAAACGGGCTTCACTGCAAGCGGATAAGAACCGTGTTCTTCTGGTTGACTCTTTTCCAAGGTTATCCCTTAAGTGATATCAATGCGTAATGAAGCCATTGCATTCGCTCCCGGACGGGTCGAGCTACTTGGCAACCATACTGACTATAATCGGGGCCTGGTGTTATCGGCCGCTATCCACTTAGGCGTGACGGTTCGAGCCAGAAAAAACAGTTCCAACCGAGTCACAGTAAGCTCCGTAACCAATGGACGGCGCGCCGAAATCGACATTCAAAGCGTTGAACCGCTTCGTACGGAGCCCTGGGCCAACTATCCCCTGGGAGTCATTCAGATGTTGCGACAGACCGGTTTTCCCCTGAGCGGAACTACCATTGACATCGATAGCAACCTGCCGTTAGGCGCCGGCCTTTCCAGTTCGGCCGCATTGGAGGTTGCTACCGCCTTTGCGTTGCGTGAGCTGTATCGAATTCCGCTTGATCCAATGCAAATCGCTAAGCTGTGCCAACGAGCTGAAAACGAGTTCGTCGGCGTGCAATGTGGACTCCTGGATCAGGCGTCTTCGGTATTTGGTCAGGCGGGTAAAGCAATTCTTTTAGATTTTCGCTCCGTCGCCGCCGAGCCGGTTGCGTTGCCATCGAAGGTAGCCATTTTGTTGTTAGCTTCGGGAATTCCTCACGCACTGACCGGCGGAGAGTACAACGAACGTCGCGAGCAGTGCGCTCGCGCCGCAGCTATACTCGGCGTGACCGCGCTGCGCGAAACTACGACCGCTGTGGTCCAGGCGTCTCAGTTGGATCCGGTGGTCAAACGACGGGCGTTACACATCACGGGCGAAAACGAGCGTGTCAGCCGAGGAATTGAGGCGCTGCGCCGGGACGATCCGGAGACATTTGGTCGACTGATGTTCGAATCGCATCGAAGCTCACGCGACAACTTTGAAAACAGCACGCCTGCTTTAGACTGTTTGGTAGAAATAGCCGAGCAGACACCCGGTGTTTATGGCTCCAGGCTAACCGGTGGCGGTTTCGGCGGATCAACAGTTTCATTAGTTAGCCGTGAGCGAGCTGATCAAATTAGAGAATCGATCGCGGAGCAATATTTTCAACGAATGGGCATACGCTCCTCGTCGATGCTGACGCTTCCGTCGAAAGGAGCGGTCATTCAGTCATTCTCGCCTTAGGCTCGAATGAAATGACAAATGACAAATGACAAATGACAGATGACAAATTGCGAATTGGCATTCGCTGTTCGGCGTTCGGCACTCGAGACGCCTATCACTCCTCAGCAGTCACTGATCGTCTCTCAGAGCTTTGCGGCGTTTACTGCGCAATTTCTCATCTGTCATTTGTCATTTCATTCGAGCTCCAGGCGAGAATGACTTCGGGAATAAATTTTTGCATTGGGCAATGCCAAATTTGGGCTAGGGTTTCGCAGCGATGGAAAAGAGCGTCACTCCGCGGCTGAACGACATCCTCAAGTCATACGAAAATATCGGCGGCATCAACAACATTGATGGGTCCAACCTGCCCTCGAAACGAGCGGTCGCCCAAATCTGTGACGATCTTCTCCAAATCCTGTTCCCGGGTTACCACGATGAGGAACCCATTCATTCCGAACAAGTAGCGCAAATTACTTCGGCTCGTGTTCTGAGCGTTGCCGATCGCATACGAATCGAAGCTTTCAAGAGCTTGAGAGTTCGGGAACCGGAATGCCCAGAGAAGCAAGCTCAAACCATCGCGCTTGATCTCATTCGATGCATTCCCAAAATTCGCCTGCTCTTGCGTACCGATGTTGAGGCGGCGTATGAGGGCGACCCGGCTAGTAAGAGCTACGAGGAAATAATCGTCAGCTACCCCTGTGTCGAGGCGATCGCTATTCAGCGTATCGCGCACGCCCTCTATTTGATGGAGCTACCGTTGCTCCCGCGGATTATGACCGAATGGGCTCACAGCCGGACAGGAATCGATATTCATCCCGGCGCTCGAATCGGTGATTATTTTTTTATCGATCATGGCACCGGTGTCGTCATCGGCGAAACCAGCGTTATCGGGAACCACGTAAAACTATATCACGGGGTTACCTTGGGCGCGCGAAGCTTCCAAAAAGATGATGAGGGCCGCATCAAAAAGGGTGGTAAACGACACCCAAACGTTGAGGATTGGGTTACAATCTACCCTAATTCCACCATTCTGGGCGGCGAGACGACGATCGGATCCCATAGTACAATCGGAGCGAATGTGTTTCTGATGGAGAGCGTTCCGCCAAACTCTTTGGTCACGAATGAGAAATCGCAGGTCAAGATCGTCTCTAAACGAGATCCAACGGCACCGAGAAACGGAGCGGCCGAGCTGCGGCCGGATTATGAAATCTGATCATTCTCGCCTAAGGCGAGAATGACAGCATTAATACAGCTGCTCCTCCTCGTGAAGCCCGGATCCTTCCCGGATCGACCGGAGCCGACGGCGCACCCCAAGCTTGGATCGAGGACCATTGATCAAGTCGACGACTACAGCACCGACGGCAGGAACGAAGGTGGCAACTGCTACGACCATCAGTCCGAGGGCTACCGTGGCTTGATTTTTTTTGTCTAGCCTGCTGCCCAAGAGAATTCCAAATGCGCAAGCGATTGTGGCCTGCGAAACGCTCAAGAGAGTTGCCGAGGTGAGTGATAAAGTTAGAGTCTTACCGTGCTCGGTCGTCATAGAAAGTGTCGATTAATGAGAATGGCCTTTACATTTTACTATACGACTCGAAATATCGGTCCAAGCCGGAAGATTAATCATCAAGAGTTTTGTTCTCCAGGAATCCTCGGGGATGTATATTCGAGAAGATTTCAAACAGGGATACTGAGCCAATAGTTCAGGCGAGATTTACGCAATGTCGAATTCTTTTTATGCCCTCGTTTTGGCAGGGGGAAGCGGCACCCGCTTCTGGCCCTTGAGCCGCAAAAGCACTCCAAAGCAGCTTCTCCGTTTATTGAACGAAAGCACTTTGCTGGAAGAGACACTGCATCGCCTAGAAGGATTGTTCCCACCAGAAAACATTCTGATCTTGACCAACGAGGAACAAGAGGAAGCTGTCCGACAGCTTCTCAAAAAGCACCCCCGGGAAAACATCTACGCCGAACCGGCCAAACGCGATACGGCGGCGGCGATTGCCCTTGGGGTCGGATTGATTGCTGCTCGAGACTCGGGAGCGTCAATGGCAGTGCTCCCGGCAGATCATCTCATCAGGGACCGCTCGGCATTCCAGTCGGATTTGCGGGCCGCGGCCAAAGCGGCAGAACAAAGTGGCGATCTGATCACTATCGGAATCAAGCCGACCTGGGCGTGTCCGGGTTTCGGTTATATCGAGAAAGGCGCGAAAACTTATGGATCAGGCAACGACTTGTTTGAAGTCGTGCGGTTCCGAGAGAAACCAGCCGTCGATTTAGCCGAGTCATTTGTTCGAAGCGGTAACTTCTTTTGGAATGCAGGAATTTTTATTTGGACGGTAAAAGCCATCCTGACCGAACTAAACCGGCATGCGCCCGAGCTCGGAGAGTTCGTCTCCTGTATCCGCCACTCCGTTGATCTGAGCAAAATGCTCAAAAAGCGGTTCCCCTCTTTGCCTAAAATCTCGATCGATTACGCCGTGATGGAAAAGGCCGGGCGAGTGCTGGTTAAACCGGCGTCCTTCGACTGGGATGACGTTGGAAGTTGGACCGCGGTGGCAAAGTATTTCGATCAACTTCCAAATGGCAACGCGGCCAACTGCCCAGTTACCTCGGAGAATGCTGGAAACAATATCGTATTCTCCAAAGACAAGCTCCGGGTGGGTTTGCTGGGCGTAAACGATCTAATTATCGTTCAAACCGGGGACGCAATTCTGGTTTGCAATCGCCACGAAGTAGAGAACGTAAAGAAACTAGTGGAATCGCTTCCAGAAGAGCTGCAATGAGTGAACGCTGGCTAGGAATCGATTATGGTGATGTTCGCATCGGGCTTGCTGTTTCCGACGAGCTCGCTTTCCTGGCACATCCGACAGCAACCTTGCCGAACGACGGCTCGGCGGTAGCGAGTATCCGGGAATTGGTCATTCAGAGAAAAGTAACCGGAATCGTAGTAGGAATTCCCCGAAACATGAACGGCACGTTTGGTCCGTCCGCCGAGAAGGCGAAGAAATTCGGTGAGGAGCTACAGAAACAGCTACCGGAACAGCGCCTGGTTTTTTGGGACGAACGGCTGACGACGGCTGAGGCTCAACGCGTTCTGCATGGAGTTGGCAAGAACACAAAATCGAGCCGACCTGTACTCGACCAGGTCGCCGCCCAAATCATTCTGCAAAGTTACCTGGATTCTCTGCAGCTGGCGCTACCGGAGAGAGAGTTAGACAATACCGATGACCCCTCAGGCGATGCGATGCTTTAGCGCGATCGTCTGCCTGGCTAAGCTGAGCCGGCTAACTTAATTGCTCGAGTTCACGCAGGATCTGGTAACACTCACCGCATACCGGTTTTTTCTCGATGAAGTAATGAATTGGGACAATGGCCGAATCTTCCGGTTGGGTCAGTTCCCCAAAGCAACGTTCACCGCAATTCGAACACTTGGACTCTGTCATTCGTAGGTCTTTACGCCTTTCTATCAATATTTCGATGGGTACAAAGCAGCAGGTATCATACCTGATCACGGCCTGGATGGCTGCAAAAATCTTTTTGGTGCCGCACGCTTTCGGCACTTGTGCCCTGCGTCGTGGTTGTTCTCCGGTAGCGGCGACTGTCTCGATACGCCCCTGGTTTTTGCGTGGTCTCGAAAATGAGTCGGAGCTGCTCGCGACGCATGCCCCGGTTTTGATCGACCAATCGCAAAAGCAGACCAACGGATCGAGTGTCGGGTCTGAGGTCGTCCAGGCAAGATGACGAAATGGCGACTGCGGTTTTTGGCATCAAGCGCGCAACTCCGACCGACTTTTAGATCGTGCCAAACCGACGGCGCATTAGGACAGTCTACCGAAGAATTGCGGCGACACGCCGATACGCCGATAGGTCTTGACGGCGCCTTGAGTGTTCCTCCTCAGTACTTCACCCGAACCAGATACAGTCCTTCCGCCGGCGCCAGATAATGGCTTTTTCTTCCTTTCGGCTCGTCTAACAGCTCCTTCAACCAAGCCAACTGACGTCGTCCAAGCGCAACTTGGACAATGGAGCCGGTCAAGAGGCGAATCATCCGATAGAGAAACCCGTCACCCGAATAATCGAGTGTTATTACTGAGCTTTTCCGCCGAACGCTGATCTTTGATATCGTACGAACAGTGGATTCCGGCGGAGTTCCCCGATTCGCCGCAAATGCGGCGAAGTCGTGCGTGCCCACAAAAACCGCAGCGGCTTTCCGCATAACGTCGATCGAGAGTTCTCGCGGAACATGCCAGGATCGATTGACCTCGAGCGGGTGCAGAAAGGTGGCGTTCCAGATTCGAAAGCGATAAACTTTACCGCGCGCTGAAAATCGAGCGTGAAAATCCGGTGGGGCTGACTGACAGCGAAGCACCCGGATCTCGCGAGGCAGATGAGCATTGAGCGCGGCGCGCCACACTTCTCGCGAAAATTTTCCTCTGGGAACATCAACGTGGGCCACCTGAGCCATCGCATGAACACCGGCGTCTGTGCGACCGGCACCATGAATCTTGGGAGCGGCACCCAGAATCTGCTGGAGTGCTGTAACCAAGTGGTCCTGCACCGCATTACCGTTCGGCTGGCTCTGCCAACCAGAAAAAGCTCCGCCGTCATAGGCGATGGTGAGTCGCAGTCGTTCACTGGACGGAACTCGCTTTTGCACAATGCTATAGAGAATGTCTTCTGGCCGAGGTCCTGGCTAAGGAAATTGAACGCTTTATTTTTCTGGCCTCGCACTCGTTAGCCGGTCCAGATTCAATTGCATGGCGCCCGACTTTCTCTTACGCCCGGTTGGCGAACATGATCTTCCCGGTCTCAGGCATTTAGCCGATGTCATCCAAGACGGATTGACCACTCTACCCCCGGAGGACTCAGCGTTGGAAGATCGCATTGACCAATCTCTTCGCGCCTTCGATCGCCGGATCAAAAAGGCTGGAGGCGACCATTACCTTTTTGTTCTGGAGGAAGTCGGTTCCGGCGCGGTAGTCGGTACTTCTGGAATCATCGCCCGGGTCGGAGGATTCGATCCATTTTATACCTACGAGGTCCGCCGCGAACGACTGGTCCATCAGCCGCTCGGAATCGATCACGAAATGGATGTTCTTCATCTGAAACTCGATCACAAAGGGCCAGCGGAAGTTTGTACGTTGTCACTGCGACCAGAGTTCCGGCGCGCCGGACGCGGACTTCTCCTGTCGTTGAGCCGCTTTCTTTTCATGGCTTGCTTCCCGCAACGATTTGACGAACGCGTGATCGCAGAATTGCGCGGCTTTACCAACGAAGCCGGACTCTCCCCATTCTGGGAGGCAATCGGACGTCACTTTTTTACGCAATCGTTTGCGCGCGCAGATTTTCTTAGCGGCATCGGTCAGAAAGACTTTATCCGTGACCTGATGCCTAAGTATCCGATCTACGCTGCTACATTGCCCGAGCAGGCGCGGGCCGTGATTGGGCGAGTACACCGTGACGCCGAACCAGCGCTCAAAATCCTGCTGTCGCAAGGATTTGAACGAACCAAGGAGGTGGATATCTTCGACGCCGGTCCGCTGGTCGCAGCCTCGCGTCCCTCGATTAAAGCGAGCCAGGAATCTCAATTCGGTGAAATCGCTGCTCTACGGGAGCCACGTGACGGCTCGTTTTATTTGGTCGGCCAGGCTGCACTCAACTTCCGAGCCTGTCTTGCACCCCTGGAGATTACCGAAGATAAAACGGTTATCCTTTCCGAACGAACCGCTGAAGTGCTTCAGGTCGCGGTTGGCGATCGATTAGTCTTTCTCCCTCTGCCTAGCCTGAACATACGATGAACGCCACTCCAGCGGCCGAGTTCCGAGAATACAATTTCGATGGGTTAGTAGGTCCGACTCATCATTACGGTGGTCTTTCGCACGGGAATCCAGCCTCGATCCAAAATCGATCTTTGATCTCCAATCCACGGTTAGCGGTCCGCCAAGGATTGGCAAAAATGCGCGGTTTATTTGAGCTAGGGGTTGGTCAGGCGCTGATCCCGCCCTTGCATCGCCCACAGCTCGAAATCCTTCGCCGAGTCGGATTCACCGGCGATGATCAGCAGCTAATCGAAAGGGCTTGGCGAGACGCGCCGGAATTGCTTTCGGCTAGTTTTTCTGCCTCTGGGATGTGGACGGCAAACGCAGCGACCGTTGCGCCCAGTTGTGATACCGCTGACGGGCGGGCACATTTGACGCCGGCCAACTTGATCGCGAACCTTCATCGCTCTTTTGAGGCGAAGGAAACCGCCAAACTTTTGCAGACGCTGTTTCCGAATCCTGAGCTGTTTGTGCATCACCCTCCGCTTCCGCGGACTCTGGCCTTCGGTGATGAAGGCGCCGCTAACCATAGTCGGCTGGTGGGTAGAACGGAGCAACGCGGTATTCACCTGTTTGTTTACGGTCGCGAATATTTTCGACATACTAGACCGACCCATTTTCCGCAAAGACAGACGCTCGAAGCAGCCCAAGCAATCGCTCGTTTGCATCAACTCGACTCAGACCAACTCTTCTTTGTCCAACAGGATCCCGAATCGATCGAAGCGGGCGCTTTTCACAACGATGTCATCGCGACCGCCCATAACGAACTTCTGCTGTACCATCAGAAAGCTTTCGTTGCGTCAGAGCCCCTGATTGAGCGGCTTTCCGCCACCTTTGCCAAGACTCAGGGTAGAGAATTATGCGCTATCAAAATTGACCAATTCTCTTTGACCGAAGCAATAGAGTCCTATTTTTTCAATTCGCAGATCGTCACGGCTGCGGACGGTACAATGGTTCTGATCGCCCCGGAGGAGTCCCGGCACATTGCGGTGGTCCACGAAACAATCCAGCAACTGCTATCTGATCGACGCTGCCCGATTTCACGCGTGTTGTTTTTGAATCTGCGTGAAAGTATGAGAAATGGCGGCGGACCCGCTTGCCTACGCAATCGTATCGTTCTGAACGCAAAGGAACGCGCGGCTGTTCCTCGGCGAGCCTTTCTGGACAAGCAGTCTTTGGTCGACCTTGAGAACTGGGCGGATCGGCATTACCGCGAATCATTGGTATTGAGCGACTTTCTTGATCCGCTGTTTCGCAATGAAGTAGAGGCTGCGCTCGACGAATTGACCCAAATCTTAGGTCTCGGCTCCATCTACGCGTTCCAGAAAACCTAGCTTACCGCATGAATCCGCACGCTTGGATACACAGCCAACATGATCGACTGCTCGAACGTGTAATCGATTGGGCTAACGTAAACTCGGGCAGCGCCAATGAGGCCGGCCTCAACCTTGTTGCTGAAAAAATACAGCGTGAGTTTCAGGAACTTGATCCAGATAGTTCAAGCCTTCAGTTTCTTGCTGAGGCCGCCGCGACTCGGCGTCCTTTGATTCGCTTAGCCAAGCGGCTAAACATACGAAAAAAGGTGCTGTTTTTCGGACATCTCGACACGGTCTACGGCCTCGATCACTCCCTCCAACGCACACGTTTGCTGCACGATGGACGACTCAATGGGCCCGGAGTGTGTGACATGAAAGGTGGTCTAGCAATCTTGCTCTGCGGTTTAACCGCATTTGAGCGCTCGGTTCGCAAAAAAAAATTCGGATGGACCATCTTGATCAACTCCGATGAAGAGATCGGTTCCCCGTTTTCCACGCCATTCTTTGAACAGGCCGCGCAAGGACATGAGATAGGATTTGGATTTGAACCGGCACTACGTGACGGCTCAATCGCCTCCAGCCGCAGAGGATCAGGAAATTTTACACTACGCTTTCATGGTAAGGCGGCGCACAGCGGCAGAAACCCTGGTGACGGAGTCAATGCTTTAGTTCCGCTGGCACGCTTCATCTTGGAGTGCCAAGAGCTCAATAGCCGCCGCGATTCAATTTTTATCAATCCGGCCATCGTCGCTGGAGGAACAGCGCCCAATGTCGTTCCTGATCTCGCATCCTGTCAGGTAAACGTACGAACTACCGGCCAGGACGATGAAACATGGATTCTCGAAGAGTTACACCAATTCATCGCAGCGATTTCAAAGAACAGCGGGTACAGGGCTGAACTTTCCGGCAGCTTTACTGCCCCGCCGAAAATGTTGAATCCGCAGATCCAAAGTTTGATTGAGTTAGTTCAGAAAGCGGGGCGAAAAATCGGCATCGCTATCCAGGCCAGACCAACTGGTGGGACTTGCGATGGCAATCGACTGGCCGGTTTCGGTCTGCCTAATCTCGACAATTTGGGAGCGAGAGGTGACCATATCCACAGTCAAGCCGAATTCATTTATCCGGAAAGCTTGGTAGAGCGCGCTCAACTGCTCTACGTACTGTTGCTGGAACTGAACGAAAGGCTAGGAAACGGAGAACCCGGAAATCCAGAGCTATGATCATTCCAATCATTCTCATCGGGAGCGCTTTGGTTTTCCGGCTTCTCGGTTTCCTTGGAGTCCCATTTTTCGCGACTTGGCGCGACTCGGTTCTCTGCGCGCTAACGGTAATGTTCTGTTTTACCGGCATTGCTCATTTTGGGAGAACCCGTACCGACATCGAAAAGATGGTGCCGCCCTGGCTGCCGAGTCCGCGACGGATAGTGATGTGGACCGGAATCCTAGAAATTCTCGGAGCAGTGGGAATCCTCATTCCGGAAACTCGTTTCGTTGCCGGCATTTGTCTGATTGCCTTTTTAGTAGCGGTGTTTCCCGCGAACATTCACGCTGCCAGAACCGGCGCAACGCTGGCCGGCAAACCCGCTACTGCGCTCTGGATTCGAACACCATTGCAGGCATTTCTTATCATACTAGTGGCATGGACTTGCTTTGGGTGAGTTGAATTACGGCTCGTCGACCTCAAGACGCTTGCCGTAGCAGACCACTTCATCTAGACGGTACCCAAGACCTGCGTAAAACCGCGAGAGTTCCTGTTCGTTGCCGACCCGGACCAGCAAATTGATTTTGGGGCATCCGATGGCTCGCAGTATCGCCTCCGCTTTCCACATCAATTGGGTGGCAATGCCTCGACGCCGAAATGGGGCAGCAACCGCTAGATAATTGATCCACCCGCGGTGCCCTTCATAGCCAATCATGATCGAGCCAACTATCTCTTTGCCCAGAGCCGCGACTAGAAACCATTCCGGATTGACGCGGAGCTTACGCGCAATGTCTTTGCTTGGATCGTTCCAAGGACGAATCAAATTACAGGAGCGCCAGAGGCGGATCACATCATTCAGATCGTCCGTCTGAAAAGGTCGGATGCTGAGCCTATCGAGCTGGGTGGAAGGGTCTTCAATCGATCGCGTCATCGTTATAGATTCTTTAAGTCGCTCCGAAATCAAGGTGTCGGCGTAGCGTTGGATTCCTCGTTTGGTGGCATAAAGAGGTCGGGATTGGTTACCGCCGGGTAGTCGATACTCACATTCCCGACCTGTTTATGCCTCGTCGCTTTGGATAGATCGCTGAAGCTTAAGACGGTCAATTGGTTATTGCTCTGCCACCTCACCCGAACAGCAAGCGCATCCGGACAAACCACCGTATTCCCGGTATCGTCGGGCACAGATTGATCGATCGGCAGAATCGAAACATTGGTCGTAAACAAAACTTCATCTGGACACTTACGGAGGTAAACCACCGCCTTGAATTGACCATTCGGAGAACGTTCCTGTGATCGAATCGCAGTCCGGCATGGCTCTGGTTTTCTCGAACAACCAGCAAACCCGATGAGAGTGCAAAGCGCAATAACCGATAGGGACCAACTCCGGCTTGTCCGGTTGGCCCGGCGCGATACAGGATCGCAATTAGCGACCCCTCGGAGGCAGAACCCTACCCACAGCTCGCGGTCCGGCACTTTGGAAAGCACAAGCAAGACCTACATCGCGGCCAGTTATGCCTGCGCGCGTTTACGATTGATGTATACAGACAAAATGCCCTTTATCCGCGTCAGGACATAATAGACGGTGTGACTTCGTACTCTGACCAGATCGGCTCCAATGATCTTAGGCACAAAGTCGCTCGGGAGGTCCATTACTTCATCAATCGTCGCACCCTGGAGGCCCCGGCACAAAATCGATGTCATCGCTCGGGTCAGCGTTTGGACTTGCGGGCCAAGTGAAACGCGGAACTTCACCTGTTTGTTCGTATCCACACTCAGAAAGACGCCGACGGTGTCCGTGCATTCCTCGTCTTTTCTGACATCTTCCAAGTCAAATTTTTCCCCGTCGTGCGGAGCCCATTTGGCACTGCAATCCATAATTAAGCAGCAGCCTGCCGGGTCTGGCAGTCAAAGCTAAACGGTAACCTGCTAATTTGATGAGCAGTCTTTCTGGCTGCCCCAACAGGTTGCTAAGGCTTTTCAATGGGAACCCGAACCGCATTACCCCATTCCGTCCAGGATCCGTCGTAGTTCTTTACGTCGGCAAATCCCAGAAGCTTAGTCAGCACAAACCAGGTATGACTCGAGCGTTCGCCGATGCGGCAGTAAACTATCGTATGGTCGG
>WNFQ01000512.1_pt1 | contig 27053 bp, 19 predicted proteins | sample 5400171 | NCBI WGS metagenome assembly WNFQ01 (sample SAMN13153356, study PRJNA577476) | soil metagenome | isolation source: 20 cm soil under Madrone tree | place: USA:California | collected 2016-06-14
CTATATCGATTCGCTGAAATTTGCTGGCGGCTCGTTCACCCTCATGCCCAACAAAGCTGTGAAAGAGATTATCGATCTTTGTCACAAGCATGACGTGCTCGTTTCCACAGGCGGGTTCATCGAGCGCGTGCTCGCCCAAAGCACCGACGCGGTGCGGCAATATGTCGCCGAATGTAAGAAGCTCGGTTTCGATATTGTAGAAATCTCAGCCGGTTTCGTCTCGCTTCCGACCGACGATTGGCTGCGTCTAATTGATTTGGTGCGCAAATCGGGAATGAAAGCGAAGCCCGAAGTTGGTATTCAGTTCGGCGCGGGCGGCGCCACGTCTACTGCGGAGCTGGAGGCCGAAGGTACGCGGGATCCGAGCTGGTCGATTGCGCAGGCAACGGATGTTCCCGCAAAATTCATCGATGAGCTTGGCACGGAGAAGCTCATGTTCGAAGCAGCCGATCCGAATGTATTCGCGTGGTATATCAAAAACTACGGCGCGGACGTGAACCTCTTTGTCGATCACAGCCAGATCGTTCAACTGGAATGTTTGCGCGCGGGAATTTGGGGGACAAAGAGTTTGTGGGGGCGGGTAGTAACGTATAAAGACAACGCGTGAATAAATGACAGCTCAGTGCTTTATTTGGCGGCGGCGTGGAGCGAGAACCAGTCACTTGCCAGTTGCGCAACGCGCTCCAATGCGCCCGGCTCTTCAAACAGATGCGTCGCGCCGGGAACGATCTCCAGTTTTACTTCGCAGCGCATTTGGTCGCGCGCCTGCTCGTTTAACTCGATGACAATATCGTCATTACCACCGACGATGAGCAACGTCGGCGCCTGCACTTTTGGCAGCGCTTCACCTGCCAAATCAGGTCGTCCTCCGCGCGAAACGACGGCGCCGACGTCTTGCGGGATTTCCGCCGCTGCCACGAGCGCCGCGGCTCCGCCCGTACTCGATCCGAAATATCCGATTCGCAAATCCCGCGTCTGCTGTTCTTTTTCTGCCCATCTGGTCGCGTGAACAAGCCGCTCGGCGAGCAAGCCGATATTGAATCGAAGTTCGGCGGTGCGCACATCGATCAGTTCCTCGTCAGGCGTAAGCAGATCAAACAACAGCGTGGCCAATCCGGAATTGTTGGGGGTGCGCGCGACGAATTGATTGCGTGAGCTGTGCCGGCTGCTGCCGCTGCCGTGAGCAAACAGAACAAGCGCGGTCGCTCCATCAACAATGGTCAGGTTGCCGTCGAGAGTCGCGCGACCGGCCGCAATGTACACTTCGTACATCTCTACCTCGTATTCTTATTCTTGCTCTTACTCTTAATCTCAAACGGTGTCCTTCGAACAAATCGCGCGTCGCCGATTAGCTCCAACAGGGCATCATAATCATTTGCGGCACCAGTGAGCGGTTGAGCGATTTCGTGAACGAATTCAGGCTCGGTCATTCATTTGTTCCTGCCCGTCCGGCGGCTGCTGGGCGGATCGTTCTTGCGCGGCGCGCGCGAGCAACTCGCGAACTTCCTCATCGCTGGTCTGACGCGCGAGCAACTCGCGAACTTCCTCATCGCTGGTCTGAGAGAAATCTTCGTAATACTGGCCGACTGCCTGAAAGAATTCCGGCATGCTTGCGCAAACCGTTTCGTCGGCTGCGTCTTCGAATTCACGACAAGTATCTGGGGGGCCGACGGGCACAGCGACAACGATTCTCGCTACGCCGCGCTGTCGCAATGCCTTCACCGCCGCACGCATGGTTGCGCCCGTCGCCAATCCGTCGTCAACCAGAATGACGATGCGGTCGCGCAGCTCGGGGGCCGCTCGTCCGTTGCGGTAAGTCTGCTCGCGCCGATCGAGCTCGACGGTCTCTCTTTCTGTCACGGATTCGATGAGTTCATCAGCATTGGGCAAGGCGCGCATGACATCCTCATTTAGAACGCGCACGCCGCCGGAGGCGATCGCGCCGACAGCGAGCTCTTCGAAACCGGGAACGCCCAGCTTACGAACAATAAAGACATCGAGCGGCGCGCCAAGCCGCTGCGCGACTTCAAATGCTACCGGCACTCCGCCCCGCGGCAGACCAAGCACAATGACATCATCGCGACCGGCATATTTAACGAGCTTTTTTGCAAGTAGCCGGCCCGCTTCCGTTCGGTTTGGAAAAGCTCTTTCCATGTGGCCTTTCCTGTTTTTTAATCGGTTCTTCGAGACGCGGGAGGAATCCTCATTTGTGATTTCGCTTCTCGACGCCGCGTCGCGTGCTTCCCGCTTGATGCGATGGATTTTGTTTTCACGTCCGTGAGAATCAAGATGGCGGAAGGGGTGGGATTCGAACCCACGGTGGGTTTCCCCACGCTCGATTTCGAGTCGAGTGCCTTAAACCGGACTCAGCCACCCTTCCCCGTTTCCCGTATTGTCGATCTTAATTTACGACGCGCAATCATCGGACACAGCGGCAAGTTTTCAAAGCCAACCGTCACGCGAGCTTCGAGGCTGAACCCGAGAATCGTGTGCACGGGAATTCGATCTCACGATTCTCGGCGGCTGTTGTGGAACAGATGAACGCTGCATCGACCGTTGGCCAAAAGGGCGGGCGATTGAGGCCAACTCGCGAAAACCTTCAATCGACTCTACCCGACACGGAGAGGCCAAAAAATGTCACAATTTTAGGCTTGCCATGGATTCGTTTCGCACCGCATATTGTATCTCCGCGAGGCCGTATCCCCAGTATCTTGTTATTAACCGTGATTGACAGGTTATTGATGGCTCGGCTCCCTCGCTAATCGAAATTATTCACAAGTTTTAACCAGCAACCCGTTTCACCGCCATGATTCAATTAAAACGTGGAATTCCGTCTGCCTCGCTTGATCAATCGCGTATATCGGCGAACCGCCAGAAAAACAGGGCCGCAAAAACGGTAAATACAGGTCTGCATTTTAAGCGCGTCTTTAGCGATGCGATTATAGCGCCCTTCGATCAGCTCGAGTGGGAGCAGCGCACTGCGGAAATCACTGATGACAGCGGAAAAGTCATCTTCAAACAGGAGGACATCGAAATCCCGAAAAACTGGAGCGCGCTCGCGACCAAAATAGCGGTCTCGAAATATTTCTACGGCGATATTGCGAACGGTACCGATCCCCACAATGGCGGACGGGAAACGTCGGTCCGGCAACTGGTTCATCGCGTGACGCGGACGATCACCGATTGGGGAATAGCGGATGGTTATTTCGCGAATGCAGAAGCTGCAGAGATTTTTTACGACGAATTGACCTGGCTCTGCGCGAACCAACATGGCGCGTTTAACTCGCCGGTCTGGTTCAACGTTGGGTTGTATCACCAATACGGCGTGGGCAAGGGCGCGGGCGCCGGCAATTATTTTTACGATTGCGAGATTGGCAAAGCGGAACGAGCTGCCTCTCAATACGAATATCCGCAGGGAAGCGCCTGCTTCATCCAGAGCGTGGACGACACGATGGAAGACATTATGCGGCTGGCCATGAGCGAGGCGATGCTTTTCAAGTACGGCAGCGGCACGGGCACGGATCTTACTTCGCTAAGATCGACAAGAGAAAAATTAAGCGGTGGCGGCAAGCCGAGCGGACCGCTCTCATTCCTGAAAGTTTACGATCAAGTTGCCAACGTGGTGAAGAGCGGCGGCAAAACACGGCGCGCGGCGAAGATGAACACGCTCAAAGATTGGCACCCTGATATCGAAGAGTTCATCGACGCCAAACAGAAGGAAGAGAAAAAAGCGTGGGCGCTCATCGAGCAAGGCTATGACGGCAGCTACAACGGCGACGCGTATGGCTCGGTCATGTATCAAAACGAAAACGTGAGCGTGCGGGTAAGCGACGAATTCATGGAAGCAGCGCTGGAAGGTCGCGAATGGTGGACGCGCCGGGTGACCGATGGGCTGCCATGCGAACGCAAGGAGGCGCGCACGCTGTTGCGCAAAATCGCCGAAGGAACGCACGTCTGCGGCGATCCTGGAATGCAGTTCGATTCCACCATCCACAAATGGCACACCTGCAAAGGCACGGATCGACAAAATTCCACCAACCCGTGCTCGGAATATCTCTTTCTCGATAACACGGCGTGCAATCTCGCTTCGCTTAATTTGATGAAGTTCAAAAGCGCGGACGGCGATTTTGATGTTGAGCGATTCAAAGCGGCGGTGCGCGTTTTCATCACTGCTCAGGAAATCATTGTCGATAACGCGAGTTACCCGATTAAAGAGATCGCCGAGAACTCGCATATTTTCCGCACGCTTGGACTTGGCTATGCGAACCTCGGCTCACTGATCATGAGTTACGGTTTCGGTTACGATAGCGTGGAAGGCCGGGCGCTTTGCGGTGCGATCACCGCCATTATGACCGGCGAAGCTTACGAGCAAAGCGCGCGAATGGCGCAAGCGATGGGACCATTCCCCGGCTATCGCGATGCACGCGCCAGCGGCGTGCCGAATCCCGTCGCTAAAGACAACGTCGCATCGATGTTGGAAGTAATCGAGCTGCATCGTTGTGCGGTGCGCGAAATCTCGGATGCGAAAGAGTTCGCGCATTTGAAAGAGGAAGCCGCGAAAGTCTGGGACAGCGCAGCCGAACTCGGAAAGCGCTACGGCTATCGTAACGCACAAGTCACCGTGCTCGCGCCGACAGGCACAATTAGTTTCCTGATGGATTGCGACACAACGGGAATCGAACCGGACATCGCGCTCGTAAAATACAAGCTGCTCGCCGGCGGCGGAATGTTCAAAATTGTCAATCAGACGGTCAAGCCCGCGCTTGAGAAACTGGGTTACAATTCCGAGGAGATCGAACGCATCATCGCGCACATTGACGCGTTCGACACGATCGAAGACGTCACCGACACCGATGGATCGACGATTTCATCCGGGCTAAAGCGGGAGCACCTGTCGATCTTCGATTGCGCGTTCAAAGCGTTCAAAGGCGAACGCAGTCTCAATTACATGGCACATCTGCGAATGATGGCCGCTGCGCAGCCATTCCTGAGCGGCGCGATTTCCAAGACCGTTAACATGCCGGAAGCGGCCACCGTCGCCGACGTCATGAACACATACGTGGAAGGGTGGCGGCTCGGGTTGAAGTCGATCGCCATTTATCGTGACGGCTCGAAACGATCTGCGCCTCTGAACACGCGCAAGACAAAAGACATGGGCACTGCCCACGGTGTCGATGTTGCGCTGGATGCCGACGAATTACGAAAGCGCGTCCTCGAACTGGAAGAAGAACTGGCAACGTTGTGCAGCCGGCTCGATCAGCCGGTTAGGCATCGGATGCCAGACACCCGGATGTCGCTCACTCACCGGTTCGAGATCGCCGGACATGAAGGTTACATCACCGTCGGTTTGTACGAAGACAGGCAGCCGGGTGAGCTCTTTATCACCATGTCGAAGGAAGGCAGCACGATCGGCGGGTTGATGGATACCGTCGGCACACTCACGTCGATTGCGCTGCAATACGGCGTGCCGCTGGAGAGTCTCGTGAAAAAATTCGCCTATCAGAGGTTCGAGCCCAGCGGCTTCACAAAAAACCCCGACATTCGTCATGCCACCAGCATTACGGATTACGTGTTTCGCTGGCTGGCGTGCCAATTCATCAAAGGCTACAAGGAAGCAACGGCGCCGAACCGGGCGCAACCAGACCTGCCCCTCAAGGAAATCGTCGAGATCGAGAAGAGGGCCGTGAATCGACCGGTGTCCGATTTGGCGCGCACCGGCGAGAAAGAAGTGATCGACGTGATTACAAACCATCCGTCCAACGATCCTGCCGCTGCGGGCCGGGGCGGGAATGGCAATGGTCATGCTGAACGGGTCATGGTAGCGCTTGGCAGCATTTTTATGGGAATCACCTGCTCGGTCTGCGGCAGCGACAAGGTGATCCGCGCGGGCGCATGCGGTGTTTGCACCGAATGCGGAACGAGCCAGGGCTGTAGCTGAGAGCGAAGCTCCACCGCATCGTTTTGCCTGAGTGGACACGCAAACGCGGCTGGCTACAGTTCGTGACCGCTAATTGCTGGGACCGTTTTAATGAACAAACTCGACGCGCAGCGACAAAAGGAAATTCAGCAGGCCGAGGAACTGCTTTTCGGCGGGCCACAGGCGCTTGGTTTTGCCAAGGGTCTTTTCCAGGGTCGTTTCGTGGCCGATTGGGTGATGCCTTATCCGCGTATGCCGGCAGCGCAACAGACGGAATTGGACGAGTCGCTGGGGGAACTCCAGCAATTTCTCGATGAAGATCTCGATGCGGCGGAGATAGATCGACAAGCAGAGATTCCGCGCAACGTCATCGATGGTCTTGGGCACACCGGCGTGCTCGGCGCCACTGCGCCAGTGGAATACGGCGGACGGGGTTTCACACAGATGGCCAACTGTAGACTACTGGAGGAAATCGGGCGTCGCTGCGCGTCGACATCGGTTTTCGTAAACGCCCATCACTCCATCGGGATTCGCGCGTTGCTGCTTTTTGGCACGCACGAGCAAAAGCAGAAATGGCTTCCAAAATTAGTGACCGGCGAGCAACTGGGCGCATTCGCCCTCACCGAGCAGGAAGCCGGATCCGATGCGGCAAACGTGCAAATGGAGGCGCGTCCCACTGACGATGGAGCGCATTTCGTTTTAAATGGCGAAAAGCGTTACATCACCAACGCGGCAATCGCGCACGTGCTCACAGTGATGGCGCGCACCCCGGTGTCCGGGTCAGATAAAACTGCGATTACCGCATTTCTGGTCACACCCGACATGCCCGGCTTCACCATCCTCGAGGCGCGTATGCCGAAGATGGGAATCCGGGGGACCGCGACCGGACGATTTGCGCTGCGCGACGTCAAAGTGCCTAAGGAAAATATTCTCGGCCCGATGGGCAAAGGGCTAAAAGTGGCACTGACAGTGCTCGATTTTGGGAGGACGACATTTGGCGCGTGTTGCACAGGAGCGGCCAAAACCTGTCTGGGCCTGGCGGTCCAGCACGCGAACACGCGGAAACAATTCAACAAAACGCTTGGTGAATTTGACCTTGTAAAGAAGAAGATCGCCCGCATGGCAGCAGACGCTTACGCGATGGAAGCGATGACCACGGTTACGGCGTCCCTCATTGACCGCGGCCTGGAAGATTACATGATCGAGACCGCGATGTTGAAAGTCTTCACGACCGAGCGGCTTTGGGAAGCGATTAACGACGCCTTTCAGATTTATGGCGGCTCGGCTTACTTTGTCGATCTTCCGCTGGAGAGAATGCTGCGCGATGCGCGTATCAACCAAATCGGTGAAGGCAGCAATGAAGTGCTGACTTCGTTTATCGCTCTCGTCGGGATGCGCGGGCCGGGAATGGAGTTCAAGGAAATCTACGATACGATCATGAAACCGTCACGGGATCGAATGAGCAAAGCGTGGGCTGCGGGGATGAACCGGCTGGGCGCGACCATTCGTGTTCCGAATGTGCCTGTTCAAAGCGAGCAACTTCGCGCGCATGCCGGGCAGCTCGGCCGCTTGATTTGGCGTTTTAATTTCGCCGTCAATCGGGCTTTGATCACGTATCGCGAGCCAATCCTCGACATGCAGCTTGTTCAGGAGCGAATTGCCGGCGCGGCGATGGACCTTTTTGCATCGACATGCGTGCTCAGCCGTCAAGACGCAGAGATTCAGTTCGCGCGACGAAATGGAGATTCGGCGCCTCGCGATCAATCCGCGGGCGATCTGTTCTTGCGTCAATCCTTTCGCCGGATCCGTCGCTTCCTCGGCGGACTAACGGACAATGACGATAAAGCTTTGCTAGCGACAGCAAAGTCGTATTTGGCTAAGCGCCCCAGCTAAATTTGGCTGCACGCATTTACACCGACAAAGATGTCGATCTTCGCTGGCTGAAGGGAAAAACGTGCGCGGTGATCGGCTTCGGCTCACAAGGCCGTGCCCAGGCTCTTAACCTCAGGGATAGCGGGATTAAAGTAATTGTCGGGCTTTATCCTGGCAGCAAATCCCGCGTGCGCGCCAGGCGCAGTGGCTTGACAGTGCTCCATACCGCAGATGCGGCACGGCGCGGCGACATTGTTTTTCTCGCGCTTTCAGACACGCGGATGCCTGCCATTTACGCAGAACAGATCGCGCCAAATTTGCGTCCGCGCCAAACTCTGCTCTTCGCCCACGGCTTTGCGATTTATTATGGTACGATTGTTCCGCGCAAAGATGTCGACGTTGTGATGGTCGCGCCCAAGGGTCTCGGACCGATGGTGCGCCGGGAATTTCTGCGAGGTCGCGGCGCGCCAGGGTTGATTGCGGTTCACCAGAATCCCAGCCGGCATGCGAAGCGAACGGCTCTGGCGTGGGCGAAAGGAATCGGCTGCACGCGTGCCGGCGTCCTCGAAACGAACTTTCGGGAGGAGACTGAGACCGATCTTTTCGGCGAGCAAGCAGTCCTTTGTGGCGGCACCAGCGCGCTGATTCGCGCCGGCTTTGAAACGCTCGTTCGTGCCGGATACCCGGCCGAGCTCGCCTATTTCGAATGCCTGCACGAACTCAAGTTCATCGTCGATCTAATCTACGAAGCAGGTCTGGCCGGGATGCGTAGATTGATTTCCGATACCGCGAAGTGGGGCGAGTTGACTGTCGGTCCAAAGATTATCGATCAAACGGTGCGAAAACACATGAGCACTGCGCTGCGCGACATCCGCTCAGGAAAATTTGCGCGCGAATTTATTCGGGAGATGAAAACCGGCGCGCGCCGTCGCGCCGATCTGCTGCGCGAGGCTGAAGCGCATCCGATCGAGAAAGTCGGCGCACACCTGCGCGGCCTGATGAAGTGGAAATAGAAAACAAAAAGCAGTTGGCGCTGCCGTGTTAGGCAGCGTGCCCTTTCGCCGAACTCGGTTTTGGCGAAACTATTTTACTACTCGCGCCCGATAATCTGTAGCGGGCTGCTGGTCGTCGGAAACCCCGCAAACCGTTCGCATCGTTGTGGGATGCCAGAAGCTATGCTTCTCACGTAGCAGATTTTTATGACCCTTGGCTGGGCAAACTGCTGCGTTGGTGGCACAACCACGTTCTTGCTCGGATCTGCAAATGCCGATGCGCAAAATGCGAGCGCGAGCGCTCCAGTTGCACATCGAGCCGACCAGCCGCACAAACGACTGAATCTTTCTGTTTTCATGCCATGATTGTGCGACCGCTTGGAGTGTTGTGCAAGCTAATTTAGAGTTTGTTAGCGGACGAAAAGACGACCCTTTGAGACATGGCGGGTACGGCAACGGTCAATTTGCAGGCCAAGCCGCAACAATCCGAGCGATTGGGCGGTTAGCTTACCGAGACGCCGAATGAGCGGAACGGACAAACCAACGGTCCACATCAATCCGTCCAAAGAAAATGTTCCAATCGCAGATGGTTGAGACGCGCCTTTGCTTCGTCGCTTCGGCTACCGCCAGCCGCAGCCAGTTTTTCGTAAATAGCAGCGGCAGATTCCCATTTTGAATCATCCTCCAATAGCCTCGCCGCATTAAATCCCGCTTTGTAATACCAGAAGAATTCGTGCCTCCGATCTGGCCACGCGTCGTCTTCCAGGATTTTGTAAAACGTCGCCAGGGCGCCGGCGCTGTCCCTCGTCTTTTCCAGGCACAGGCCTTTTTTAAAAAGCGCTTGGTTGCGCCAGTGAATCGGCTGGTTTTTATCGGAAGCTAATTGGTCATAGATTTCGATCGCCCGCTGATAATTACTCGGGTCGCTTCCGCCCATCTCGAAAAAAATGTCCCCTTTGCCGCAAACCGCCTCCCGTTTTTCGGACGGCTCAGCGTCGCTCTTGAGCACTCCGTCGTATAAGACGAGCGCATCGTTTGACTTTCCCAGTTTACGCTCGATAACAGCTTGTTCGTTGCGCGCCGCCCATCGCAGCGGGCCATTTGAGCGCACGACCTCATCAAATAGGACGATTGCCCGATCGAGGGAATGCTCGCCCATGCTCGACATGGCCGACTCCGCCGCGAAGAAAAGAGCTTTTTCGCCAAGTGGATTATCCGGATTCTGCCGCGCGAGAATCTCAAACTCGGTCTGTGCGTTCGCGAAATCCTGGTGCCGATAGTAAATTTCCGCTAATTTCATTCGGACTTCCGGCGTAAATGGCGAGGCGGCATGTTGATCAAGAAAACGCTTCGCAAGCTCGATGACTTTCGTCTCGTTCACGTCGGCTGAGTCCTCGATCCAAATCGTAAGATAATCCCCCCGCTCCTTCGCCACTGCAGTCGGCTGCGAATCGGCTGCGCGAGCCAGATTTTTTCGTGCTTCGTCGAAGCGTGGCGGTGAGGAATGGAAGGCCAGTTCGGCCAGGCCAATCCAGGCTTCCGACACGCGAGGATTTTTAGGAAAGTCGCGAATAAATTGCTGCAGCGATTCTGCCGCTTCCTTGTTGCCCCTCGCGGCTTGCATCAAGCCTTGCTCTAACCGCAAGATGGCCCGCGATTCTTCGTCGTCGCCCTGCTTTCCAAGGTCGTTGTAATCCACCAAAAAACGGTCGTAATTACCGAGTTGGAGCCACCCGACGGACGCGTTATAAAGCGCAACCTTCGCCAATGGTGAAGTGGAATGTCCGATTTGTTCAAAGGCTCCGGTTGCCGCCCCAAATCGCTTTGCGAGATACTCCGCTTGCGCAGATAGCAGATCGATTCGGTCGAGCAAGGATGGGTCCGGATGCAGCAAGCGCGCGTCACCCAAGATCGCGATCGCCTCATCGAAATGTCCATCGTCTCTTTCCAGTTGTGCGAACTCCAGTAGAGCGGGGCAGATTGCAGGTGATTTCACGTCGCCGCGGCGCAGATCGCTAAACAATTGACGTGCTCGCTCCCGGCGTCCGGCGCGGATCTCCAGGCGAGCAAGATACCAGCGCGCGAATGTTCGTCTTGGCTGTTCCGGATTGCGCACCCATCTTTCCAGTTCGTTCCGTGATGGTTTGCGCTCGGCGCGATAAAGTTCGTCTAACTTTGCGAATAGAAGAGGTAAATCCTGATCAGCCGGGTGACTATTGATAAAGCGCTCGATGAAGTCATCCCCCGTTTCCGGCGTTTTTACTCGCAGGCACGCATCGGCAATCCCAAAGAGTGCCGCCATGAGCGTCGCATGAGACGCGCCATCCGGTTTTTTTAGCACGGCTTGAAACATGTCGATTGCTCTATCGGGTCGTTGCAAAATCAGCTCCAGACACCCACGCAAGAATCGCCGCTCTTTTCGTTCCGCAACCAATTTCGCCTGCACCTCATCCAGAACACGACGCCCATTGACAGCGTCACCTTTATCGATGTACAACTCGGCCGATCGGAGCTGCGCTTGCGTGGCCCAGTCTTTCTCGTGAAGGAGAATGGCGAGCTTCGTCAGCGCTTCATCCCGCCTTCCCAGAGTGCGCAGCATCTCCGCCGCTCCGAAGGTAGCTGCCTGGCGAAACGATGAGCCTTCGTCTTTCGCCAGTTCTTCGTAGAGCGGCAGCGCGTCGGCCCATCGACGCAGCCCAGCAAAAGCTTGAGCGCGCCAAAATTTTGCCGATGGAAGTTCTCGTAGCCGCGAATCTGCGAGCAACGTGAGAGCGTCCTCCGGGTGCTTTGCCGCCACCTGAGCTTCGGCAAGTTTTTCCGCGATCGCGCGCCACTCTTCAACCGTCGAACTCCTGCTGAGCAGCGCTCCCAAGCGCACCACGGCGACCTCCGGAACACCTTCGAGTAACGGTTTGGTCGCCTCGGCCAGCGAAGGCGGGATTTCAGGGCGCAATGTCTGCGCAAGAACGATCGAAAATCCTATGAGACCGATGCGCCGCATGCGACACAGATTGAACGTTTTCATCGCTTCTCCAGAAGCGGCCGCAGATATCTGCCTGTAAAACTATTTGGAAGATCAACAATTTGTTCCGGCGGACCTGTTCCCACGATCTCGCCACCACGCTCGCCACCCTCGGGCCCGAGATCGATGATCCAGTCCGCGCACTTAATCATCTCCAGGTTGTGTTCGATAACAATCACTGTGTTACCGGCATTGCGCAGCTTCATCAATACCTGCAACAATTTCTCGATATCGGCAAAGTGCAATCCGGTCGTCGGCTCATCGAGAATGCATACGGTGCGCCCAGTCGCTTTCTTTGCGAGCTCCGTCGCGAGTTTCACGCGTTGCGCTTCTCCTCCGGAAAGGGTCGTGCCAGCCTGGCCAAGACGCAGATAACCGAGCCCCACATCCAGCAAGGAATTGAGCTTTTCTGAAATGCTCGGCACATTGCGGAAGAAGCGCGCCGCTTCGTCCACACTGAGATCGAGAACGTCGGCAATGTTCTTACCTTTATAAGTAATCTCAAGCGTCTCGCGGTTATAGCGTTTTCCGTGGCAAACTTCGCATTCGACGTAAACGTCCGGCAGGAAATGCATCTCGATTTTGATCGAGCCGCCACCTTCACAATTTTCACAGCGTCCGCCTTTGACATTGAAGCTGAAACGTCCTGCGTCATAACCGCGTACCCGCGCTGCGGGCAATTGGCTGAACAATTCGCGGATCGGCGTGAACGCGCCTGTGTACGTGACTGGATTGGAACGAGGTGTCCGGCCAATCGCGCTCTGGTCGATGACGATTGCCTTATCGATCTGTTCTGCCCCGCGAATTGCCCGATAAGCTCCCGGTTTCTCTTTTGAATTGTAAAAATGCCGAAAGAGCACCCGTCGTAAGATGTCGTCCACCAGCGTCGATTTGCCGCTGCCCGAAACCCCAGTCACGCACGTCAAACAGCCGAGCGGAAAAGAAACTGTAAGATTTTTCAAATTGTTTTCAGCCGCACCGACGACTGTCAGCCAGCCTTCCGAATCGTCGCCCGAGCGCGGCGTTGTGCGCTGCCTGGGAATGGCGATTCGCGCGCGCCGGGAAAGATAATCGGCTGTTAAAGAATCTTTCGCGCGCAAAATCTCGTCGAGACTTCCCTGAGCGACGATTTCGCCGCCGCGCGGACCGGCGCCCGGGCCGAGATCGACAATGTGATCCGCCGAGCGAATCGTTTCTTCATCGTGCTCAACTACGATGACCGAATTGCCGAGGTCGCGCAGCCGCCGCAGCGTCGCCAGCAAACGTGCATTGTCGCGTTGATGCAGGCCGATGCTCGGCTCATCCAAAATATAAAGAACCCCTGCAAGACCGGAGCCGATCTGCGTCGCCAGTCGGATTCGTTGTGCTTCGCCACCGGAGAGCGTGCCACTCTCGCGATTAAGCGTGAGATAACCGAGTCCAACTTCGACCAGAAATTGCAAGCGCGATTGAATTTCGCGCATCACTTCCGCCACAATGATTTGCTGCTGCGCGGGCAGGTCGAGAGCCTGAATAAACTGTACGGCTGCTTCGATCGTTTGTTCGCTGAATTGATGGATGTTCAGCTCGCATTGACGTCGATCTTTGATCGTGACGGCGAGAACCTCCGGTTTTAGCCGCGCGCCGCCGCATATCTTGCACGGCTCACGTGCCATGAACGCGCGAATGCGATGGCGAGTGAATTCACTCTGTGTTTCCTCATAAAGCCGCTGCATTTGCGGCACGAGTCCTTCGAACGGCTTTCCGGCGTTCTTTTCTTCGTTATCGCCGAAACTCATTTTAATCGGCTGGCCATTCGTGCCGAAATAAAGCGCCTTTTTAAATTCGTCAGGTAAATCGGCGAATGGCACGTCTTCATCGACGCGGAAATGTTTCACGAGCGCGCTTTGCAGGTGACGGTAGTAAGCCTGCATTCGTTTCGTGCCCCGGCGCCACGGCCTGATCACTCCTTCGGCGAGCGTTTTGCTGGTGTCGGGAATCATCAGCTCGGGGTCGACAACCAATTGTGTGCCAAGCCCGTGACAGGCTGGACAAGCGCCGAGATGACTATTGAAGGAAAAATGTTTCGGGGTGAGCTCGCCAAGCGTAAATCCGGTCTCTGCATTTCCATAATCGGTCGAGTAGCGCAGTTCTTGCCATTCGCCCGTTGGAGTGGCGGAGTCGCGCCGTTGACATAGGACAACGACGCGATTCCCGCCCCATTTGAGCGCAGTCTCAATCGAATCTGTGAGGCGAACGCGGATCCCATCGCGGACGACCAGCCGATCGACCACCGCCTCAATGGTGTGTGGTTGGTTTTTTTTAAGTCGAGTCCGCTCGGAGCGATCCAGCTCGATGATTTGACCATCAATCCGCACCCTAACGAATCCTTCGCGTTTAATCTTTTCGACGACATCCCGGAATTCGCCTGGTTCGTCTTCGATCAGCGGTGCGAGCACGACGATTTTCGAGCCCGGCTCATAGGCGAGAATTTGATCGACAATCTGCTGGGTGGTTTGGCGGTTCAATGGGCGGCCGGTGAATGGATCGTGCGGTTGACCGACGGCCGAGAAGAGAAGGCGCAAATAATCATAAACTTCGGTCGTAGTTGCGATCGTCGATCGTGGATTGGCGCCGGCGTCGCGCTGCTCGATTGCGATAGCAGGCGAGAGCCCTTCAATGAAATCGACATCCGGCTTTTCCAGCCGATCGAGAAATTGCCGGGCGTAAGCAGAGAGGCTCTCCACGTAACGCCGTTGCCCTTCAGCGTAAAGGGTATCAAAGGCGAGCGACGACTTTCCCGAGCCGCTTAATCCAGTGATGACAACCAACTTCTCACGTGGGATTTCCACGTGGAGGTTCTTCAGATTGTGCTGGCGCGCACCACTGATTTTGATAACTTCCGCAGGCATTCTAACGACGAATCTCGAACCTTTTAGTCAAGCACAGCCGCTCTTCTTCTCCAGCGAAAAGAGCGTTCACCGTGAAATCCTGAGCGGTTTCCAACTGAAAAGATGAAAGTCTCAATCGTTATTCCCTGTTACAATGAAAAGAATACGATCGAACAGATCGTCGAGGCAGTTCGGAACGCGCCGCTTGAGAGCAGGGAGATTATTGTGGTTGACGATTGCTCGCAAGACGGAACGCAAGCTGTGCTGAAAGAGAAGATTTCTCAAATGGTTGACCAGGTGATTTACCACCGGGTCAATCGCGGCAAAGGAGCGGCTTTGCGCAGCGGCTTCGCGGCCGCAAATGGCGACATCATTCTCGTGCAGGACGCCGATCTGGAGTACAGCCCCGACGACTACCCAGTGCTTTTGGAGCCACTGATGTCGGGGAAAGCGGACGCGGTTTTTGGCTCGCGGTTCATGGGCGGCCGACCGCATCGCGTTCTCTTTTTCTGGCATATGGCCGGTAACAAGTTTTTGACGCTGCTTTCCAACATGTTTACAAACCTCAATCTGACGGACATGGAGACGGGCTATAAAGCCTTTAGAGCTTCTGTCATAAAATCCATCCGGATCGAAGAAGATCGGTTCGGCGTTGAACCTGAAATTATTGCCAAACTCGCTCGAACCGGTTGTAGAATCTACGAGGTGGGCATTTCCTACAGCGGCCGGACTTATGCGGAGGGCAAGAAGATCAATTGGAAAGATGGCGTTAGGGCCATTTACGCCATAGTGAAATACAACCTGCAACGGCGCCAGACTTAAGCAACCGTTCTCCTTAACGCATGAGCAAGGTGCTTCGGAGTTTGTACGACTGCTTTGTTGATTCGCGCGGAAGTCGGCGCTTCGATTTCAAACTGGCGAACAGTTGGCGTCGGCTTCTCCAGATTGTGCTCGGGCGCGCGCTGCTGATTTTGATAACCTGCCAGACATTCTCGTAATGAATGTCGGAGCAAGAGTCAAGCATAATGCGCGTTTTCCACCGGCCGCGAACGAGACAGCCGGCTTCGAAGAAACTGTCGCTGGCGAATCGAAGTAGTTTCGACGATAAAGCTGCTGCGAATGGAAGCGGCCTCCGGCAAAACAATCCTGATCGTCGAGGACGAACACGACGTTGTCGATCTTCTCACCTTCAACCTGCGTAAAGCAGGGTTCACCATCTCGACAACAACCGATGGCGCTGCCGGATTGCAGAAAGCGCGAGCCGAAAAGCCGGCTTTCATTATTCTTGATCTTATGCTGCCGAAAATGCCGGGCCTGGAAATTTGCAAGATCCTGAAGAGCGATCCGGCAACGCGCCAGATTCCCATCATGATGTTAACGGCGAAGGCCGAAGAGATCGACCGGATCCTGGGTTTGGAACTTGGGGCAGATGATTATGTAACAAAACCTTTCAGCCCGCGCGAAGTCATTCTGCGGATCAAAGCCATTTTGCGACGTGCCGACAGCACCGTGGAAGACGAACGGCTGAGCGCCGGTGCGATCGTAATTGATCCGGCGCACCATGAAGTTTTCATCGCTGGCAAACGCGTCAATCTCACCAGCCTCGAATTCAAACTTTTGCGCATGCTCATGCAGCGTCGCGGCCGTGTTCAGACGCGCGATCGTCTGCTCAACGATGTCTGGGGTTACGAAAGCATCATCGACACGCGCACGGTGGACACTCATGTGCGGCGGCTGCGCAGAAAACTCGGCAAAGCCGCCAACGCGATCGAAAGCGTGCGCGGTTTCGGTTATCGGCTGCGGGAGAATTAACGCGAGATGGCGTGGCTGTTGATTGTTCTAATCTGCGTATTATTCGCAGTGACCGCGTTCGTATCATGGCGAAAATGGATCGCGCCGTGGCGACGCATAGACGAACTCGTCAGGCAAATAGCCAGCGGCGAACGGCCGCGCACTTTTCTTGTCGATGGTGGCACCCAAGTACAGCGTGTCGGCCTTGCCCTGGAGAATATTTTTGCCCAGCAACAACAACTGGATCAGCAGATCGCAGGACGCGAATCCGGTACGCAAACAATTCTTGGCGCCATGCAGGACGGTGTCCTAGTGGTCGATGCGCGCCGCTATATCGTGCTTATGAATCGAACGTTTGAGAAACTGTTCGAATTGCGAGACGCGATCACCGGCGTTCCTTTGCTTGAGACCGTTCGCAATGCCACCCTGGATCGGTTGATCGCGGAAACGCTGCGCACCGGCGAAGCGATGCGGAGCGAGTTAAGCCTGAGCGATTCGCAAACCAACACCGAGCGCCGCGTCGAAGTCGGCGCGGTCCCAATCAAGGAGAGCGTCAACGGAACAAGCGGCGCGGTGGTGCTGTTTCACGATATTACCGAACTGAAACAGCTCGATCAAATCCGGAGCGACTTTGTTGCCAATGTTTCGCACGAACTGCGAACGCCGTTGTCGATCTTGCGCGGTTACATCGAGACGCTGCTCGATAATCCGAAGACCTCGCGTGAGGAACTATCGCGCATTCTTCAAGTCATGGAGCGGCATTCGAAGCGGCTTGGGCTTCTTGTCGATGATCTGTTGAGCCTGGCGCGATTGGAATCGTCAAACAGCAAGGTAGAGCTCAGTCAGGTGCGAGTGAGAGAATTGTTCAATAACGTCACTCGCGATTGGAACGAGAAGCTCGCGGCGAAAAACCTCAAAGTTATTGTCGATCTTCCGCCGGATTTGCAAACGATCCCCGCAGATGAAACGCGGTTGCAGGAAGTTTTCTACAATTTGCTGGAGAATGCAGTGAAGTATTCCCGCGAAAACGGGCAGATTCGCCTGCAAGCTGCACAGCGCGGTCCCGAAATCGTTCTCAGCGTCAGCGATGATGGAATCGGAATCAGCAAAGATCAGCTACCGCGTATTTTCGAGCGCTTCTATCGCGCTGACAAAGCGCGCAGCCGTGAACTCGGTGGCACCGGTCTCGGACTCGCGATTGTCAAGCATATCGCGCAATTGCACGGTGGGCGGGTTGAAGCCGAGAGCGAACTCGGACGCGGAACAACGATTCGTCTGATTTTGCCTGCGGGTTTGTAGCCGCACAGCGAAGCGACTGGCAGCTACCGTTGTCACACAAAAGTAACACTAAAGCTTTTGACGGTTTCACGTGGGCTGCGGCAGGCTGGAAAGACCATGAAATCTCTCAAGTTTTACCGCCAAATTTTAACAATCGGACTCCTGGCTGGAGTGAGTGCGACCGCTTCTGCGCAGATGCTGCTCAACGGGGCCGGGGCGACTTTTCCGTATCCGATCTACTCAAAGTGGTTCGATGAATACGCGAAGGTCGATCCTTCCGTGCGGTTCAATTATCAATCGATCGGGTCCGGCGGCGGGCAAAAGCAAATCCTCGCGCAGACAGTCGATTTCGGCGCGTCGGATGGGCCGATGAGCGACGACAACTTGGCGAAAGCCCCTGGGAAAATTCTGCATATCCCAACGGTCGCGGGAGCGGATGTGGTTGCCTACAACCTGCCGGGAAACCCGGCGTTAAAGTTCGGTGCCGATACCATCGCTGGAGTTTTTCTCGGCCAGATCAAAAAGTGGAGTGATCCAAAGATCACAGCGCTGAATCCGGGCGTGAAATTGCCGGACCAGGAAATCGTAGTTGTGCATAGATCCGACGGAAGTGGCACGACTTACATTTGGACCGATTACCTGAGCAAAATAAGCCCGGAATGGAAGTCGAAAGTGGGCACGAATACGTCCGTGAATTGGCCGACTGGGATCGGAGGGAAAGGCAACGAAGGCGTGGCCGGTCAGATTAAGCAGACGCCCGGCGCGCTCGGGTACGTGGAATTGATTTACGCGATCCAAAACAAAATGCCGTATGCGGAGGTGAAAAACTCCGCGGGCGAATTTGTAAAACCATCGTTGGAATCGATCATCGCGGCCATGGCCACGGCGCAAATTCCAGACGATTTCCGGTTCTCGATCACGAACGCGCCGGGCAAAGACGCGTATCCAATTGCAGGCGCGACGTGGCTGCTGGTTTACGAACAACAGAAAGATCCAGCGAAAGGTAAGAAGCTCGTTGAGTTCTTGAAATGGGCGGCGAAGAATGGGGAGAAAATGGCGAGGGATCTGCAGTATGCGCCGTTGCCCGACAGCCTTCAGCAACGCGTCCTCAAACGAATCGACGAAATCAAGATGTAACTGAGAGATGTATCGCAGCGGCTTGCCGCTGCTAATCAAAGTATTAAGTTTTATGGCTGTGGCCGCACCGATAGCGGTGGAAGAGCGCTCCGTCCAGGCACGCATGGCGTCTCCATCCCGCTTTGGCGATAAGGCATTCGAATGGCTTACGCTCGCGATGGCGCTGGCGGTGGTTGTGCTGATTATCTTGATTGGTTGGCAGCTCTGGATTGGCTCTTCGGTCGCTATAAAAAAATTCGGTTTTCATTTCCTTGTCACGTCAACTTGGGACCCGGTCGCAGAACAATTTGGCGCATTGCCCTTTATTTACGGAACGCTGGTTTCCTCGCTGATTGCCCTGCTGATTGCGGTTCCCTTGAGTATCGCAACGGCAGCGTACCTGACCGAGCTTGCGCCTCTCTGGATTCGGCAGCCGCTCGTTTCCCTGATTGAAATGTTAGCGGCGATTCCGAGCGTCATCCTGGGGCTCTGGGGCATTTTTGTGATGATTCCGTGGCTGCGCGATTATCCGTTTCCGTTCCTCAAGCGATTCTTAGGTTGGACGCCGTTCTTCAGTGGGCCGATCTACGGGCCGTGCATGTTCGCCGGCGGCATTATTATCGCAGTGATGATTCTGCCGATCATAACCTCGGTCTCGCGCGAAATTCTGCGCAGCGTTCCGGACCTGCAGCGCGAGGCGGCCTACGCTCTGGGCGCGACCCGCTGGGAAGCGACGCGAATCGCGGTGCTCAGTTATGCAAAGAAAGGGCTATTCGGTGCAGTGATTCTTGGGTTGGGACGCGCGCTTGGTGAAACGATGGCAGTCACGATGGTGATCGGAAACACGCCGCAAATCGCGGCGTCGCTTTTCAAGCCTGGTTACACCCTGGCCAGCGTGATTGCCAATGAATTCACCGAGGCAACGACTGACATTTATCTCCAGGCATTGTTCGAGATTGGCCTGGTCCTTTTTGGAATAACGATCCTGGTGAACCTTCTCGCGCAGCTCCTCCTGCGGACCATCGCCACCACATCAGCCACACGCGCGGTGCAATAGCCATGCATTTGAAACGAGCAGACAATCACACCTGGCGCAAAATCAAAAGCACGCTGGCATCCGGAATCGCCTTTGTTTCCGCGCTTCTTGTGATCGCGCCGTTGGGTCTGGTGTTTTTTCATCTCCTTGTCAATGGTGCCGGTTCGGTGAACTGGGACTTTTTCACAAAATTACCGGCGCCGGTTGGCGCCCTTGGTGGCGGCATGGTCAATGCCATTGTCGGTTCGTTGGAGTTGCTCGCGCTTGCGGGCGCGATTGGAATTCCGATTGGCGTTTTGGGTGGAGTTTACCTGGCGGAATATGGCTCCGCGCGAATCAATTCAGTCTTGCGATTTCTGGCTGACGTTCTCAATGGAATTCCATCGATCACCTGGGGGGTCGTCGTTTACGGTTTGGTCGTCTTGCGGTTCAAGGGTTTCTCGGCGTACGCCGGCGGACTCGCGCTTGGTCTGATCATGATTCCACTGATCCTGCGCACGACAGAAGAGGTCGTTCTGCTGGTACCCAATGGTTATCGCGAAGCTGCACTCGCTTTGGGTGTCAGCCGGTGGAAAACGATTGTCCATATCGTGATGAAAACCGCGTCAAAGGGCATCATCACTGGAATTCTGCTCGCTCTTGCCCGGGTGGGCGGTGAAACCGCTCCGCTCCTTTTTACCGCTTTCGGCAATCATTTCTGGAACCACAGCCTTAGTCAGCCGATTGCTGCCCTGCCGTTGCAGATTTTTACCTATGCAATCTCTCCGTACGACGATTGGCATCGTCAGGCTTGGGCCGGCGCGCTCGTGCTCGTCACGGGCGTTTTTTGCGTTAATGTACTGGTGAGAATCCTGACTCGCGGGCGGACAGCCTCGGTTGTCTGAGACATTCGCAAATGGAAAATTTAGTTATGGCGACTCCCGAGCAAAGCGTTACCGAGCGCGTCGAACGGATTGCTCAGCCGACCCCCAGCATCGAGCCCGCGCCACCGTTAACTTTTGCGGTGAAGAATCTTTCGATCTGGTACGGCGAGAAGCGTGCCATCGATAATGTGACGCTCGATGTCGCTTCAAACGCCGTGACTGCCATCATTGGGCCGAGCGGTTGTGGAAAGTCGACATTTCTCCGGGCGCTCAATCGCATGCACGAGCTCGTGCCGAAGACGCGAGTGGAAGGGACGGTCCTTCTTCACGGCGAAGATCTTTATTCCAGATCCGTTGATCCCGCGATTGTTCGCCGCAGGGTTGGCATGGTCTTTCAAAAATCGAATCCGTTTCCGACGATGACGATTGGCGAAAATGTCATCGTTGGCCTGCGTTTGAACGGAGTGCGCAACCAAAAATTCCTCAACGAACGTTTGGAAAAATCACTCCGAATGGCCGCGCTTTGGGATGAGGTGAAAGATGATCTGCACAAACCGGGCACAAGTCTTTCCGGCGGGCAACAGCAGAGGCTCTGCATCGCACGCGCGCTCGCCGTGGAGCCCGAAGTCATTTTGATGGATGAGCCTTGTTCGGCCCTTGACCCGATTGCCACAGCCAAGATTGAGGAATTGATTTACGAGCTCAAGGCGCGCTACACGATCGTAACGGTGACACACAACATGCAGCAAGCCGGCCGCATATCGGATTACACCGCTTTCTTTTACCTGGGGCGGTTAATCGAGTTTGGGCCAACGACGAAGATTTTTACAAATCCAAGCGAACGACAGACGGAGGATTATATTACTGGCCGATTTGGCTAATGGTTGTTAGGGCGCGACCGCCGGGCGCCGAAAATTGCGAACGAATAGGATCGAGAGACAAAGAAAGGTAGGGATCGATAAACGATGATCGCACAGAGGCACATTCTTGGAACATTCGATGAGTCGCTCACGGCCCTTCGCAACAACGTGCTGATGATGGCTGGCCTGACTGAGCGCAGCTTGGAGCGGGCCATGAAGGGTCTGATCAATCGCGACGACAATCTTTGCGCGAATGCAATCGCAGATGACGAAGAGATCGACCAGCTGGAGAAACAAATCGATAAGGACGGAGTCGACATTCTATTGCGCTTTCAACCGGTCGCATCGGATCTGCGCCGCGTCGTGTCCGCAATGAAACTTTCCTCGAATCTTGAGCGCATGGCCGATCAGGCGACCACAATTGCGCGGCGCGCGCGGAAGCTGAATCGGCATCCGCCCCTGCCCGAAGTCGAACTGATAAAGCCGATGTACGACCATGCCATGTCGATGTTCAAAGACAGCGTGGATGCCTTCGTGCGCGAGGACGTCGATCTTGGGCGTGCTATTGTTCCACGCGATGAAAAGCTCGACCATCTGAACCGCGTCGCTAGTCGCAAGTTAATCGAGCGCATGGCGCAGGATCCGGAGCAATTGCGAGGTTATTTGAACCTGATTTTCGTTGGCCGGTGCCTCGAGCGCGTCGGCGATCACGCTACTAATATTGCGGAAGACGCGGTTTACGCCGCCGCCGCTGAAGACATCCGGCATCAGTCTGTTGTCGCCCCGACCTGACGCGACGAGTGGCGGAGCGTCTGGCGCTTGCCTAATTTTCAAGAAGTAGTTCCTTGAATCCGTGGGCTGGTCGTTCTTCGACCGGCGGATTCAAATAAGGAAATAAATGCCGACAGCCGTTGCCAAGACTAGTGCCGCCGACGAGCCCTCCGCCGGAATCGAGGTCCTGCGGAGGGATGCTCCGGCAGCAAATCGTTTTTTCGATCCGCGTAATTTCATCAATCGCGAGTTGAGCTGGCTTGAGTTCAATCGTCGCGTGCTCGAGGAAGCGCAGGATCCGACCCAGCCGCTCATCGAGCGGGTCAAGTTCCTTACCATCTTCAGCTCGAATCTGGATGAGTTTTTCGAGATCCGCGTGGCCGGGATCAAACAGCAAATCGAAAGCGAGACGAGCGAGATCGGGCCGGACGGGCTGAGTCCGACGGAGACATTCAATCGTATTCAAAAAACAGTGCGCGAACTGGTGGCGACGCAATGCGCGCTGTGGAAGAACGAATTGCTGCCCGAGTTGGCAAAGCACGGCATTTACGTGCGCGAAATTGCGGAATTGCCGCCTAAACGCGCGGCCTGGGCGCATCGCTATTTTCAACAGGAAGTTTTTCCGATGCTGACGCCGCTGGCTGTCGATGCCAGCCATCCGTTCCCGCATCTTTTGAACCGGAGCCATAACCTGCTGGTGCGGGCAAAAGCGCAACGCGGCGGCGAGCCGCTGCATGCGATTGTGCAAGTGCCCCGGGCGATATCACGGCTCATCGCTCTGCCGCGCGGCAAAAGCGCAGGCGAGCCGTGGGAGTACATCTATCTTGCCTCGCTCATCAAACAGCACATCGGCGAACTCTTCCCCGGTTTGAGCCTCGATGGCGTGCACGCTTTTCGCGTGACGCGCAATAGCGATCTCTACATCGACGAAGAAGAAGCGGAAAATCTTTTGCGCACCATCGAGCAGGAACTGCGACGCTCCAGTCGGGGCGACGCCGTGCGCCTGGAAGTCGAAGCCGATTGTCCGAAGGATTTTCTCGAATTGTTGCTGAGATTTTTCGATTTGACCGAAGCGGATGCCTACAAACTGGATGGTCCGCTTTCCATGACTCATCTTGCGCCGCTCGTTGCCAATGATGCGTTCGCGAAACTAAAGGACCAGCCATTTCAGCCGGCGCGCGACCCGGCATTACCGCCGCATGCCGATTTTTTCGAAGTGCTGCGGCGTCAGGACGTGCTGCTGCATCATCCCTACGATAGCTTCGATCAAATTGTCGAGTGGATCGAGGCGGCGGCGCAGGATCCGCAAGTGCTCGCAATCAAGATCACGCTGTATCGCACAAGTGGTGATTCCCCTATTGTAGAAGCCCTCATCGACGCGGCCAACGCCGGAAAACAAGTCACTGCCATTGTCGAACTGCGTGCGCGCTTCGATGAGGCGACCAATATTCAATGGGCCCGGCGCCTGGAAGAAGCCGGGGCTCACGTCATTTACGGCGTCGTCGGTCTGAAAACCCATTGCAAGGCGCTGCTCATTGTTCGCCGTGACGCAGACCAGCTCCGGCGTTACGTTCAGCTCGGCACGGGCAATTATCATCCCCGTACGGCGCGCATTTACACCGACTTCAGTTTGCTCACGAGCGAACCGAAATTGACGGAGGAAGTCGCAACAGTATTTAATACACTTACGGGCCTGGCCGGTTATCCCGGCCTGAAAAAATTGATGGTCGCGCCCTTCGATCTGCATAGCCGCCTCATCCGATTGATTGAACGCGAGCGTGACAACGCGCGGGCGGGCAAACCGGCCCGCATCGTCGCGAAGTTGAACGCGCTGGTCGATCAGGAGGTCATCAAGAAGCTTTATGAAGCTTCCTGCGCGGATGTGACTATCGATTTGATCGTCCGCGGTATCTGTTGTTTGCGCCCGAAAATTCCCGATCTCAGCGAAAACATTCGTGTCACCAGCATTGTAGGCCGCTTTCTCGAGCACAGCCGGATTTTTTATTTCGAGAATGCCGGACAGCCCAAGGTGTTTCTCTCAAGCGCCGATTGGATGCCGCGAAATTTCTTTCGGCGGATCGAACTGGCATTCCCTGTCGAGAGCCCAGCGTTGCGCGACCGGATCATCAACGAGGTACTCCCGAGCTTTTTGCACGATCGGGTCAAAGCCCGCGAGCTTCAGGCGGACGGAAGCTACCGTCGCCTGAAACCAGAGGGCAAGGAGCCGCGCGCTCAGGCGCAATGGCATTTCCGTGAGGTCTCCCGCGAGCGCACAAAAAAAATGACCGCCTCCAAGAAAAAATTTCGCGCCGACAAATTAATTCCGATCAGCTTACCTGAGGAAAAATCTGCGGCCCCAAGCGCATCGAGGACCGACGGCAAGCCGCAGCCAGCCGATTCGGCTACAAAGAGCGAGGCGAAGGCAGCCACGAAACCTGCAACACTGAAAAAGTCGTGATGAGGAGAAAAATCCTGGTCATCGACATCGGCGGCTCAAATGTGAAGCTAATGGTTTCGCGCCGCGAAAAACGAAAATTCAAATCCGGACCGAAGTTGACGCCGCGCGAGATGATCGCCCAAATCAGACCATTGGTTTCCGATTGGAAATTCGACGCGATCTCGATGGGATTTCCGTCACCTGTGCGCGAAGGGCGCATGATGAGCGAGCCAAAGCATCTTGGCAAAGGCTGGGTTGGATTTGATTTCAAGAAAGCGCTTGGCAAACCGGTTCGCATCATTAACGACGCATCCATGCAGGCGCTGGGCAGTTATCGTGGCCGCCGGATGCTTTTTCTGGGCCTTGGCACAGGACTCGGATCAGCCCTTGTTTGGAGCAATTATGTCCTCCCGCTCGAATTGGGCGATCTGCCATATCGCAATGGCAGCGTCATTGAGGATTGTCTCGGCAAACCAGGCCTAGCACGGCTCGGCGAGAAAACCTGGCAGCGCGACGTGTATTATGCGCTCGTTCAACTGAAGAAATCGCTCATTGCCGATTACGTGGTTCTAGGCGGCGGCAACGCCAAAAAAATGGACGAACTCCCCGAAGGAGTCGAGCGCGGGAATAACCGGAATGCATTTCTGGGTGGAACGCGGCTGTGGCAAGTCAATCCCCGCACCCGCCGCCTGAAATGGCATGTGCTATGAGTAAGAAGTAAGAGCAACAGCGAGAGGCAAGATCGACATGGAACTTTATTTTCTCAGACACGGCGAGGCCGATTGGCCGGAGTGGAAGAAATCAGACGACGAACGTCCCCTGACCAAACGCGGTAAAAGAGAAATGCGCGACGTCGCGAAATTTCTCGATCGTCTGAAGGTGCGACCCGACCTGATCGTGACCAGTCCTCTGCCGCGCGCGGCACAGACTGCTGAAATTGCCGCCGATTATCTGAAGGCGAAATTGCGGAAGGATGAATTGCTCGCGCCGGGATTCGGCTCGAGCAAGTTGCGAACGGTACTGAAGCGGCACAGAGCGAGAGTTCTAATGCTGGTCGGCCATGAACCGGACTTCACCCAAGTGATTTCAGAACTGACCGGGGCCTCACTCAAGCTTTCCAAGGCCGGCGTCGCCTTGCTCGATATCGATCCTGAATCCGAAGAAGGAAAACTTCTCTGGCTTTTCCCGCCAAAGTTTGCTCGAAAAGCAGCAAGGTAGAGTGGCGCGATCAGCGACGGCTTAAGGCGCCTGCCCGGCGCTTCGATTCACCGCTGCGCGAGCAGATAGATCGCGCTCAGCGCCAGCAGAAAATAGGGTACCAGGGCTGCTGCGCCGGCGTAATCCTTTGCCATCCGTTGCCCGAAGAACAGTGCGACGATCGCGACGGCTGAAATCACCGCGCCGTAGAATGCGATCGTCGAATCGCGCGTAAAAAATATCGCGACACATCCAATGGCGCTCAGAGCCCCGGCGGCAATCTCGAGAATGGTGATCGCGGTCACCATCGCGGGCACAATTCCCGTCAGCGGACTCTTAGCGAAATGTCCTTTCAGCCATTCCAAGTTGCCGCGGCGATCGACGATCTTATCAATTCCTGATTGAAGGAAAAGAATCGAGAGAAACGCGGAGACGAGTATTTGCAGAAGAGTTGCCGATCCTCCAAGCATATGCAGGTTTTGCATGGAGCTATTGTAATAGCGCAGGACTTACCGTTGTCGATCTTCTATCGGCGCTGGGATTGCGGGTACAAAAACAGGGACGCGGTGGTCCGCGTCCCTGAAATTTCCGAGCTTCGTGGGGATTATTTAAGAATGAGCTACCCGATTAAGGTATGCCGGCGGGCACGCCCAAGCCCGTCACGTTATCCCAGCCCGCGTTGGTGTGCTGCGTCGGTGACCCGGAATAATCATCGAATGTTCGAAGTCGATCCGAGATGCCATCGCAATCGTCAACACTATTGACGAAGTTTCGGCGCGCGACGGCAGTCTTGACGGACGTAATGTCAGTAAACTTGCCCGGGTTAGCATAGAAGAATGGATTGGCAAAGCCATGCGCGGCGCCGGCTTTCTGGTCCGAGAGCGCCATGATCCCAGCAATGATTGGGCACGCGAGACTCGTCCCGCCGAGGCGATATTCGTCATATTTCACGCTGGCGGGGTTACACGCGTCCGCTGGGAAAGTCTGCGTTTGACCGACGAGATACCCGGTCTGGGCGTCGGCGAGCGCGG
>WNFQ01000444.1_pt1 | contig 27033 bp, 31 predicted proteins | sample 5400171 | NCBI WGS metagenome assembly WNFQ01 (sample SAMN13153356, study PRJNA577476) | soil metagenome | isolation source: 20 cm soil under Madrone tree | place: USA:California | collected 2016-06-14
TTTATAGTGCGTCCTGCTCGGATTGAGGCGGCTGGCGGCGGCGGGTAAGAGGGTCTAAACCCGATTCCGCAAGGTTTTCTGTGACTTCGAAAAACCGACCGTAGTACCTGCAATACAACTTGAGTTTTCTAAAGGGCGATCATGCATCGTCGAGGCATTTTATTCTCCAAAATCGGCTCGCGTGCGGTCCTCGCGCGGGAAAGGTAAAATAGATGAACATGGCGAGTGGTGCGAAGATGACAAAGGTGTCTCAGAAAGAAAATCCCTCAGCGACTGTTTCTCTCGAGCGTCAGATCAAACCTCCTGGTCTTAATGCGCGACGAGTCATCTCAAAACGGTATTCGCTGAAAGATGCTCGCGGTGCTTACCTTGAAGAATGGTCCGACATCGTCGCCCGCGTTGTGGCCCACGTCTCAGTGGCCGAAACCGATGCTGATAAGCGCGACGAATTCTTCAACACCATGTCCGACATCATGCTGGCGCGTGAATTCGTGCCTAACACGCCATGCCTGGTCAACGCCGGCAAACCGAACGGGCAACTGGCCGCTTGCTTTGTGCTTGATGTTCCTGACTCGATCGCCGGCATTATGAAGACCGCCACGGACGCCGCGATTATTCATCAGACCGGCGGGGGCACCGGCTTCACGTTTGAAAAGCTTCGCCCCAGCGGCGCGATGGTCAGCACCACTCATGGAGTGGCCAGCGGCCCGGTGTCGTTCATGAATATCTTCAACACGACGACCGATACCGTGAAGCAGGGTGGCGTCCGTCGCGGCGCCAACATGGGCATGATGCGGGTCACGCATCCTGACATTCTGCGTTTCATTCACGCCAAGAATGATCAGCACTCTCTGACGAACTTTAATATCTCGGTCAACGTTACCGACAAGTTTCTCGAAGCGGTTGAGCACAACGAGTGGTATCAGCTCGATTTTGATGGGCAGCTCTGGAGCGATCCGATTTTCGATCCAGTCACCGGCCGAGACTATGTTGTCTATCGTCGCCCTGATGGTTCGACGGTCACGTTCCGCGATAAGGAAACCTTCGACACGGCAGATCTTTCGGATGCGATGATTGAAGAGCCGCCAACCCCGGGCATGGCTTACGCTCCCGACATCTGGAATCGCATCATTGCCAGTGCGCACAAGTATGCCGAGCCAGGCATCGCCTTTATCGACGAAGTCAATCGCCACAATCACATGATGAACTCGATGGGGCCGATCATGGCGAGCAATCCTTGCGGCGAACAGTTCCTGCACTTCGCGAATTCGTGCAACCTCGGCTCAATTGACGTAGCCAAGTTCTACAACCGCGAAACGCGGCTGGATTGGGATCGCCTGGCGGCCGTCACACATCAGTGCACGCGTTTTCTCGACAATGTTATCGATACCTGTGCCTGGCCGCTGCCCGAAATCAACGACGTCGTGAAGCGCACCCGCCCGCTGGGCCTGGGCATTATGGGTTTTGCCGATCTGTGTCTGAATCTGAAGATCACTTATGGCTCACCTGCTTCAATCGACTTAATGGATGAGGTAATGGGATTCGTTCGCCGCGAAGCCTGGAATGAAAGCCTGCGTCTGGGCGCAGAGCGCGGGGTGTTTCCCGAACTGGAAGGCAACCGCGAAGCCTACGCCAAATTTATTTACGACGAGATCGGTGTCTCTCGTGAAATTCCGCTCACCCCGCGTAACTATGAAGTAACGACGATTGCGCCGACAGGCACGATTTCCCTGGTTGCGGAAACGTCTTCGGGGGTTGAACCCAACTTCTCCTGGGCATACGTTCGCAAAGATACTCTCGGCACGCGCACCTACGTCCATACCTTGGCGGCGCAAGCTCTCGGAATGGAAGTCGATCAGACGGATGCGGATTCAATCGACGCGGCCGCGGCTTATGTGGTTGAGCACGAGCACGAACTGCCGTCTTACTTCATCTCGGCCATGTCCATCAGCGCAGAACAGCACGTCCACGTGCTCGCCGCTGCCCAGCGCAACGTCGACAACAGCGTGTCCAAGACCTGCAACGGCGCAGTCAACGACACTGTTGAGTCAGTCGATCATCTCTATCGTTTGGCGCGACAGCTCGGCTGCAAAGCCGTGAGCTACTACCGCGACGGCTCGCGCGAAAACCAGGTGCTTACTTCGATCAAGCAGGAAGCTAAGACCGAAAACCCCACTGTTGTAACTACCACGACTGTCGTCGAAGCTTTGGAAGAGACTGTTCCCGTCGGCACCGAATCAGAAAATGAAGCGGCCGCGCGACGTCTGGCGGAAGCGGAAGCAGCGGCGCGCAAGATGGGCGCGATTCGTCTCGAGCGTCCGCGTGAACTCGTCGGCGCGACCTGGAGAATTCCTTTTGACGGTCAGAATCTTTACGTGACCGTCAATCACGACCACGAGATGATTCAGGAAGTCTTTGCCACCGGCCCCATCAGCGGCGGCGTAGGCATGCTGGCTTCGAAGATGCTGCGCGGCGGTTTCGACGCCGCCGAAGTCAGCTACAGCCTGAACAAAGTCACCGGCACCCACGCCGTCTGGTTCAACGAGCGCCTGCTGACCTCGCCCGAACAAGCCGTCGCCGAATGCATCATGATCACCAACCGGCGATTGAAAGGCCACCCCGACTCCGCCCGCGCCTTCGGCAAACAACAAGGCGCCAATACTACTCAAGTCACCGGCGCGATAATGTCCACCATGATCGGCAAATGCCCCGAATGCTCGGGGCAATTGGAGCATGCGAGTGGCTGCGATTTTTGTCGCGATTGTGGGTTCTCGAAGTGCAAATAGTCAGAACCACCTGCGGTAGCGGGTGGGCGCTCTTTGGAACGCGGACATCTTGTCCGCACTGAGCGCGCAGCGCGAACATGTCAGTACCACCTGCGTAAGCGGGTGGGTCAAAGAGCTAGTTTTGATATTACGAGAGGATGTTTTAGATAAGCAGATTTAGAGCAAGCAGGTTTTGTTCGCCCCGACGTTCGTAGTTTTGAACCAGGCGAGACTCACCTCGCGATCCATTGACCAGTTCCCGTTTTCCAGACTTCCGCTAAGTAGCCCAAGCCTTCAAAACCAACTCGGCCGTCGCGAGGTTTCGCGACGGTTTTTTAGATCGAGGATCAAATAATGATCTTACGAGTACGACAGGCCGAGCCTATAGACGACGTAGAAGATTTTCGGCTAGAACGAATAGAGTTGCTTCGCGGCAATCAGCAACCGCTGAAGCTGCGCGATAGCGCGAAGTTCGTTTTGCATATTGTTCCTCACAATGCGTTCAGACGAGCGAGCTTTGAGGGAAGAATTTTTGACGTAAATAAAGACGACCTGAAGCCAATGGCGGTGGGCGGTTGGTCTTACAAAGTAAATTTCGACGGTATCGCGTCGGTAACCTCTCTGGGCGGTGAATCGGACGCCTACGTCCAACTCTTTCATAATGGCACGGTTGAGTCAGTAAATGCATCATACTTTCATCAATCAGATGAAAAGACATACATTCCAATCACCGGCTGGGAAGATCAGCTAATCGACCGGATTCCTAATTATCTGAACATGCAACGCTCGGCGTTGATCTTCCGGTCTATGTGATGGTCAGTCTAATTGGTGTAGGCGGTTATCAGTTCGTTCTTAACGATTATTACTCACGTTCAGAAGGTGACAAGATTGATCGCGAGGAGCTTATTCTTCCTGCCTTGGAAATCACAGCCTTCGATTGTGAAACCAGTGAGGTTATGCTGCCATTATTTAATAGGCTATGGAACGCGGCTGGACGAAAAGGCTCCTTCAATTACAATGCCGACGGGTCGCGTAAACGTCGGTAAGGTTTGCGCGCGAGAAATATGGAAACGAAAAGAGTCTTCATCAGTTACGCCCACGAATCGGAGTCTCATAATGAAAGAGCTTTTGAATTAGCTGAGAGACTCCGCTCTGAAGGTGTTGACTGCCATATCGACCAATATGAGATATCGCCCGCAGAGGGCTGGCCGCGCTGGAGCCGCAATCAAATTCAACAGGCTGATTTCGTGCTTGTCGTCTGCACTGAGACGTATCAAATTCGCTTTGAAGGATCGGAAGTGCGCGGAACCGGAGCGGGTGCGAAGTGGGAGGGCGCAATTATTACTCAGGCGCTTTACGATTCGCAGGGGCGCAATACGAAGTTCATACCAATAGTTTTTGATTCCGAAGATGTCAAACACATACCCGTCGAGATGCGAGGCGGAACGTACTACATTCTGAACAGTGATAATGAATACGAAGATTTGTATCGGCATCTCACGAACCAGCCCAAGGCTGTTAAGCGCGACCTAGGTCGCCTTCGATCCCTCTCTCCCAAGTCCCGAAAAGAGACCTTCACTTCAAACGTATCAACCGAAGAAGCGGAGTCTCAAACGCTCGCATCCCAAGCTGAACCACAACTTCCTCTTGCTGTGCTATGGCGTGTGGGCGGGACCGCCTTGTTCGTTAGAATGGAAAAGATCCGAACGGCTGGCAAGGACGTATCCCTGTCGATAGTCCCTGCAACTTCACCTGAGGCAAGCGCGATTGCCGAACTTGAAAGAAGGCGCGAGCCTATGGGGCTCGCATACAACGAAACGGCTTTGATGGTTCGCATGAGAGCGTTAGAGAAAATAATTGAGAAAGGACGTGAGATTTGGCATTTAGAGTTCGAAGTCGATGAACATGCCATGGGCGGCGGTTTATTTGAAATGAATTTCAGTTCTTTCTCGGCTGAGCAAATTGCTGAGTTGCGCGCTCGACGGCTGCTGCTCAATGAGAAGTTATCGCAATCGATTGGAATGCGTCCCAATGACCTAACCTTGCAACTCATCGAAAACTCTGTGGCTGGAGGCTCGAACCATGGATTTGCGATCATGGGATCACCTTTCCCAGGTCTGTTCGAGGAATTAAAAGGAGACACGTCCGAGTTTTTGAAGGCGGCAAGATTAAGTGCGGTGTTGTTGCTTCTATTAACTCGCACGATTCACCATATCGATCGCCTCGATCTTCGTATGCATTCGCCGACCGAGTTAGGCGTTGAGTTTAAGGGAGCACGGCCTCCGCGATACGTAAGAGAGGAACCGCAGGCGATCGTTGTGGAGGGAATTTGTAAACTCGTTGCTGATTAGCGGAAGGTTTTCGATGAAACGCTTTACTGTTTTTCCGAAAAAGGGTGACATTTTTTCAGTAACTCTCAACCGATTCTCAGTCGACGCGTCGGAACGCTTCATTTTGTACGATTCTTTCAACGAAGCGTCTGAGAATGGGTACCTGTCATTCGACAATTTGGCGGCAGACTGCGCTGCCGATCAACCACGCCCGAAGCGTAATGATGTGCGATGTTTCGAGGTTCATTTGAAAGGTCGCTCCGAACCAATAAAGATATTTGCACATTACTTCAAAATGGACCCTTCGAAAGGAGTTGAATTCTACTTTTGGACTACAGGAGGGCACGAATTGAAGCTGGAAGATTTCTACGTTGCGATGTCGGAGGTAGTTTCAATTACGCCTGTCGGAGGCCTAACGAAATATGTCGACTAAGCCAGACGCTAGGTCGGTTTGCGCCTCCGGGCGGACGAAGGTGCGTCGCTTCATTACGTGATCCGTTCCCTTAATTCCGTCGTGAGATCTTTTTCAAACTCTTCCCAGTCTTTGCCCTGATCCTTGTTCGCCTGATGGGCTGCTAATCGTTCCGTCAATATTTCTCGATGCCAATCAGGTACCGGAACATCTTCGGGGCGCGCGGCAATGTGGTCCCAGAGAGATTGAACGTAGTCGATCTGTTCATCGACTGAATGAGTCAAAACCGGTGGCAGTGGTAATGCTTGCGACATCTTCAGGAATCCTTGCCGCGAAGTATAGCACGATGGAAACAGTGGATCGTAAATCATTGGTGGATGACTGAGGCCTTCCGCAGATCAGAAGGCAGAGCCGCGAAAACTATCGCGCCGCCTTTACAGAACCACGAGGGATAGCGAGGGGATGCTGCCACTCAAGTTGAGTCTATGATCCGGTCGCTACCGCTCTCGGTTCTGTACCGGGCAATTCGTTATTAATCCGAGCGCTTTCTGCCATCTTCCCACCAGAGTGGGCTCCAACTTAGAGCAACTCACGGCTGATGCAATGAAGCTCCCGCTGAGGATCGCGTGCAGCTCTCGCAGCGTTTGGTTTCCACGCTTGATGACGAAGTAGCAGGTGATACCGAAGCTCTGTGGGTTGCTGAGGCTGAAAGACGGCTTGAAGAACTTTGCAGCGGGAAGGTCCAGGGTATCAGTGGCGAAGACTCGTTCGGCGATGCGCGCGAAGCTCTCAAGCGATGAAGGTCATCGCGATTGAAGAGCGGTGACAAGCCACCGCACTCCGAAATCATCAGCCCTCCCTCACGGTCGGGCCGCTGCCGCGTTTGCTGACTTGAACTTGTAACAATTGGTCGCGCTGCGCGTTCAGTGCGGACAGGGATGTCCGCGCTCCCGGTCGCTGCGGCCTTCTGCCATGGGGCAGGCAGAGCAGTGCAACCACAGCGACGACGGCTTTCAATTATCCAGCCCCGGCAATCGGGCTAACTTCCCCGCCCAAACTGTTGACTTTTGGATAGTCCCAGAATATCGTGCGGGCGTCGTAGCTAAGGGCTGAATTCCCACGACCCTCGTTCAAGCACACTCGCACAAATCCAGCCCACACCGAATCACAGAGCCAACTTTCGATCCCAGCGCGATCGATGCGGTCGCATACGACCGGTTGGTTTTCACCGCGTTCTCGTCGCTCGAGGATGCACTCAATCAAAGGAGGAGATTATGCCAGCCCAGTGCTTAGACGATCCGGGGACCATCCTCGAAAAAAACTCATGTCTGAATGCGATATCAAAGAACATGGAAGGAGAGTTCAAACTCACGAATGCGACTGATCACACCTGTCGCTCGCCGGAATGCCGGACGCTGAAGACGGTGCACAAACTCGTGATGGCGCCGCACGAAAACAAGCCTTGTGACTCTAAACTGGCCGCGCCGCTGGCCGGCAAGATCACCGTCGCCAGGTTGGTGACGGCTTTTATTGGCACCGAAAAGGGGAGAGGATTCCACGCGGGCGACTTTGATTGGGTGGCGCCCGGCGTGAGAGTTCAGGGGCGAATGTCAGGAGTCTCCAACGCCGGAACGCATCGCGCACCCGTTTTCAAAGAATGCCAGCGCTGCGATGACATTGGCGTGATGGAAGGTCGTTTGTGCGGACAAGTCGTTGAATCCCACGATGCCCATTTAAATCAGTGCCAGATAGTTGCAGCGTATCGAATCAAATTCGAGCCTGCGCCCGGAGGCAACATGAAGTTTCAAGGCGCGATCCTGGAAGGCATCATCAGTTGCCTTTGCGTCAAACAATAACTACTTGAACCACTCAAGTTGAGTCTTTGACCAGGTCGCAACCGCTCCCGGTTCTGACCCCGCTGTCTGCGGCTGTGCCGCTTGATGTGCGGAAAGGCTATGCCTTTCCGTGAGTAGCTCGTCTATTTGGGGGCTATGCCCCGAAGTATCAACCATGCGCTAACGCGGGAGGTAATGAACTTACTCTGACTGAATCAAAGCAACCTTGGACGGAAAGTCGAGCCTCCGCACATCAGGGTGGCACAGCCGCGTCAATCTTCGCTGCAGTTCAGAACGAGGGCTGCCACTCAAGTTGAGTCTTTGACCCGGTCGCTACCGCTCCCGGTTCTGTACCGACCTCAATCCGGAAAGTCCTATTGCCGATGCAAAATATATCCCGTGTTTGACATATAGGGAGGCTTAGCGTAGGGTGAGAGTCGAACCGAGTTCAGCTTACTCCGCTCTCAGCTCCTCTGGGATCTTCCAGATCACCTGATAATCCACAGCTCATTCACCAGGAACAACCAAGGTCTCAAAGTTTTCCAAATCAGTGTTCATCAACCATCAGTCCCGGACCGTGTGGTTAGTAGAGACCTGGAAATAATCTTTGCGAACTTAAACAGACCCTAAGGAAAATAAACCAGATTATGAAGACCAATATCACACCATTACATGACCGCGTGATTGTAAAGCGCATTGACGAAGGCGAGCAGATTCGCGGCGGCATTATCATTCCCGATAGCGCGAAAGAAAAACCACAGGAAGGCGAAGTAATCGCGGCGGGAGAAGGCAAGTATAAAGAAGACGGAACCCGCCAGCCCCTGGATGTTAAGCAGGGCGACCGGGTTCTCTTTGGCAAGTACAGCAGCTCGGAAATCAAGATCGACGGCGAAGACCTTCTGATCATGCGCGAGGACGAGATTCTCGGAATCATCACCCGCGCTGGTGAGGCTGCTGGTGGCAAGAAGAACGCTCGATAGTTATTAGCCACAGATGAACACGGATGGACACAGATTCAAATACGCATTCCAGTCTGACTCTTATCCGCATCTATCCGTTTGCATCTGTGGCTGATTTCCGGCGTCTTAAATACAACTTTGATTTGGAGAAAAGATAAAAACTTATGGCAAAGCAAATAGTTCATGGTGAAGAATCTCGCGCGGCAATTCTGCGGGGCGTAAATCAATTGGCCGACGCTGTGAAAATCACGCTCGGTCCCAAAGGACGCAACGTCGTTCTCGGTAAGAGCTACGGCAGCCCGACGATCACCAAAGACGGTGTGACCGTGGCGAAAGAGATTGACCTCAAAGATCCTCTGGAGAATATGGGCGCACAGATGGTGCGCGAAGTAGCTTCAAAGACCAGCGACGTCGCCGGCGATGGCACCACCACCGCCACCGTGCTGGCACAGGCCATATACCGCGAAGGCGTGAAGACGGTAGCAGCGGGCGCCAACCCGATGGCTTTGAAGCGCGGCATCGACAAGGCGGTTGAGCGAGCGACTACTGCGATCAAGAAGCTTTCAAAGCCAGTCGCGGGCGACATGATTGCCCAGGTCGGCACGATTTCGGCCAATGGTGACGCTGCCATCGGCGAACTCATTGCGAAAGCGATGGAAAAGGTCGGCAAGGATGGCGTAATTACTGTCGAAGACGCGAAGACGATGGAAACGGATCTGGAATTCGTCGAAGGGATGCAGTTTGATCGCGGCTTTCTGTCGCCTTACTTCATTACCGACGCCGAAAAGATGGAAGCTGTGCTCCAAAATCCGGTCATTTTGTTGAGTGAGAAGAAAATTTCTGCGATGAGAGACTTGCTGCCGATTCTTGAGCAGGTTGCCAAACTGAGTAAGCCGATTCTGATTATCGCGGAAGACGTGGAAGGGGAAGCCCTGGCCACTTTGGTAGTCAACAAATTGCGCGGCACGATCAATGTTGCGGCAGTTAAGGCGCCGGGCTTTGGCGATCGACGTAAAGAGATGCTCCAGGACATTGCGGTTCTGACCGGAGCCAAAGTGATCAGTGAAGACCTCGGCATTAAACTCGAGAACATCACTGTCGCCGATCTGGGACGCGCCAAGAAGGTAACCATCAACAAAGACAACACGATCATCGTAGATGGCGCAGGCAACACAGACGACTTAAAGGGCCGCGTGAAAACGCTGAAAGCCCAGATCGAAGACAGCTCGTCGGACTATGACCGCGAGAAACTGCAGGAGCGTCTGGCGAAACTCGTCGGCGGCGTGGCGGTGATTCGCGTCGGTGCAGCCACTGAGACTGAACTCAAAGAGAAAAAGGCACGCGTTGAAGACGCAATGAACGCTACTCGCGCGGCTGTCGAAGAAGGCATCGTGGCGGGCGGCGGCGTGGCCCTGATTCGCGCGGCTAAGGCCCTGGATAAATTCACCGCGTTCGAAACTAATAAGGATGGCGAAGCGATTGGCGATGAAGACGAACAGATTGGCGTCAACATTATCAGGCGCGCTCTGGAAGAGCCGCTGCGTCAGATCGTATTCAACGCCGGTAAAGAAGGCGCCGTGATCGTCGAGAAAGTTCGCGCCAGCAAAGACGCCAACTTCGGCTATAACGCCGCCACTGAAACTTTCGAGGACCTTGTGGCCGCGGGGATTATTGATCCCGCGAAAGTCACGCGTTGCGCGCTGCAAAACGCCGCATCAATCGCGGGCTTAATGCTAACAACCGAGGCCCTTATTTCTGAGCTACAGGAAGATGATAAGCCGCGGGCAACGCCCGGCGGCATGGATATGTAATCCCAAAAGTCCTTAGCAAATTGGGAGGCTACCATGTTCGCATGCGGCTTCTGTTTACTCGCCCAGGGAGCAATCCCTTCGATGAGACCCCAAAGGGGGAAAAGGTAAGAAAATTATGTCTACGAAACTTTATGTTGGTAATCTCGCGTTCCAGACCACAAGTGAGCAGCTGCAGACGATGTTCGCGCAAGCGGGCACAGTCGAAAGCGTTTCCTTGATCGAAGATCGCGAAACAGGCCGTTCGCGCGGCTTCGGCTTCGTTGAAATGCAAACGAAGGAAGAAGGCGCGGCTGCTATTCAGCAGTTCAATGGTAAGGACCTGGATGGACGCGCGCTGAAGGTCAATGAGGCCAAGCCCCGCGAAGATCGCGGTGGCGGTGGCGGTTCGCGTTACTAATTAGCAGGCTACTGCTTCTCATAGGCCTCCGGCAGACTATCGCCGGGGGCTTTTCTTTGGGCCGTTGGCAGCTGAAGATTTGGAGTGCGCCGACAGAGCGAAGCGGCGACGACGCTTTGGATTCCGGGTGTGAGGACTTGGCGGCTGATGTTGTCACCGAACCCGCCTAAAGGGCGGAACTCCAAAGGTGTCGCGCTAGGCTTGCCACCGCAGTCCAAAGCGCTACAATCGCTAAAACGAATTCAAAGGAGAACGTTCATGGCGAAACGCACAGCGAGTGCAGTTTGGGAAGGCACACTCAAAGAAGGCAAGGGCCGGGTGAAGTTAGGCAGTGGAGCTTTTGAAGGTCAGTATTCTTTCGCGTCGCGGTTTGAGGAGGGCCCGGGCACAAACCCGGAGGAGTTAATCGGCGCGGCGCATGCCGGATGCTTTTCCATGGCCCTGGCGGCCGGCTTAACGCGTGGTGGTTTCACTCCGACACGCATCAGCACTACTGCAAGTGTCAGTCTCGAGAAAGTTGGCGAGGCATTCAAGATCACTACGATTGAACTCACTACCGAAGCCGAGATCCCGAACATCGAAGAAGCAGCTTTTCTCGAGCAAGCTGAAACGGCGAAGAAGAACTGTCCTGTGTCACAGGCCTTGGCGGGCACGAATATCAAGCTTAACGCCAGGTTGGTTGGCGGGTGAGAGGCAGCCGAGCCGAACTCATTGAAAGGACCGCTCAAACCCGATCCGCGAAGCTAATTTGGTCGCCGGGAATCGCGATCAGAGAATTACTGATGCTGGTTAGTAACTCGGAAATCCGATTCACTAATGGTAGACGTAATTTGGTTGACGGGATGATAAGCAATATCATAGAGGTGCATATGAACAGACGATATTTTCTTTCATCTTCGCTGATGGTTGGACCGTTCGCTGCGCTTTCCAGGTTTCCTGTCGGCGCGTCTATTTTCCGGAACGCCAGGCGTTCGAGAGGAGACGTTCAAGGTGATAAGGGTATGAAAAAAGTGATCAAGCCAGATGCGGAATGGAAACAACTGTTGACCGCTGAGCAGTACAACGTCATGCGGCAGAAGGGAACTGAAGCGCCATTCTCAAGCCCGCTTAACGATATTCACGAGAAGGGTACCTTTGAGTGCGCCGCGTGCGAACTCCCGCTCTTTAGCTCTGCCACTAAGTTTGATTCCGGAACTGGTTGGCCCAGTTTCTGGGCCCCAATCAAGAAGGAGAACGTGCGGGAAGAGGTTGATAACAGTCTGTCAATGACTCGGACCGAAGTGCTCTGTGCCAGGTGCGATGCACATTCGGGACATGTGTTCGATGATGGACCAAAACCGACTGGGCTACGCTACTGTATGAACGGCGTGGCGCTGAGGTTTGTCAGAAAGCCGTAATCAGTACTGGTAGCCTGTTTTCGCTGCTTCTTAACCTGCTACCCGCGACAAATGCCCGACCGGTATTCGTTGAAAACGCGTTTTCCCGTCTGGGTCCTCCCATGAAATGTCGAGGACATAAGGATGTGGTTCGCCGGAGATCACTTGCAGCCGGCTTAACAAGTCGCTCTCGGTCGCAGCCGGCTTTCCGTTGATCCAGGTTCGGTGCGTCATGATTGATTTCTCGGTGGGGAGGATACGCTCGATGGCGTCAAATCGTATATGAGCCTGCGAAGGACCACCGCCAGGGGTTACCTCGTCCTTCAGAAACACAGTCAACACCTCAATGGACTTAAGTGTGCGATCGGTCACATTCGTCAGTTCCAAGCGGAAGTTATCTTCGGCCTCGACGAACCTAAAAGTAAAGGGCTTTTCTTTATTACTCATGATTTTGGTTTCTTCCTGAATTTCCGTTTGCTGCCGTTTTTCTTTTGGTTCGCCAAAGTCAGTATGTCGCCAGGTTGGCATTCAAGCACGCGGCACATCTTCTCCAGGGTGTCGAGATTCATGCCGAAAGCCCTGCCCTTCTTCAAACGCCACAATGTTGTATGGCTGATGCCGGTCTGTTTTGCCAACCAATAGAAGGTCCGACCCTGTTCGGCCAAAATCTCGTCGACTCGAATTTCAATAATAAGGCGCGCCCTCCTCAGATCGCTGTTATTTATCGCTAGCGGAAAATAGCGGATACGATATATATATACTACACGTGAGATATATCCCCTGTCTAGCACTGAGCCTTTGATTATCACCGGATGGTATTGGAACTTCCGGGGCAATTGATAAGATTCAAACTCTCACGATGGCATGGAAAGTGCCCTTGATTAGAGCGAATTCAGGCTTTAGTAAGGAACCGCAGGAAGGCATCGCCGCACAGTCGCTGCGTTGCCCTATTACCGAACAGGAGAAGTATGAAAAGAGTCCTATCAATCTTACTGGTAACGCTGATCCTGGCTTTTACGTCGATGCCAATTACGTCCGCCCAGACGGTACGTCGTCATCGCCGTCATAGCCGTACATTTTGGCAAAAGCATCGTGACAAACTGACGGTAGCGGGCGCGGCTACTGCGGGTGCCGGCATAGGCGCTCTCAGCGGGGGAAAGAAAGGCGCGGCAATCGGCACGGCCGTCGGAGCGGGCAGCGGAGCGCTTTATACCTACAAGCTCCGCAACCGGCATCGACATCGCCGCCGTTATTAGCTTGCTCAGTTAACAGCCGAACAAGCGGGTCGAAAGAGCTCACCAGCATGACGCAATCGGCGACTAGGCCGTGGTGTCATCTGGTGGGCTCATTCGACGCAAGAACAGCGCAAACTGATCGCATACAAATCTAAAGTCTTGTGTCCGCAAGACCGTAAACTCTCAGCCTTTTCCTGGCGTCTAAATATGTAGACGGAGAACAAGGAGGTCTGTCATGAGAGGAAAATATTTACGAGGATTTGGTCACTTTGCCTTGGCTGGCTTACTAATCGCTGGATCGCTGATTTTTTTCTGCGGCCCACCCGCACAAGCACAGCGTAGGGTGGTCGTGGTGAGAACGTATCGCCCATTTTATCGCCCGTGGCGGGGATACCGACCGTTTGGGTATGATCCATATTTCGACTATTACAGCCGCTATGGACAATATGTTTTTAATAGCTCCGACGCGGCTTATAGCCATGGGTATAAAGACGGAATGAAGACCGGAGCCAGCGACGCCAAACATGGTCGCAGCTTCGATCCCCAAAGGTCGCACTACTTCGAGGAAGCAGGTTTCGGCAACTTTGGAGAGGTCTATCGATCCGGTTTCGCCCGCGGATATGCGGATGGTTTTCGATCTTGACGAGCGACTTTTGTAGCCGGGATCAAAGAGGAGATACCGCGTTAAGAGACGCGGTATTTTCTTGTTCCGCCTGGCGGGAGGTTTCGGCGGCTTCAGCCATAAGCTTAATCTTCTTCAGCTCCGCTTTCTTGAACCCAAAAAACGTGGCCATTTGAGTGATTTGGCTGGGATTAACAAAATCGTTCGGGTTGGAGCAAAATTTTTCTATCCCCGGACTAAACTCGCGACAGCTCATGGCTTTGGGAATATTGAGTCCGAGCAGGCATTTGCCGTCTTGCCGGTAATGAGAACAGAATTCACAAACTATCATACTCACCTGAATTCCTAAGTTTTTTCGACGCGGATTATTCGCGCAAGCTCTGAGTGCTCCAGAGCGACGCCCTGCTTCATATTAACGCATGCATTCTTGACCAGCCAAAATTGCGTCGGTCGTTGGTCATCTACCGGCGCAAGATCCGTCAGTGCTCGATCGTCAACCGGAACCGGCTTAAAAACCAGTAGCTCTACGTTGAACGCGCGGGCCTGCATAGCTTCTCGGTTGCTTGAAAAAATCGGCACGCGAAGACCTTCGGGCTGCTCGAGTGCGAACCAGTCGCCGTTGGCGCGTTGCATTGCGTACATAGTGTTCATCAGACGATTTGACTTTCAGGTAGTCCGGACCGTTGCTTGGAAATCGAGGAGAGAATTTGTTGGAATTCAATCTGAAGAGGAAGGCTATAGCAGGCTGGCATATATGTCAAGAATGCAATATATTCTGTAGACATATATTTAACAGCTATGATAAATAGCGCGTATGCTGCAGGAGGCTGGTGATTGCAATGATCAGAATCCGAATTGACGAGTTGCTGAAACAGCATGAGCGCACCTTTTATTGGCTGGCCAAAGAGACTGGTGTAAGTCATACGACCCTGTGGCGCCTAAAGAAGGACAAGGCCCAGGGCATTACATTCAACACCCTCGAAAGAATCTGTAAGGTGCTCAAGTGCCAGCCCGGGGACGTGCTGACGCTGGGGCGAGCAAAGGCGAGTAAGAAAGCAAGGGAAGTCTGAGGCTGATGGAAACGAAAAGGTTCGCACCTGCGTAGTGTAAAAGAGCGGTTGAAGAGGAGTGTAAATAAGGCTGGTTGTTATCGGTTTTCAAATTTCCCTGACTGGATGTTCGCTGATGGTTTATTTAAAGGAGCTGTGATGAAGGTCCTATTGATCAATCCAGAATTTCCCGACACGTATTGGAGTTTTCGACATGCGCTGCCTTTTGAGGGCAAGCGATGCGCATTTCCGCCACTGGGACTCTTAACTGTTTCGGCCCTGTTGCCGCGCGCATGGGAACGTCGTCTGGTTGATTTGAATGTGCGCAAGCTGCGATCGTCCGATATCGAATGGGCCGATATAGTGATGGCCACTGCGATGTTGGTACAGAAGGATTCCTTGAGACAGGTCCTGCGCGAATGCAAAGCAAGAGGAAAGCGAGTCGTTGTCGGAGGGCCGTACGTGTCGACTACGTTGGAAACTCTGCCGGAAGCAGACCACATTTTTATCGGCGAAGCGGAAACCACGGTGCCGCAGTTTCTCGAAGACCTGGAATGCGGAACAACCCAACGAACCTACCAGGCGGCAGAAAAGCCTCCGCTTGCGGTGACCCCGGTTGCGGATTTTCATCTCGCAAACATGAAGCGTTACAGTGCGATGTCGGTCCAGTACTCGCGCGGTTGTCCCTTCAACTGCGAGTTTTGCGACATCATTGAAATCTACGGCCGCGTCCCGCGGACCAAGAGCAACCCGCAAATGTTGGCTGAATTCGACGCCTTGTTCGCCCTCGGCTGGCGCGGCACAGTGTTCATCGTCGACGATAACTTCATCGGCAATAAAAAGAATGTGCGAGGCCTGTTGCCAGAGTTGGCGGATTGGCAGAAGCGGCACGATTATCCTTTCACGCTCCTCACCGAAGCCAGTGTAAATCTAGCTGACGACGAACCTCTGCTCGAAAGCATGCGGCAATCGGGCTTCCGACGGGTGTTTCTTGGCATTGAGACTCCGGTGGAAGACAGCTTGAAGGAAGCTCAGAAGTCTCAGAACCGCGGCAACCTGCTTGACTCTGTAAAAAGGATCCAAAGTTACGGAATGGAAGTCATGGCTGGTTTTATTGTCGGCTTTGATAATGATCCTGAAGATATTTTTGAGCGCCAGATTAAATTCATACGAGAGAGCGCGATACCGCTGGCCATGGTCGGAATATTGTCGGCGCTGCCTGATACTCAACTCTGGCGGCGCCTGGAAAAGGAGGGTCGTCTGCTGGGTGAAAGTTCGGGCAACAACACCAACTGCGCCCTCAACTTTATTCCGAAGATGGATCCGGCGCGATTAATTGCCGGCTATCAATCGATTATGTGCACGATATACAACTCGGGCGAGTACTACCGGAGAACTCTTGATTCGTTGAAGCGAACTCCTCAAGAATGGGCCGAGAAAAACACCATGGGCATCCTCAGCGGAGCTGCGGCGTTTACTCGAATAGCGCTGAAGCTGGGTGTGCTCGATCGAGAACGCAGAGAATTCTGGCGTTACTTTGGTCACGCATTGGTCAAACATCGAGATCGAATGGCGGAGTTTCTACGTTTGGCAGCGATGGGTTATCACTTCCGCAAGTTGAACGATGCGTATGCCGGCTCCTGAGCCCCGCCGCTCGTTAAGAGTCCGGAATCTTGTGCTTTTCAACGAGTGGTGTCTGGGTGAGTCCTTCGACACTGACCCACTCCTCCCAAAATCTCTCTGAACAACCGGCGGCCCTCGAGCGTAGTGGGGTTTAGCTTTGCTCACGGTACGAATCAACGGATAATTTATCGCAACGGTAAACCATATGTTCTGTCCCCAGTGTGGCTCTGAATCTTCCGCGGAACTCCATTATTGCCGTTCTTGCGGAGCTAATCTCAAAGTGATTGGCAAAGCGGTCTCGCTTAGTGAGGCGATCGGGCGGAGCGACGGCGTACCCGCCAAGATCAAGGAAATGGTGAAGAACCTCAAGATCGAGAGAGTAACCGACGAGGTTTCGCGCGCGCTGGATAGGATGAACAAAGAGATCGTGCGGAGCTCTCACGATCCCAGACCTCCCAAGCCGTGGTGGCTTGACGCAAAGAAAAAAACAGCGGAACAGCGACGCGAACGCCATCTCACCAAAGGAACTATCAAATTTTTCTGGGGCGGCGGTCTCACTATCTTCTTGTACTTCCTCGCCCACGCTCTCGTGCTTAAGTTGCCGCCGGATGTTCTAGCCAGGATTCCTTTTGAGCTCGATCCGGTGGTGCAGGTGATCTGGCTGCTGGGTTTGATACCAATGCTTTCCGGCGTGGGTCATATCCTCGCTGGGCTTTCGATCCGGCCCGACCCGCCGAGACTGAGTGAATCCGTCGAGCAGAAACCCTTGAGAATCGACTCGTCTATGGATGGTACTCAGTATAAGTCGGATGAGGATGTGGCCCTGCGGCGAGAGGCGCCGGCGAGTGTCACTGAACACACGACCAACATACTTGACCGCGACCCCGCACGCCAGACCGGCGAGAGTATCTAAACGGAAGTTAAACGGCGCGCGAGAATTTTGGTGCGCAGACCGAAATTGTTCACTTCTCTCGTTTGGTTAGCACTATAATCCAGGCAAATCGATTCGCCGCATTTTTTCCAGTCGCCGCTGGAAGGCATTTGTTGTTTGAAGCAGCGCCCGAGAGGTATTTCAGGGTGGAGTTTTCCATCGTTAGCGCGTCTCTTCATGAGGCCAAGCAGATTTGAATCGCGTTTAGAACGCAAATCCGGCTAGTAACGCACGAAATGGTGCCAGGCAGAAAAAACCTGCAATGCAAACAGCTCGCAAGTTTCGCCAAGCACTGAACGTCATTCACCCGGCACGACACTTGCCAAACGGCTCGGACGGAGGGTTAGAAATGAAATCACACTATCTCAGTAACAAGCTCATGAGGGTCTTGCTGACATTGTCCTTCATAGCGGGCATCGGGTTGGTTTCGAGCGTCGCGGTGCAGGCTCAGCGCACGTGGGATCGCGATCAAGATCGTCAGGATCAAGGCGATCGCAATCGTAGAGACCGCGATCGGAATTACCGCCGCAACCGTGATAATAATCAGAACCGGGATTACAACCGTAATGATCAATACAACCGCGACCGCTATGGTAACAACAGCGGTTACGGTAACAACGGGGGCTATGGCAACAACGGGGGCTATGGCAACAACGGGGGCTATGGCAACTATGGCGGCTACGGCAATGCAAGCCAAATCGCCTTAAGCCAGGGCTACCAGGACGGTCTATACACCGGCTCAAGCGACGCGCAACGCGGACAGAATTACAGTCCGCAAAGATCGCATTTCTACCGGAACGGTCGCGGCAACTCCGGCGGATACTATGGCAACAGTTATCAGTATCAGCAAGCGTATCGTAACGGTTTCCTTCGGGGCTATGACGAAGGCTTTCAGCGCAACGGTGCCTATAATCGGAACCGTAGAAGCAATGGCAATTACGGTCGCTTTCCGTTTCCCTGGTAAGTGAACCAAAATTGATCTCAAGTGCTGTTGCCCTGCACTTGAAGATTTCCTGAGGGGGCGATGCTACTGACTGCGGCCAGGAGCATCGCCCCAGTTCTTTTAAATCCCCACTCCTTTCTATTCGGATCGTTCTATGGGACTCGCGTAGCGGGCTCGCGCTGTGATATTTAGTGTAGCCTTGGACTGCGACACACGAGCATAAGAGAGATTCAATTATTCCTGGGAGACACAGATGAGCAAACCAAAAATCATCACGCGAAATGCATCACGGCAAGCCTTTTTTACCGGGATTCTATTGCCTGTCGTCGCGATGGCGGTATTCGTAAGCCGCGTCGCCGCGCAAGACGTGAGTTCACATCATCACGCGGATGCGAGTTCTGACTCGGTCAATTCAAATCCGGAAACCACTCAAGATTGGGCGAAGGACAGGCTGTCAAAATCGCCCCGACATCGGGAGTGGGTGAAGGTTAAGAATGGTAATCGCGAAGTCAACAGTTTCGTGGTCTATCCGGAAGTAAGTAAAAAAGCCACCGCCGTGGTTGTGATTCATGAGATTTTTGGAATGAGCGAATGGGTGCAGCAACTCACTGATGAATTGGCCGAAGCCGGTTACATCGCGATCGCGCCCGATCTGCTCTCTGGTATGGGGCCGAAGGGCGGCGGAACGAGCGACTTTGACAGCAACAGCGTACGACAGGCAGTTGACGCCTTGCCGCCTGAGCAAATTACCGGTGACTTGAATGCCGTCGCTGATTACGTTTCGAAATTGCCGGGAGCTAACGGCAAGGTCGTCGTCGCGGGATTCTGTTGGGGAGGATCCCAAACGTTCAGCTTCGCGACCAACCGGGCCAGCCTCAAAGCAGCTTTCGTCTTTTATGGGACTCCACCCGCAAACAACGCGCAAGGCCAGACCTTCGCCATCGACAAGGTGGCACTGGGGAGAATCAAGGCTCCGGTTTATGGCTTTTACGCCGGCAACGACATGCGTGTCGATGCAACTGTGCCGCCGACTGTCGATGCTATGAAGGAATTGAAGAAAACCTTTGACCCGATTACTTATGAAGGAGCAGGTCACGGCTTTATGCGGGCGGGCGAGCCCAATTCGCCCGAGCCGCAGCCTCCTGTCGCCAAGGGTGACGCTGCAGCCGATAAGAAGGCAGCCGAGGACTATCAAAAGGCGTTGACTGCCTATAAAGCCAATCGCCGGGCCCGTGATGATGCGTGGGTTCGTTGGAAGGCGATACTAATAAAGCTTTAGCGGGCTGCGGAGAAGCGATGAAGAAAAGACTCAAGTTTGTCGCAATTGTGCTTGTCTTGATGATCGCGGCCGGACCCCTCACTTCTAACATTAGAAGCGCGCCGAAATCCGAAGACGACTTTCAACTGATCAAGGTTGCAGACGGAGTCTATGCCGCGATCGCCAAGCCGGGAGGTTTGGCCGCAGGTAATGCCGGCTTTGTCATCGGCGATGAGGGTGTGCTGATTTTCGACACGTTCTTCACGCCCGCAGCTCTTGAGGAACTCATCGGCGAGATTCAAACTTTGACAAAACTTCCCATTAAGTTTGCCGTTAACAGCCACTACCATCTCGATCACACGGGCGGCAATCAGGTCCTGACGGCGCGCGGCGTGCCTATTTTCGCACACGACAATGTTTTGAAATGGCAGACCACAAAGAACCAGCGCTTTCTAACTTCGTCTGAAGATTTGAAAAAGCGACGCGCGGATGCCGCCAAACAACTGAGCGATACTCCCGCTGATCAGAAAGAGAAGCGGACGCAACTCGAGCGACAGATTAATCGTTACGACGCGATGGCGGGCATCAAACTGACGAACCCTACCGCGACCTTTGGTTCTGGACTTGTTCGATTGTATCTGGGCAAGCGGGAAGTCGTGTTGGCGACTTTGCCTGGCCACACCGGCGGCGATGTCTTTGCTTATATACCCGACGCGAATGTGGTATTTACCGGCGACTTGGGTTGGTCAAAGACTTTGCCTAACCTGATCGATGCGACTGTGTCCGATTGGGTGCCTACTCTCGATCAGATTCTAAATCAATACCCGACGGCAAAGTTTGTCCCTGGACGCGGCAATGTGGCCGCGGCGTCGGATATTAAAGACTTCAGAGATTATCTAAACGATCTGAGTGGGCGGGTGAAGCAGGGAATTGCCGCTGGTTTGAGTATTGATCAGGCGAAGCAGCAACTAAAGTTGCCCGAAAAGTATAAGAGCTTCGCATTTCAAAACTTTGCGACGCCAAACGTGGAAGACATGTATAAAGAACTGAAAGGCACTAAGACCCAGTAGTCGCCTAGCCCACGCTAGCCGGCCCAGGGCAGGTTCGCGCCGTATCCGGCAGGAACAATCGTCAAGTCGCAGAAACTTCGGCCAGGCGAACCAGCTTTACACTTTTCGCCAGTCGCAGAAACTGCATCGTCCGAATTCCCCACCAGTTGAGGTCGATCTCGTACCACGCGAATCCGTGTCGCGCCGCCGTTGGGTATGCATGATGGTTGTTGTGCCATCCTTCGCCGAAGGTCAGGAGTGCCACCCACCAGTTATTGGTCGAATCATCGCGAGTTGCGAACCGGCGCCGGCCCCACATGTGGGTCGCCGAATTAACCAGCCAGGTCGCGTGAAAATTGAAGGTGACGCGAAAGAACACTGCCCATAAGACGAATGACCAACCGCCCAGGACGAGTAACCCAATGGCGAGCAAAATGATTGGCACCCAATAGAAATTATTAGCCAGAACGTGGAACCGATCTTTAACCATGTCCGGCGCATAACGCGCCATAGTCGCTTTATCATGAGACTGCGCAGTACCCTTTAACATCCAACCTATATGCGCCCACCAGCCACCTTCGCGCGGTGTGTGCGGATCGCCCGGGGCGTCCGTGTGTGCGTGGTGAATGCGGTGCGTTACCACCCAATTAATAGCGCCACCTTCCAGAGCGAGCAGTCCGCAAACTGTAATGAAATACTCGACCAACTTTGGGGTCTTGTAGCCGCGATGCGTCAAGAGCCGGTGAAAACCCATACCGACTCCTAAACTAGCTGAGATCCACCACAGCACGACGGCTGCCACCAGAGCCTGCCAACTGAACATGAAAAGCGCGGCTGCCGCGCCGATATGAAATAGCGTCATGAACGTCGCGGTGTGCCAATTTATGCGCTTATCGTCTCTTGTTGTCGTAACTTCGTGGTACATTTACACTCCTGAGCCTTCAACGTTTACAGTCGGGATAATAGGCGGACACTTTGAGATGGAGATTAGAGATGTGGTGTTTGCTTAAGACTTGATAACATCAGGTGCTCTTCTCAAAAAAACCGCAATTTAGAACCAACGAACGGCATAAGGAGAAGTTTGTGTGCCAGACTCGGTCCTGATGTCGATTAGATGCATGATTCAAACAACTCGGGAAAATAAATATAACACGTTAAAGTCCCGCTGTCCGTGTACAATCGCACATTGTCACTAATAGTTCCTGGGTAAGCCGACTTGGAAACCACAGTTTCCCATGCAAAGTTTGTCAGTCTGTGCGCGAATTATGCACGCATTATATGTGTATTACCGCACAGAAGAGGCCTGCTGGCTCTTCTAAACTGCGGGGCTGGTCATGTTTCGCTAGTGAATTCGCCCCACGCAGAGTCATTTTGCGGAGGGGCGAAGCCAGCGTATCGCAGATCATGAGAATCCTCCTTTACAATCCTGATAATGGCGTAACCCGCAACTTCATGCCACACCTTTGGATGTTTCTTCTCCAATCGTTAACCCCGGCTGAACATGAAGTACTGCTGATCGATGGCAATGCGCGGCCAATGGACGAACGGCAGCTGGTAAACTTTATAATTGAAAAGAATATTAGCCTCGTTGGTATTGGCTCGATGACGAGAATGGTGGCGCGAGCTTATCGCATGGCTGACGCCATCCGTGCCGCGGGTGTTCCGGTAGTAATGGGAGGGCCACACATTACTGAGGTCCCCGACGAGGCCCTGGGACGAGATGGTGGCCCGCGTCATGCTGATGCAGTAGCTCTCGGTGAAGCCGATGAAACGTGGCCGCAAATCGTAGCGGATGCCGCCCGCGGTGAGTTGAAGGAGATTTACACGCCTGTTGACGAGTCCGGCAAAGAGCGCAAACCCAGTTTGCAGCCGTATCCGACGATTCCGTGGGAGAAACTCGATCTTGAACAATTCAACATGGTGCCGAAGGTTGCGCGGCCGCTTCTGGAGCGGCATGCCAACGGTTGGCATTCAGTCCATCTGATCCCAATCGAGTCAGGACGCGGCTGTCCCTACGGTTGTGAGTTCTGCACTGTGACTGGATTCTTCGGAGACTCGATTCGTTTTCGCGGCAACGAAAGCGTGGTAAACGAGCTCTTGAGACTGAAGAAACACGCGCGTAAGAATCGAAGTCAGGTTATTGTCTTTTTCATCGATGACAACTTTGCGATTAACATCAAACGTACCAAGTCACTGCTGAGAGACATTATCGACGCCGGTGCTCAGCTTCCCTGGATAGCGCAAATCAGCGCCAACCTGCTGCGCGATGAAGAACTCGTCGACTTGATTGAGGCCTCTCACGGCAAATGGATTTTTATCGGGATGGAGTCAATCGACCCGGTTAACCTGGCTGATGTGAACAAGAGCTTCAATAAGCCGGCCGAGTACGCTGCCGTTTTGGATCGTTTGGCCAGGCGCGACATCTACGCCATCACATCTTTCATCGTAGGTCTGGATAACGATACGCCGGGAGTTGCCGATCGGACGCTCGATCAGATCGCAAGCTGGCCACCCGGATTGCCTGTCTTTGGCCAAATCACTCCGTTCCCCTCTACACCGCTGTACGATCGCTTACTGAAGACGGGCCGCCTGACGCGACCAAAGCATTGGTTAGAGTTCGCCCCTTACCAGATGGCGAACACACCTCTAAAGATGTCGATTGACCAGACGCATGCGGAACTGGATAAGGCGTGGACGGAATCGTACAGCCCGCGCCGGAACGCAATGGCATTGGAATCGATTGCCGACAAGCCCATCAAAATCCGCGTGATGCACTTTGCGATGCGAATGTTCTTTCGCGGCATCTATTTTCCGCAGATGACAAAGCTAGCGTGGCTCAAACTGATCGTGGCTAATCGCCGTTCTATCTTCAAGCTTGCGAGCGAAGGAATCGGCAAGTGGCGTGCGCCCAAAAAGCAGGTTCACCTCGCCGCTGCTTCCCGCGAGAGCGTTGAGCGCGCCGAAGGATCTGTTCGGGCGGGTAGTGCTTAATGAGTCTTGAGCTGGCGCTCGGCGACTATCTTCGCGCGCTTCAGCGGCTCTGCCGGTTGCAGATATCTAAGCAACTTCCAGCCGAGGATTAGAGCGGCAATCAAGCCCACGATCACCCAGGCAAGATTCCCAAGTATTTCAACCAGCGTCTGCACGCGGTCGCTGAAGAATTTCCCGAGCATCACGTACAGTACTACCCAGAGGACTTCTCCTAACACGTCCCATAGGAAAAATCGCGTCCAGGGATAAGCGGCCATGCCGCTGGTCAAATTCAGCCACGGCCCCAGAGGTGTGATCAGCCAGCGCGTCAGAAATATTCCGGTTGCCCCCCATCGTTTGGCGAACGCTTCGGCTTGCGCAATTCTAGTCGCGCCATTTTCCCTGCGCCGAATTCTTTCGATAACCCGATGACCGCCCCAACGGCCCAGAGCGTATCCGATCTGATCGCCCGTCACGGCGCCTGCGCTGGCCACGACGATTACCTGCCAAAGCTTCATTTCTCCCAACTCTACAAAAGAGCCCGCGGCCACCAGCATCATGGAAATAGGCAGGGGAATGCCGACGGCCGCGATCATGATCACGGTAAAGAGCACGGGCAAGCCGTACTGTGAAAGCGCGCCGAGCAATTGGTCGCTAATATTCACGGCGACCTTCCTGGCTGGGAAGGAGAAGCAGTGGGAATCTGATTAGCACGCTCGCGATTGATAGCTTCGTTTAAGGAGGAAATCACTTCATCGACCGAGCGGTTTTGCCCCGCTGCAATTTGCTTCAATGGCCGCCGGTCATGTAGTTGCGGGGGGATTCCCAAAGCCTGATAAAGGACGTGCGGGGGCACCCGATAGGAGTGGGCGATGTAAGGAATACTCATCCAGGGGCGGATGGCCTCGTCGTGATGAGCGCGCCAATACATCGCGCGCCGAACGGTGCGGATGGCAAAAAAGCCTGTCAGCAGCAACACCAGGGTGAGCGCCATTATCGCAATCCATTTTTGCCATTCGTTAGGCTTCATATGCAGCTCGGCGCGATTCAGTTTAACTCAATCGAGGATACGGTTCAGGGATGCTTCTCAATAAAACATGATTACTCGGTCTTATCCGTGACTGGGAACTGCTGCTAATAAGAAGATTTTTCAAGGCGACCTTTCACCCTTTTTCGCTTAGTCATGATCATGAGTTATAAATAGAACGTTACTGATGCCCAAGATTGAACCTCCAAATCTCCCGGGAGTCCCGGAACGTCAAACAGCATTCTCGTCACTTCATCATCGCGATTTTCGTCTGTTGTGGATAGGCCAGATTGTCTCAATCACGGGATCTCAGATGCAGTTGGCGGCGATCAACTGGCACATTTACTTGCTGACCCGTTCACCACTGGCCCTCGGATTGGTCGGCGCCTGCCGCGCGGTTCCCATCATTTTGTGTTCGCTGGTGGGCGGTGTCGTCGCCGATGTAGTGGATCGGCGGCGGCTGATGATGACTACTCAATCGGTGATGCTAACGTGCAGCGCGGCTTTGGCACTGGTTACGTTCCGAGGATTGCTGCATGTCTGGCCAATCTTTCTGTTGACCGCAGTCGCTTCAGCCGCCTGGGCATTTGATACTCCCGCGCGACAGGCCTTAATGCCTACGCTCGTGCCATTGAAAGATTTTCCTAACGCCGTCAGTCTGAGCATGCTGATGTTCCAGGTGGGATTGATTGTGGGGCCGCCGTTAGCCGGTTTCGTTTTGGCTAGTCATGGTCCGGGATTCGTCTATACGATCAATGCGGTTTCTTTTGTGGCGGTGATTCTTGGCCTCGCGTTGATGCGTACCAGTGGACGGCCAGAGAAAGATGAGAGTCAGCCCGCGCGCATCAGTTTTGATGCGCTGCGTGAAGGCCTGCGTTTCGTTTGGCGCACGCCAATCATTGTGCAGACAATGACGCTTGATTTTGTCGCGACCTTTTTCGCCTCAGCCAATCAGTTACTTCCGATCTTTGCCAAAGATATTTTGAGAGTGGGAGCCGAGGGTTATGGGTTTCTGGCCGCTGCGCCGGCCGGGGGAGCAATCATCACTGGCCTGATTGTGGCGCGATTTGGAACACTGAAAAAACAGGGACTGCTGGTGATTGTGTCTATCGGCGTCTTTGGCGCGGCGACAATCGCCTTCGGCTTGTCGCGAGTGTTTTGGTTTTCTTTGCTGATGCTGGCGATAACCGGCGGCGCGGACACGATCAGCACCATCCTGCGCCAAACTATTCGCCAACTCGTCACGCCGAACAAACTGCGCGGGCGCATGACTTCCATTAATATGATTTTTTTCATGGGCGGGCCGCAGTTGGGCGAAGTCGAGGCCGGCACAGTGGCCGCGTTGGTCGGCGCGCCTCTCTCGGTGGTGACTGGCGGTGCGGCGTGTTTAGTCGCCGCAGCGCTCGCATTAGGGGCAGCAAGGAATCTGCGCAGATATGAAGTAAAGTAAGGGCGCCCGATCGGAGCAGTTAGCAAAAAAGAGAATCCTGGTTTCGTGGTTCTTTCGGTTTGGATGACAACGATCCACGAAGTCACACGAAATCTTTTCGAAAAAATGTTTTCTTGAGTTCGTGTGTTTTCGTGGATCGTTTTACCTGGCAAAGAGACTGCGGTATCAAATCTACATGGATCCTAGATCTTCTGATTGGACCGAAGGCGAAACCACAACGCATCAGGACCACGTCATCGCGCACGTCCTGGGCGCCACAGTGCTGGGCTGGTTCATCGCCGGCGAAGCGGCGCACTTGCTCCTGGACATCGGCTTCCTCTGGACAATTTATCTGGACGGAGAGATGAATCTGCTGCCGCAGGGCGTGGCAATTCCGGAACTGGATGCTCTCGAGTTAAGCAGCGCGGACAAGGCTGAACTAACCTTTGATGCGCAAATATTATTGAGTGAGGGGCGCAATGCCAGTGGCCTGAAGTGCTTCACTACTGCGCCGGTTGAATGTTTGATAACTACAGTCGCGTGCTTTGCCGCGAACTCTAATCGCCGCATCGTGGTCCAGGGCGAGGAGGCAAAAATCGAAGTCATTACGGCGCTGGAAACCGCTGAAATCCGTGTGACTACCGATTCCGGTTAAGCTTCACCATTCACATCCCGCCGCGAGCCACATACAGTGTGACAATGACCGTTGGGATCTAAACGCAAAGGACGCGGAGGATTTCGCAGAGGAACGCAAAAGGTTTCCTTCCGCGTTCTTGCGGAATCCTCTGCGTTTGAAGCTACCTCCGATAATCATGCGACCTAACTCAGTTGGCTGAATGCACCGGTCATGATAAATATGCCCAACCTTTTCGCAGCGGAATTGGCTCTCCTCCTATGACCTGGTCACAAGTTTATGATCCGTTGGGTAATGTCGTCTTCTCGACGGCTCTGGCAGCCCTGCCGATATTTGTTCTGCTGGGAAGTCTCGGAGTGTTTCGCATCAAAGCCCATT
>WNFQ01000447.1_pt1 | contig 27008 bp, 25 predicted proteins | sample 5400171 | NCBI WGS metagenome assembly WNFQ01 (sample SAMN13153356, study PRJNA577476) | soil metagenome | isolation source: 20 cm soil under Madrone tree | place: USA:California | collected 2016-06-14
ACCGTGAATGGCAATATCGAGGTATTTGAGGCCGGCGGAACCGTTCACGCGCACACCACCAACGGCAATGTGCACCTGGAGTTGGCGCATCTTCCCGACAAGATCGGCGCCACCGCGGAGACTACCAACGGCTCTCTCGTCCTTGCCGTGCCGTCCGATATGCAGGCGGATGTCGAAGCTCGCTGCCTGAACGGAAATTTTCATTCCGAACTGCCCATGACGATGGAGAGTACCCAGCGGCCGCGGGAAATACATGGCAAATTGGGCCGCGGTGGAGCGCCGATTCATTTGCGCACCGTGAACGGCGGAATCCGGCTAGTCGTTCTTCGATCGACCGTCTGACGCTTTTCTGTTTGGTACGTCTAACCGCCAAGGAGGATGGGACGACAATGAACAAACGAGATTTGCTTGCCATCGGAGCGGCAGTGGCTTTTGGACTGGCGCTGGTTGCTCTACCAGCTAGTTCCGCAAGGCCTCAACGGCCCGATGATTCAAAGATCGCGCGCTTACAGCAAAAGGTCGAAGAACTGCAGGCCAAGTTGCAGGCGGAGCTGGAGAACCGGGCAGCGGATCAAAGGGTGGAATTCGAGGACGCGGACGAGCCGGTGGATTCCACGCAGGCTGTTGTTATTGAGCAGGACCCCGGGCAAATCGAAGTCCAGCCTAAAATCGAAACGGATGGCATGAATATCGTCATCGGGGACGACGGTTCGAGCTGGCTGGGCGTCGAGACGCATGAAGTCACTTCGGACAAGGCCAAGGAACTGAAGCTCTCGGCCGAGCGCGGTGTGGTCCTAGGAAAGATCGTTCCAGACAGTCCCGCGGCAAAGGCGGGCCTCAAGGAAAATGACGTGGTGATGGAAATCAACGGACAGCGCGTCGAAGGCGCGGCACAGTTTCGCCGCATGATCCATGAGATTCCCGCGGGGCGCAGCATCCAGCTCAGCGTGTGGCGCGACGGTCGCATGCAGACCATCAGCGCGACTCTCGGTAAGTCCCAGGAGCGCCGGCATGCCATGAAAATGGTGACGCCGACACCCGGGACTTTCGCTTTCCGCATGCCGGAAATCCCGGAAATTCCTTCGATGGAGTGGAACGGCAACATGCTCTTCGGCGGGGGGCAGCCACGGCTGGGCATTGACGCTGAAGATCTCAGCGGACAGCTGGGCACATTTTTCGGCGCGCCCGATGGCGAGGGAATTCTCGTTCGCGACGTCAATTCCGGTTCGCCCGCGGAAAAGGCCGGCGTGAAAGCGGGCGATGTCATCACCTCGCTGAACGGCGAACGCATCCGCACCGTCGGCGAGCTTCGCGAAAAACTCTCCGCGAAGCGTGAGGACAAGGACCGCACCGTGAAGCTGGGCATTCTGCGCAACAAGAGTGCGGTATCGCTCAGCGTTGAGCTGCCCGCCCCGGCCGAGCGCACCAAGAGGCTCACCTCTCACCGTACCAGCATTTAGCAGGGCGCAGACACATTCGGGAAGGCCCCGGCCGCAAGCGGGGGCCTTTTTCATTTACAGTTTTCACTCATCAATTCGCGAGAACTCGATCATCACTCTTCCGGTGGCAGCGCGGAGAACGCCGCGTCAAACGCGGCGTAGTGATGATGGTGCTCGTCCGACTCGTTGAGTGGCGCTCCGTGGCGCTCCACCCAGGCATGCGCCTCAAACTTTTCATTTTCTTTCCGGATGCCAATTCGCAGGTGTGAGGAAATCCCCTGTCGTCCGAGCAGCCACCAGAGAGTAAGAGATTTTGCCAGGCAGGAAGGATGAACCAACCCGTGGCGATCCGCGGCATTGACGATGTGTGCGGTGACCGAGGCGTCCTTGTCTGCTGGACCGGCGGCTGATTCCGTGCCGGCATTGGAAAGGAGCCGCTGCAAGGCCGCCCGCGTCGCGCGGAAGCCCCGCCATCGTAAACTCAATGTCACCAACGGAAGTAACACTAGGGCGCGCAGAAAAAGTTTCTGCGCCGGGCGCTCCAGTGCGCTAAATCGCCTGAGCCGTTCCCACATCAGCAGGAAAAACTTGGAGCAGGCCACTATCCACGAGCCGGCTCAGGAGTTCCGCCAGATTGGAGCGAAGCAATTCCGGTTCGACATCGAATTCCGCGAGAAGCTCCTGGTAAGCCGCGTCAATGCTGGGCGAACCCGTCAACAACTGCCACATGCGCGTGCCAGTTTCGTCCAATCCGAAGTACTGCTCGGTCTCCAGATTCAGCAAGACCGATTCTCGGTCGAGAACACGGACAAGAACGTGGGCCGGCGTGGCGGCGCGGTCCGCAAATGAAACCATCGGCACAGCTCCTCCAGTGGAAACTCCCGGCCCTCAATTCCATCGAGCACGGGAAGATAGATCCTTGAGAGTATTCTACCGGGGATTGCCGTGGTTCGCTAACCCAGGCTAAAAAAAGAACGGCCGGCCCCGCATCGCGGAACCGGCCTGAAAAGACTAACTCAGCTTTGATTAGGACTTCTTTTTCTTCATATTCACTTTGGTGTCGATGCCCGGAGCCATCAACTGTAACTGGTCGAGCCCCTGTTTGGCCTGCTGACCCCACGTCCCATTGGGATCGAGTTCGACCGCTTTCTGGTAGGCTTCGATGGTTCCCGGCGCAAACTGGACGACCTCTTTGTCGCCTACTTTTTTCGTCGTCATTTTATAGACCAGCGAAGCTCCCAAGAGGTACCAGGTCTGCGCATTCTTTGGATCCAGGTCCGCGGATTTCTGCAGCGGTTGGACGGCGTCGCCGAGCCGGTTCGCGTTGTACAAACTGATTCCAAAGTTGCGCCACGCGGTTGCGGCATTTGGCGGATCAAGTTCCGCGCTTTTCGTATACGCGGCCTTGGCATCATCGATCTTTCCCGCGCGTGCCAGTACGTTGCCCAGGTTGTTGTAGTACCCCGGCACGTCGCCCTTGGCGGCGATGGCCTGCTGGTACGCCTGCGCGGCATCGTCATTGCGCCCTGCTGTGTCGTACGCTTCTGCGAGCTTGAACCACACTAGATGTGTGTTGGGATCTTTTTCTCCCAAGTTCTTCGACGCTTCCTGGAATTCCTTGACGGCCTGATCCGCAAGGTCTCCCAGCTTCTGCTTGAGCGCTTCGCGCTGGTCCGGGGGTGCCTTCCCCAGATCATTCTTTACCTCTTTCTCCTGATCAATAAGCGCGTTGCCGGCATTGAAGTGCGCTTTAAGCCCCTCCATTTTGCTTTTCGCTTCTTCCGCTTTTTTTACCTGTTCTTGAGCTGCGGCTCCCTGCTTGGCGACGACGTCCTTGAAGTTAAGGTCGACCTTCGCGTCTTCACCGCTGGTTACCCTGCATTTGACTTCGTATGGCGCCTGCTTATCATTCGGCGGGGGGAATACGATGAATACGGTGTAAATGCCCGAGCGCATGTTTGGCAGGCTGAATTTGCCTCCGCTATCCGTCTTGCCCTCCTGCTTCGCGCCTTGGTCGCTTACCGCTCGAATAGTGACTTCGGCCCAGGGGTTCCCATTCACATCCATGATTGTGCCGCTGATCGATCCTGCCTGGGCCGCAGCACGCGGTGCGAGTGCGCTTGCCAGTGCGGCAACCAGGATTGCGGCCAGCACCCACGACTTATGAAAACTCTTCATGCTCCATTCTCCTTTTTCACGGGGGAGCCCTGCTCGGAATATCCGGGCTATGTGCGCCCCATTATCTCTCTCACGCGTGCTGATTCCAAGTCTTCCCGCGGCGGGCAGCCTCAGCGTCCGGCAGAAACACTTTGGCGGTAGGGGATGGGATCCGTCGCCCCGGCTTCCGCGAAGGCGCGCAACCGCAGCACGCAGCTGTCGCATACGCCGCAAGCCATGTCTTCGCTCTGGTAACACGACCAGGTTAGATGCAGTGGCGCGCCCAGTTCGATGCCACGCCGGATGATCGCGTTTTTCTTCAACGTAATAACCGGCGTTACGATTTCGATTTGTGTTTCCGGCCGCGTGCCGACACGGATCAGGTCCTGGAACACCCGGTAGTATTCCGGCCGGCAATCCGGATAGCCGGAGCTGTCTTCAGCCACCGCTCCGATATAGATAGCTCCCACGCCGATCGCCTCTGCCCAGCTCACTGCCACAGAAAGAAAGTGCGCGTTCCGGAAGGGCACATACGTCACGGGAATCGCGCTGCCATGGGGGCCGGGCGCGCCCAATTCATTTTCCGGGACCGAAATGTTTTTGTCAGTGAGCGCGGATCCGCCAATCGCGCGAAAATGATCGAGTTGCACGGTAAGCCGTTCGCGGACGGCGTAGAAATTTGCAATCTCATCGAACGCGCGCCGTTCGCGCTCTTGCGTAAGCTGACCGTAGCTAGCGTGCAGCAAAGCGATGCCCGATGCGCCGTGGCGCTCCCGCGCGATCGCCGTGCTCACACACGAGTCCATCCCCCCGCTTAAAAGGACGACCGCTTTTCGCTGATCCGTTCCTGGCACCAAGGTAACAGCTCCTGTTGCGTTCTCTTGTCCTAACTTCCTTTACCTCATTACTTCATTGTTTCCCTTGCTTCAAACGCCTTTCGTTGCCGGGTCCCAGATAAATTTGTGCAGTTGCAGTCCGAGTCGCACGGGCAATCCATCCGCCAGAATCCACTCCGTCAGCAGCCGCGGCTCGAGCCCCGGCCATTTTCCCTCTGGATCTTCGAACACCGGCGAGAACAAAACCTGTTTCACCCGTCGCGCCAGCCCGTGCTGCGCTGTAAAATCGCGCGCAAATTCATAATCGCGCCGCGTGGAGAGCACGAACTTCACTTCATCGCGTCCGGACAACGCCTCCAGATTGCGCATCTCAAAAGTATCCGGCTCGCCGGAATCGGGACACTTCACATCCACAATCTTGACCACTTCCTTCGGCAAGTTTCCGATGAATCGTTCCCCGCTGGTCTCGATCATCACCTCGCACTTCGCCGCGAGCAGCTTTTCGGCAAGCGGGACAATTTCGTCCTGCAGCAACGGCTCCCCGCCGGTCAGTTCCACCAGCGGAGTAGGAGCTTGTGAGCCAAGCATTCCCTCGACGCGGCCCGCAAGTTCATCCACGCGCGCCAAAACTTCCTCGACGCTCATCTTCTTCCCGCCATGAAACGCGTACGCCGTATCGCACCAGGTGCACCGCAAGTTGCAGCCCGTCAAGCGCACGAAGATGCACGGCAAGCCCGCGCGGGTGCCTTCGCCCTGAATCGATTTGAAAATTTCCGTGATAACCATTTTAGAGTGCGGCGGCTTGCTTGCCCTGAGCCTCGAAGGGCCGCCGCTCTTCCCGATTCATCCCAGCCCCGGCCGCGATCACGCCCGGCTGGAATTCACTTTGTGCCCGCTCCGGCGCGCCAGCCAGTAAATCATTCCGAAAAAAAGCGCCGCCGCCACGAGCAGCCGCGGATACCCCGGCGCTATTCCCATGATCCGCAGCACTACAATGTAGCCCGCCGCCACGAGCAACGCGGGAATCATGATAATGAAGAGCGCCCGATTCATTGCATCACCCGCGTTCCAAGCACCTAGGCTCCGGGCCGGTACTGCGCCCGGCTGGTATCCGTTTCCCACAAAACGACGTCCGTAACCCGCGCGCCCGGCGGCAGATCCTTCAGTTCCCGTGCGACCTCATCGTAAAAGTATTTCGCCACATTTTCCGCCGAAGGATTCACCGTCTTGAACGGTTCGAGATCGTTCATAAACTGATGGTCGAGCCTCCCCATGATCTCCCGGATCACCTGCTTGAGGCGGGTGAAGTCCACCAAGAGACCGACCGCATCGAGCTGCGGCCCCTCGAGCGTCACGCGCACGCGATAATTGTGGCCGTGCACGTTCTCGCACTTGCCCCGGTAACCGCGCAGGGCATGCCCCGCTGAAAACGTCTCTTCTACGCTGACTTGAAACATGTCCCCCCAAAGTTGCAAGTCGTTCGCCGCGGATCCCCCAGAATCGTGACCCTTCAGGAGGGACTTGCCGAACTGGCCCCTAGCCGCTTCGGTTCGCCTTTCACGCCGAGAAACCGGGCGACATCGGCCAGTTCGTGTGTCGTCCCGTAACGCGGTAGCGACTCCAGAAAAATTTTACCATAGGGCATGCGCTGGAGGCGGGTATCCAGAAGCGCAAGCACGCCACGATCCGTCTTCGTGCGAATCAACCGGCCAAATCCTTGTTTCAACGCCAGAACCGCTTGCGGCACCTGAAATTCCGCAAACGGGTTGCGCCCGTCGTCTTGCAAAGCGCGCACTCGCGCCGCTACGATTGGGTCGCTCGGAACCGCAAACGGCAGCCGGTCGACAATCACGCACGACAACTGCTCGCCGGGCACGTCCACGCCCTGCCAGAAGCTTGCCGTGGCAAACAGCACCGCCGCTTCAGTGTTCTTGAATCGCTCCAGCAGTACGGAGCGCGGCGCTGTGCCCTGCAACAGCAGCGGAAACGACACCCGCGAGCGCACCCGCTCGAAAAGATCATTCATCTGCGAGTAACTGGTGAACAAGCAGAACGCCCGGCCCTGGCTTAGCTCCAGCAGTTGTACAATTTCATCCGCGGCCTTCGCTTGGAAGCCCGCATCGCGAACGTCCGGCATCTTTCGCGGCAGGTAGAGCAGCGCCTGCTTGGGGTAATCAAATTCCGGCGGCAGTGCGCGATCCTTTGCGTGGTCGATTCCCAGGCGCTGCCGAATGTAATCGAAACGCCCGCCGACGGTCAGCGTCGCGGACGTCAAAATCACGGTGTCAAACTGCTCGAACAGCCGCTCGCTCAAAATCTGGCTGACATCGATTGGCGTGGCGGTCAAGAATACGCCCTTGTTCCTCCTCTCGTACCAATACACAAAATTTCGCTCGTTCGATTCAAAGAGGAAGGACAGCTCCTGGCGCAGCTCGAAGCTTCGCCGCGCGATACGCGTCAGCTCTTCCGGCTTGGCCGTAAGCGCCGCAAATTCCGCCTCCATGCTTTTCAACGAGGACACCAGCGCATCGTAAGCTTCGCGGTTCTGCTCCAGAAACGCTTCGCGCTCGTTCCTCAGAAACGAAAACCGCCCATCGCGCGGTGGAAACAATTCGAAAAAGCCGCGGCTGCGTTCCCGGATTCTTTGCGTCTTTCGCAGCAACGATGGCGTGCCCAGATGCAGCAGGCGCATCGTTTGATCGGCGTCGCGCGCCAGCTCCTCAAACCGGAAATTCGAAATCTGCCGCCCGAAATAGTCGCTGGCCACGTCTTCCATCTCATGCGCTTCATCGAATACAACGGCCGAGTATTCCGGCAGGATGCTTCCGAAATCGTCCTGCTTCAGCGCCAGATCCGCAAAAAACAAATGATGGTTCACGATGATCAGCTCGGCTTCCCGGGCGCGCTGGTGCATGCCCGTCAAAAAACACGGATTGAACGACGGGCAATTCTTTCCCGTGCAGGTATCCCTCCTGGCGTCCAATTTTCCCCAGAGATCGGAATCATCAGGAAGAAATGACAGCTCCGCGCGGTCGCCGGTCTCCGTCAACTTTGCCCAGTCCTTGATCTGCCGGAAGGCATCGAGCTCTTCCATCCCTTTCAGCAGCCCCGGGTCCGCCATCTGGTTCAGCTTCGAGATGCACAGAAAATTCGCGCGCCCCTTCATCACCGCCACTTTCAGGTTGGGCGCAAAGTGTTTCTGCAAAAACGGAATGTCTTTTTGGTAGAGCTGCTCCTGAAGCGACTTCGTGGCCGTGGAAATCACCACCCGCCGCCCGCTGCAGATCGCCGGTAACAGGTACGCCAAGGTCTTCCCTGTCCCAGTGCCGGCTTCCACGATGGCGTGATGATGCGATTCAAACGCATCGTGCACCATTTCCGCCATTTCCAATTGTCCGGGCCGATGTTCGTAGTCGGAGCTGACGGTGGCCGGGTCAAACCCGCCCTTCATGCACTTTTCGAGGAACCCTCCCGGGCCAAATACCTCTTGCATTGAGGGTTTCGCCGATTCCGTGGCGGGCGTGTTGGCAGCCCCTTTCTCAGCGCCTGCGGTTACCGTTGGGTCGTCCTCGAGGGGCACATACTCATGCTGGGCAGCCTTCGACGCTCGCTTGAGCTTTGCTACCGGGGCATCGCCCGCCGAATTGGATATGCGCTTTGCCAGAAATCCGCCTTCACTCTCGCCCAGGAAGACTTGGAGACCAGTTACGATAGCATACCCCTCGGTTTCGCTCCCTTCGGCAGGTCGCCGGCACCAGGCTCGACATTCTAACTCCCCTGATTCTAGGCATTTAAGAGTTGAACACGCTACTTCCCTTTGCCCTGCCGTACTACACTACCGCTGCGTTACATTTCAGCAGTGGGATTGTGAGCGTTTTCCTTTCCGGGGGGCGAACGCAAATCCATCGTCGTGAGGGCCACATGAATCGCATCAAGACTCTTTCGCTTTTTCCTTTTCTCTTGCTCACCGCGTTGTCCCTGGCTGCCTGTAGCGGCTCAAAGAATCGCTGCACCAGCAACTGCGGCACCGGAACGGCAACGGTGAGCCTGACTCTGGTCGCCGACACTCTTCCGGCGAATCCGTCAATCCTTTCCTTCAAAGTCAGCATTCTCGGCATCACTCTCACTCCCACCACGGGGACAGCTCAGACCATTCACCCTTCGCCATCGGTTGTGGATCTCATGCGCTTGCAGTCCGATACGGCCTTCCTCGGCGCCCTTACCAATGTGCCGTCAGGGAGCTACACAGTTCAGGTTTCGCTTTCCAGCCCGGAGATTGTATTCCTGAACGACACGGGTTCAACCATCACGGCAAACGGCAAGATATGCTTGAACAAAGTCGTCTGCTCGGTTACTTTCACTTCCGTCGGCACCCCGACAATCAGCTCTTTCACGTTCACTGCGACTAGCGGCGGTCAGGAAGGCATCGAGCTAGACTTCAACCTAAAAAACGCCATCTCACTATCGACCGGAACTCTGTCCGTCAATTTCAATCCCGCTTCCCCCAACCCCGGCGTCCTCACCGCCTTCACCCTCCCGCGGACGAATGCCAATCTCGGCACGAATCAGCTCGAACTCATCGAAGACTTCACCGGCGTCGTAAGCATCAGCGGCAGCAACGTGACGATTACCTCGCCCACGCGTGGCGCGTTGACGGCAGTGAGCGCCTCAAATTCATTCTTTGATCCCAGCCCCGACGGCAGCATTTGCCCGACGTCTTCCACCTTTCTTACATGCGTGAAGGCCGGTCAAATTGCCAGCGTTGACGCTTTTCTCAAGTTGGATGGAACGCTCGAACTCAAGGAATTCGAGCCTCTGAATGCAACCCAGCAGGATTTTGTCGAAGGCGTCGTTGAGGCCGTCAACACCCCTACCCAGTTTACTGTCGCCGTTACTGATAAAGTTCAGACCGCCACCAATTCACTCATCAGCGGACTCAACACCGGCGATCTCCTCACCGTGAATCTCACTACCCCTGTTGCCAAAACCTTCCTTGTCGACACCAAGGGCCTCGCCGTGCCCGCCGGCAGCCTCGGCCTATTTCAGGGAGCGAGCGACACCAGCGCAATACATCCTGGCCAAGCCATAGCCGTTCATGTCACTGCGTTCGTCGCGGCAAGCAGCACCGCCATCGCGGCAGCAACCGTCGATACCGTCATACTGCGCTGGTCGCGTCTCATCGCCACGCCAACCACGTCTTCCGCCAGTACGGTCAACGTCAACGCTGTTCCGTCGTACTTTAACATTACGGCCGCGTCCAGTTTTCCAACTCAAGTGTTCTCAGGCACCCTAGGCGCTCAGGGCGTAACCAATCTCGATGGCATCACCACTGCGGCAGGCGTGATTCCCAATCAGCCTATGGGCCTCCGCGCACTCTATTTGGAAAATACGACTAACTCCGCGACGTTCCCATTTATGGCCGCAAAGATCCGGCAACACTAACTTGAAGCAACTTGAAGCGCTTTTCTCCGCCTCCGCAAAAGGCAAGTGGGCTCCCCGGCCTTATAGGGGAGCCCACTTTTTTCAAATCGTTAGAGCGTTCCGTAATTCACCTCAGGCAGGCAGCGGCCCCCCTACCGTCGTGTTCGGCGGCATCGGCGGCGTATAGGGCGTTGAAGGCGCGTTAGGAGCTATCACTGGCTGGAAGCGACGGTAAAGCGCCAGCGAAATCGCTCCCATGCCCCACATCCAAATGCCAAGCCCGGCCAACAATCCAAGCGCGTGCACCTGAGCCAAAGGTGTGTATACGATTCGCACGATCACGAACCCCAGGGCCATTCTTCCGATCATGCCCCAGGTATCTGTCGCCCTGCCGAGAATCCAATTGCCAACCACCGCACCCACTACAAGTTCAGCAGTACAAATCATCAAGATCCAGAACCCTGCGGTGAACACTGCCAGCGGTATTCCTACGACGGTAAAGCACGCGATGAAGGCCGCAATCGGTACTCCAAAAAAAACAAGAACACCCAGTCCTATGGGTGCTCCATAGCGCTCCGCTGCACTTATAGTTTCTGCGGCGAACTTCGGGACCAATAGAACCAGGACCAACCCAAACAGAATAAATGCCGCCGTCCAAATGACCCGCCAGACGTAGTAGTGCCCGCTTGAATAATCGGGACCGTGCCGCATCTTTTCGAAATGCACCGGCGAGGCAAGCTTGGCGCGTGGAGAAACTTCCGCCGGCTTGTCTCCCTGGAAATCGACGGGGCCGTCAATTTGGGCGGACGAATCGATGTGCAGCTCGCCGCCCTTGATTCTCGCGGAGCCGGCAATACTGCCCGTGATGTTTACCTGTCCTGCAAACACAAGCAGATCGCGCCCGATGTACCCGTCGATGGACTGTTCGCCGCAAAACGAAGTAAGGCTCCCGCCGATTTTGGCATCTCGGTCAATGATCACTTCTCCGCCGAATACGAGGACGTTGCGTCCCACTGTTCCTTTCAACGACACGTTTCCCGCATACCCTCGAATGTTTCCGTCTACTTTGCCAATCAGCCGAAGGGCCCCTGACGACGAGATTATGTCGCCCAGCACGTGGCCCGTTATTTCCACCTCTCCGCCGGCTACCACGAGATCTCCTTCGATCGTTCCTTCGATCCGGATCCGGCCTCCCGCGGCGAAGAGATCGCTGTGGATGACTTCATCCTTGGCGATCGTCACTTGTTTGTCGTGGCGAAACTCGGTTGCTGAAGCTCCCGGCGGTACCGCCAGCACAGTGCAGAATCCCGCGAAGACCAGCGCCAGCGCCGAACCGCGCCGGATCCGCCGACGGAAGAACATGGCTCCAAGTCCCGCCAGCGTCACCATCGCCAGTACCTCGAGGAATGTAATCATGGACTGCCATCCTTTCCACATTGCGCCCTGAAAAATCAGCAAGCCCAGCAGGTTCGATCCGCCGAATCCCGCATTTTCCAATTGGGTCTGCCAGGGCTGGATATATTGCGTATAAAGTGCGTAAACTCCCGTGGCCGCCAGTCCGAAAACCAATCCCCAAATCCATTGCATGGACTTGCGAGCCCGTTCCTGGAATTGCGCGAGCCGCGAAGGAAGGGGCTCCTCTTCTTCCAGCATCGCGCGCGTCAGCAACCGCGATTCGCGTTCCAGCGCCCGCAGCAGCGTACGGCAAGCGTCGCATTCCTGCGTATGCGCGGACACTTCCAGCCCGCGCGCGCGATCCAGTTGCCGCTCGATGTACAGCAGGAGCGTCATTTCGTCCAAATGCTTCATTTTCTTTTCAGGCGTTTTGCTCATGAAGCTCCTCCCGCTGCCAGCGCCGCGTTGCCTTCCAGCGCTTGCCGCAGTTCGTGCCGGGCACGCAGCAGCACCACGCCCACAAAGGCGCGCCGCACTCCCAGCGCATCCGCAATTTCGTCGTAGCTCATGTCCGAGTAGTAGCGCATCACCAGGGCCATGCGCGCACGGCCACCCAGTTTGTCCAGCGCCTTGCGCACTTCTTCGCTGGTGCGCTGCTCGATCAGTTGATCCAGTTGGCTAGGATCCGGATGCTCCAGCGGCACATTTTCCAGATCGTCCGTTTCCTTGTCCTGGCGAATCTTGCGTCGCCGCAGCATATCCCAGCAGTGATTCGCCGACACCTTGTAAAGCCAGGCCGAGAACGACCTGGTCGCGTCGTATTGCACCAGTTTGCCCTTCAATTTCATGAAAATTTCCATGGTGGCGTCTTCGGCATCTTCCCGCGTCGGCAACGCACGCCTGCAGAACCTGAATATCGCCGGTGCATATTCGCGGTAAAGCTCGCCCCAAGCCTCGGCATCACCCGCCCTGGCACGGGTGATGGCCTCCGTCGGTTCCGTTGTTCCCGGCGCGTTCATCCGGCCTGGTCTCAGCGTTTCCATAGACTAGTACGCGCAAGGGCTTGCAAATATTACACATTGCAAATCCCGCCTCGCCAACACACTCGCCTCTAACCCACTGGTAACTCAGCCCTTAGCCCTGTAATCCAGGCCATCAAGCCTCAGGTCTCGCCCAATCCAGGTCCTTCCAGCAATATTGCTGGAGGGGCTACTCCGGCTCTTCCGTGCCCCGGCGCATAGAAATAGTAGTCCGCTGCGTACGCACTCCGCGACTCTTTGCCGCTCGCGGAACCATCGCACGTGTTAGCCGGCGGCGCCAGCCCGCCCTCCGTATGGATCCGCTGAATGCTCGTCACGCGGCTGAGAATCCCTTCCCCCGTGTGACTGGCCGCCGCCAGCAGCAGCCATGGAATCGCGTCCCCCTTCGGCGCGTCCTGTTTCGCCAGCACCTTACCTTTCACTTCGCTGCCGTCCACATGCTTCCAGGTTGGTCCCGCGGAATGGTGCGCAACCTGCTTCCCCGTTGAATCGGTGAGTTCCGCCTCCGGCGCCTTCAACACCCAGGCAAACTTTTGTTCTGTTCCCGCCTGGCAAACATAAATTTGCACCCCGGTCGCGTGTGCCGCAAAAACCACCTGTTCGTCCGCCGGCGCTTTCAAGTTTTCCGGCACTTCCGGCCGTTCTTGCGGTTGGTGGTACTGTGCGGCAAGGAGCATCCCGGACGCCGCGAGCACTTGGATAAGCCTGTTCATCTCGTCCCCCCAATGGCGTGTATACAATACCGCGCAACCACTCTGCCAGAAAATTGAGAATGGTCAAACGCAGCAAGTTGCGATAAGGGAGTATCAGCCGCAGGATGGGTTAACTTACGCCGATGCGATTGATTTCGTTTTGAATCGCCAGTTTCTCGAGGCTGGCAAGAGGCAGGCTCAGGAACAGGCTGAGGCGTCGTTCGAGAATCAAGTAGGCATCGCGAAAAGCGCGTTCGATTTGTTCCGCTATCCCCTTCGCCGTCGCCGGATCAGGAACGCCCCAATGTGCCGTCATCGGTTGCCCGGGCCAGATAGGACACAGTTCTTGCGCCGCGTTGTCGCAAACGGTGAAAACGAAATCCATCTTCGGCGCCTCGGGCTTCGCGAACTCTTCCCAACTCTTGCTGCGCAAGCCGTCTGTGGGCAAGTGCGCAAACTTAATCATCTTAAGAGCCTCGGGACGCACAATTCCCGAAGGATGACTTCCCGCGCTGTAAGCCGTGAAGAAAGGCTTGCCCTTACCGTTGAGAATGGCTTCCGCCATGATGGAACGGGCCGAATTTCCGGTGCACAGGAAAAGAACGTTGTAGCGTCCTTGCATTGCGTCGTCCTTCAGCAAACCGTCAAAAAAGCGAACTTGTCATTCTGAAGGCCTCGACCGGGTCGGGGCCCGAAGAATCTCAACTTCAAACGTTTCAGTAACTTATGTTTGGGATTCTGTGCTTCAGTTCGCAATCTCTCTTCTCATTTGCAACACGCCGGCCCGCAGCAAGCTTCCGCCGCCTTCGCCGCTTTCTTCGCGCGCACGAAGGCGCTCATGAACTTGCCATCGGCTTGCGGCGCAAGCGCATCCACGTCAAGCCCTTTTTCCGTGAGCAACTCGCGCGCGTCTGCAAGGCGGTAAATGCGTGTCGGCTCAATCTCCACCTGTTGGAATCCCGCGGACACCAGCTTGTCGCGATATTCCGTTTCTTCCAGCGCTCCTGCTACGCAGCCCACCCATAGAAGAATGTTTTGACGGATTTGCGGATCGACCTCCCCACGGGTCACCACGTCGGAAACTGCCAGCCGTCCCCCCGGTTTGAGCACGCGAAAAGCCTCCCGCAATACCGCGTCTTTGTTAGCCGAAAGATTGATCACACAATTCGAGATGATCACATCCACCGAATTGTCCGGCAACGGTATGTGTTCAATCTCCCCTCTCAAAAACTCCACGTTCTCGGCACCCGCCTTGCGCTTGTTCTCGTTCGCCAGCGCCAGCATTTCATCGGTCATATCCAATCCGTACGCCTTCCCGGTCGGTCCAACGCGCTTCGCCGAAAGCAAGACATCAATACCGCCGCCGGAGCCCAAATCAAGAACCACTTCCCCCGGATTCAACTTGGCGAGTGCCGTCGGGTTTCCGCAACCCAGCGAAGCCTGTAGTGCTTCCCCAGGGACTTGTTGCATCTGAGCAGTATCGTAAAGATTGGAAGTGATTGGATCACAGCTCGTCCCGCTTGCGTCCGCCGTCCCGCAACAACTCCCGCTCTTCCCCCGCAGCGCCGCCTGCCCGTACTTTTCCTTAACAATTTCCTTGATGTTTGTGCCGTCCATCCCATGCTCCTATCTACAGATTTCCGCGATATCTTCCGGCTTCAGTGCTTTGTTCCGCGTACAGCACTCCGAATAAAGAAACTGCAGCAATTCCTGCAGCGCTTCCGTGTTCGCGGTATAACGCAAGAACGTACTCTCTCGCTGCACGTTCACAAGCCCTTCATTTTTCAGCTTGTCCAGATGATGCGAAAGCGTCGAGTTCGGAATCTCCAGCTCTCCCTGGAGTTCCCCGACAACCAGCCCCTCCGGATGCGCCGATAAGAGTAGTTGCATAATCCGCAGCCGCGGCTCCGTTCCCATCGCCGAAAACATATCCGCGTACTTCGCTACGCGCTCCGTTCGCCTACCACCTGCTCCATTTTCCATATTTCGATATTTGCAGAAATATGGATGACTGTCAATCCCTGAAATTCCTCTGGACTTTCCCCTAATCTCTGCTATACTTGATGCTGTAGATAACTACGTTTCGACCGCGGGGGCGTGCTCCCGCTTTTCTTTTTTCAGGCGCCTCTTTGCCGTGTTGGCCTGAGCCAAAAATATCTCTTCTAGAATCAAACATTTATGAAATGCAACTTTGTAAGTCCTTTCCTTTGACATCGATACAAAATGCCGGGGGTGTGCCCCCGCTATCCGCGTAACCAGGAATGCGCTACATTGGAAGATTGCATTACGCGCTACGGCGCCCATTGGGCGCCCGGCACATAAACCTATGCCCGAACTTCTCCCATCGCTCGTTATCGTTGGCCGCCCCAACGTGGGCAAGTCCACGCTCTTCAACCGTTTGACCGGGACGCGCCGCGCCATCGTCACCAACGAACCGGGCATCACTCGAGATCGCATTTACGGCAAGGCGGAGTGGCGCGGCCGGGCATTGGAAGTCGTCGATACCGGCGGCATCGTTCCCGACGATAAAGCGCTGATCCCGCAGGAAATCCTGCGGCAGGCCCATGTAGCGATCAAGAAGGCGGCGTTGCTTGTTCTAGTGGTGGACAGCCAGGCGGGTCTTACGCCTCTCGACGAGGAACTGGCCCGGCTCCTGCGCACCACCGGCAAACCGTTTGTGATCGCCGTCAACAAAGTCGACGCCATGTCGCAGGAATCGAACGCCGGCGTTTTCCATCGCCTCGGCGCGCCGGTATTCCCTATCGCCGCCGAGCACGGCACCGGAGTGGACGACCTCCTCGACGCAGCGCTGGCGCAGGTCAGCGTTGTCGCCTCCGTCGAGGAAGAAAAACAACCCGACGTCATCGAGGTTGCCATCATTGGCCGTCCCAACGTCGGCAAATCCACGCTGCTGAACCGCATGGTCGGCGAAGAACGCTCCATCGTCTCCCCCATTCCGGGGACCACCATGGACAACGTGGATTTGGAGATCAACCGCGACGGCCGCAACTATCGTTTCGTGGACACCGCCGGAATTCGCCGCAAGGGCAAAACCACGTTAGTCGCGGAAAAATTGAGTGTGGTCATGGCCCGCCGTGGCTTGGAGCGCTGCGATGTGGCGCTTCTCGTCGTCGACGGCGAGCAAGGCGTAACGCAGGGCGACGCGCAAATCGCCAGCTATGCGGAAGAGTCCAGCCGCTCTGTCGTTATCGTCATCAACAAGTGGGATCTCGCTGTCGCTGCTGCGCGCGATGCCGCGTCGCGCGATGCGGCCACGGCGAAAGGCAAAGCCAAGCGCGCTCCCGGCGAACGGCACAAACCGGAAAACTTCGACGCGGGACGGTTGATGTTTGACTACGAAAAAATGATCCGCGCGAAATTGAAATTCCTGAGCTACGCGCCAATTGTGTTTCTCTCCGCAAAAACCGGCGAGCGCGCGGACAAGCTTTTTCCGCTCATCAATCAATGCTGGGAAGCGCGCCGCCGCCGCGTCTCGACGCCGATCCTCAACAATTGGCTCAAGGACGAAGTCGACTTGCAACGAGGCACCACGCCGAAGGCGCGCCCCGTGCGGATCTATTACATGACGCAGGCTAAAGTCGCGCCGCCGACGTTCCTCATTTTCACAAACCAGAAAGAGCCGCTGCACTTCAGCTACCAGCGCTTCCTCGAAAACCAGCTGCGCGCCAAGTTCGACTACGTTGGCACGCCGGTCCGCTTTATTCAGCGCCTCCGCAAACGCGAGAAACGCTCTGGTGGCGAAGGAGGCGGCGACGAATGAACCCTCCCTCTACATCCCCGCCCTCTATGTCAATGACGCGCAAACTGCTACGATAGCGGCGTCCCCCCGGCAGGGCTTCCGATGCCAAACAACGGCACAGCAGCGCAAGTCGCCACGGAGAAAAAACTCTACCGCATTGGGGAGGTCAGTCGCCTCGCGGATCTAAAGCCTTTCGTTCTGCGCTACTGGGAGACCGAATTTCCCATGCTCGAGCCGGTCAAAAGCTCCAGCGGCCATCGCCTTTACCGCCAGGATGACGTTGACATGGTCTTCCGCATCAAGCGTCTGCTCTACGATGAAGGATTCACCATCGCGGGCGCGCGCCGTTTTCTGCGCGAGCATGAAGGAAATTTCGAGGCGGAAAGCGCGGTCACGAACCATGCGGCGGAAGGCAAGGGGCAGTTGCTGAGCCGCAAGATGCTGCTCGATTTGCGCGATACGCTGCGCGCTTTCTTGACGCTGCTCGAACGGCGGTGATACCTTGGAGGTGCTGATTCCCTCTCCGATTCGGCCTTCTGATTTGTTGGCCTGTCGCGGTCAGCTTACCGGTCGGGACGTAGCGCAGCCTGGTAGCGCGCACGCTTGGGGTGCGTGAGGTCGCTGGTTCAAATCCAGTCGTCCCGACCATTTCTCCCGCCGCTCCCCGCCGAAGGGTGGTTCAAATGACAGAGATGCCCTCTCAACAACGAGAATACGTTTCTCACGATGGTTTGTATTCTGTTGGCCCGATAACGCTGGGGATGTTCAGAGTCGTAACGACGCTCTTGGTAGCTCTGGTAATAGTCGCGAACTGGCCCAGCTTTCCTATTGTCTCGAGATTTCTAGCAGTGGTCCTCCTGGCCGACATTCTGTTCTCTCCAGCCATGACCAGATGGAGCGAGAAACGTACGGGAAGAAAAGTGGATACGTCTGTCGTCGCTTTAAACGGATATAGATGGGCCATGATATTGGCGATACTCCTTTTCCCCATGCTTCGCACTCACTAACTGATGACGCATATTCTCGTGACAAACGATGACGGGTACCAAGCGGAAGGACTGCGGGCTTTGGCTGCGGCACTGGAGGGTTTTGCCACTGTGAGCATTGTGGCGCCGAGCCTGGAGCGCAGCGGGGCGGCGCAATCGCTGACGCTGCGGCAGCCGATTGTCTGCAACAAAATCGCGGAGCGGGAGTGGGCCATCGACGGGACACCGGCCGATTGCGTGATCGTGGCGCTGCACAAGCTTTTGCCGGAAAAACCCGACATGGTGATTTCCGGAATCAATCACGGGGCCAATCTCGGCGAAAATGTCTATTATTCCGGGACTGTCGGAGCGGCGCGGGAGGGAGCTCTGCATCACATTCCGTCGGTGGCGATTTCGCTGTGCTCGAAAAAAGAAAAAGTTGGATTTGAAAATTCCGCGCGCGTGGCACGGGCGGCCGCGGAAATGATTTTGAAAGAAGGACTGCAGGACCAGGTTTTGCTCAACGTGAATGTCCCGGAGCCGTGGAACGGCAGCGTGAAATTCACGCGGCAATCGCAAAAAATCACGCGCAACCAATTAAGCGAAGGGAAAGATCCGCGCGGCCGCAGTTATTTCTGGCTCTTCGAGCAGAAAATCAATAAGGACGTGGAGCCAGACACGGACTACGCCGCGATTTTTTCCGGCGCCGTTTCCATCACGCCGCTGCACCTAGATCCGACGCACACGGAATCGCTCAATCATCTTTCGCACTGGGCCACGTCCATCGCCGCCGTGTTTCATCGCTAGAATGACGAGAGAGACCGCGCCGAGAGAATCACCTGCAAGGAATCGCACTTTGGACTTGAATCGAAACGAGCAAGCTCAACAATGGCACTCGCTTGGTCAAAATGCCCGGCAGTCGAAAGCGTGCCGGGAAAGGTCAGTGGCGCGTGGGTCTTTCGCGGGACGCGGATGCCGGTGGCGGCGGTTTTCGAAAACCTCGAAGACGGATTGTCCATTGAGGAAATCATGGAGCAGTACGACGTGACGCGCGAGCAGATTGTCGCTGTGCTTGATTTCGCGGCGCGAAGCCTGGAAGCCCCTGTCCGCCGCTGATGCACATCCTTTTCGACCACGGCACGCCAAGAGGCATTGCTCGTTCGTTGCACGGACATACGGTCAAGGAAGCCAAGGCTCAAGGAGAGGACACCCTGAGCAACGGCGACCTGTGGAGAGCTGCTGAGGATGCCAGTTTCGATATCCTGCTTACGACCGACACAAGTCTTCCATATCAACAGCATCTCAAAGGTCGCAAGATCGCTGTTGTAATTCTGAGCAAGAACCGATGGAGCTTAGTCCGTACGGTGATTCCGCAAATTGTCAGCGCGGTGAACGAGGCTGTGCCAGGAACCTGCACCGTGGAAATTCCCGGCTCCTAAGCCCATTTGTGTTGAAGCTAGTTCGTTTTCGACGGCGCGGAAGGCGCGATGAGCGGCACGTTGTGTTTCTGCATGGCGTCGTTGATGGCGGGGAGATCCTTCGCGAGGACTTCGCGCCACTTGACGAGTTGCGCTTCGAGCCGCTGTTCGAGCTCGGCGAAGACGGCGAGCTCCGCCGCGGTGGGCGCGGTATCGGCGCTGTCGGCGAGATTCTGCAGAGCGCTGAATTTGCTGTCCAGCTTAACCGGATAATTGGCAAAGTCCTCTGTCGATTTGCCATTGACCTGGATCAGCTCTTCTTCGATGGCGCCCATCTTCTTGCGTAAATCGGCGGAGGCAGTGACGAGGGGCTTTTCGGGCTCGGATGAACCTAGGCGTTTTTCGATCGACTGAAGCTGGGTGCGAGTTTCGCGAATCGCAAGAATGATTTTGTTCATTTCGTCGAGGCGGTCGCGCATCTTGAGCAAGAGTTCGAACTGCTTGCGCAGATCATCGGCGGAAGTCTGGACGCGCGGATCCATTTTCACTTCAAACCGTGCAACCGGGGATTTTCCGGCCACCGTGAGCCGCACCTGGTACGCGCCCGGCAGAACAAGCGGAGCAATCGGATCGCCCGCGTCATAAACCGCCAGCGGGATTTTTGCAGGCACTTCGTAGCGCAGGTCCCAGGTGAAACGGTTGAGGCCGGCCTTGGCAGGAATGTGTTCTTCGGGGGCGTCGCGCTCCCATTCTTCGGCGGCTTCTTGCTTTTTCTTTTCCTCGCTGGTGTAGGAGCGGATCACTTTGCCCTGACTATCCAGAATTTCGAGCTTGGCTGGCTCTTTGGGCTCTTCCTTCAAGTAGTAGTAAAGAATTGCTCCTGCGGGCGGATTTTCGCCGATAGGATAGCGGCGCGGATTGACGTGGCCCATGCGCGTTCGAAAAGCGGTGTCCGGTTTGAAAAGATGCGCGTCTTCCGCGGCAACAGATGCGTTGACCTGGCGCAGCGGGCCCACATCGTCGAGCACCCAGAACGAGCGGCCGTGCGTGGCAACCACTAGATCGTCGTCGTGAATGATCATGTCGTGGATGGGAGTCGTTGGAAGATTAAGCTGAAGTTGTTGCCAGTGCGCTCCATCGTCGAAAGAAACCCAGATGCCAGTTTCCGTACCTGTGTAGAGCAACCCTTTGCGTTTGGGATCTTCGCGAACGGCGTGGACGTAAGAATTATCCGGAAGGCCGGTGACGAGTTTGGTCCAAGTTTTCCCAAAATCATTGGTCTTGAAAATGAGCGGCTTGAAGTTGTCGAGTTTGTGCGCATCGACACCCACATAGGCGGTGGCAGGATCGAAGGGTGATGCTTCGATGAGGCTCACCATGGCCCATTCGGGGATTTCTTTCGGAGTAACATTGGTCCACGTCTTGCCTTCATCTCGAGTCAGTTGAATCAAGCCATCATCGGTTCCGGCCCAGAGTAAGCCTTGCTGCTTTGGCGATTCCGCGAGAGTGAAAATCACGTCGTAGTATTCGACGGTGTATTGATCCTTGGTGAGCGGACCGCCGGAATCCTGCTGCTTCGATTTATCGTTGCGCGTCAGGTCCGGGCTGATGGTGGTCCAGGTGCGCCCGGCATCGTTCGAACGAAAAACGAATTGCGAAGTGTGATAGAGGACGTCGGGATTGTGCGAGGAGATCACGATCGGCATGGTCCAGGTGTAACGGTATTTCTGATTGGCGGCCGGATACCCATTGGGATCCTCGGGCCACTGCTGAATGCTTTGCGCTTGATTGGTGCGGCGGTCGAAGCGCGTGAAGATTGGGCCTTCGTCATCGGCGTAAACGATATTGGAATCGCGCGGGTCTGGGACGATGTAGCCGCTTTCGCCGCCGCCAACAGCATCCCAGTCGCCGGTAAGAATGGCACCATGGTCGCTACGCGTTCGAATGCCAATGGAAGAGTTGTCCTGCTGGGAACCATAGACGCGATAAAGAAAATCATTGTCGGCGGCAACATGGTAGAACTGCGCGGTCGGCTGATTCCCTTGCGTGGTCCAATTCTTGCCGCCGTCGACGGAAATAGTGGCGCCGCCGTCATTGCCGTTGATCATGCGGTTGGGACTGTTGGGATCAATCCAGAGGGCGTGGTGGTCGCCGTGCGGGGCGTTCAAGCGTTCGAAGGATTTGCCGCCGTCGATGGAGCGGTAGAGACCAGTGTTAGCGATGTAAACCTTGTTGGAATCCTTGGGGTCAGCCCAGACGTGAGTGAAATACCAGGCGCGCTGTCGGAAACGGTGATCGTCGTTGATGAGCGTCCAGTTGGCGCCGCCGTCATCGCTGCGGTAGAGGCCGCCCTTTTTCGCTTCGATGAGCGCGTAAACCACGTTTGAATCTGCGCCGGAAACGGAAACCCCGATGCGTCCGAGAGGACCTTCGGGGATGCCGTTGCCTTCGACGCGCTTCCAGGTAGATCCGTCGTCGTTCGAACGGTAAAGGCCGTCCTTGGCGCCGCCACTGTTGAGGGTCCAGGGCGTGCGGTAGCCTTCCCACATCGCGGCAAAGAGGACATGAGGATTCTGGGGATCGAAGACGACGTCGATTCCGCCGGTGCGGTCATCAAGATAAAGAACTTTTTCCCAAGACTTGCCGCCGTCGCGCGTGCGAAAAATGCCGCGCTCGGTGTTCGTGCCGTAGGCATGGCCGAGAGCTGCGACAAACGCGACATCGGGATTGGTGGGATGGATGATGACGGCGCCGATGTGGTGAGAGTCTTTCAGACCGACGTTAGTCCAGATCTTTCCACCGTCGTTCGAACGATACACGCCGTCGCCGAAGGAGATGTTGCCGCGAATGCAGGCTTCGCCGCTGCCCACGTAAATCACATTCGGATCCGCATCGGAGACAGCAATGGCGCCAACGGAAGAGGTAGTCTGCTTCTCGAAGAGCGGATCCCAGGTGTTGCCAGCGTCAGTGGTTTTCCAAACGCCGCCAGCAACGGCGCCAAAATAGAAAGTGTTGGGCTGGCTCGGCACACCGGTGACGGCCAGCGCGCGTCCGCCCCGAAAGGGACCGATGAGACGCCATTTCATACCGCCGTAAGTCTTAGGGTCAACCGGATTGACCGTCGTGGGGGCGTCGGCCGGTTTGGCCGATTCGGATGGCTTGGCCTTTTGTGCGACCGAGGGCAAGGTAGCCGGGAAAAGACAACCAAGACCGCAAACGAAGCAAAGCATGAACCTTCTGGAAACAGTCACACATACCTCCGCGGGGATGACACAAAACGATGAATGCTACCGCTACAAGCTGTTTGACGGAAGCGTTTTTAATTGGGATGTAGGTTGGGATAGGATGCTGAAACGGTGAGCAGCCAAAAAACATTTGATGTGGCGGTGATCGGAGCGGGCGTGTTTGGCGCGTGGACGGCGTGGCATGTTGCCAAACGGCGGCAACGCGTAGTGCTGATTGACGCGTATGGACCAGCAAATGCGCGAGCCAGTTCGGGCGGGGAAACGCGCATCATTCGCATGGGCTACGGCGCGGATGAACTCTACACGCTGTGGTCGCAGAAATCGCTGGAGCAGTGGAAGAGGTTTTTTGAGGCTACAAAAGCGCCACTGTTTCATGAGACGGGCGTGCTGTGGCTGGGCGGCGAGGATGATTCTCAACTGCGGCGGACGGCGACGACACTGAGGCGTTGCAAGGTGCCCTTCGATGAATTCGACCGCGCAGCGCTCGAAAACAAATTTCCGCAAGTATCGTTTGAAGACGTCAAGACAGGTATTTTTGAACCTCATAGCGGTGTACTGATGGCGCGCCGCGCGGTGGGCACAGTGGTGGAGGATGCGCTGCGGCTGGGCGTGCAGTATTGCAGCGCTCAAATCCTCAAGCCGACGGGATCGGGAAGACTAGAACAGATTCTCACGAGCCAAGGGGAGCGGATCGGCGCGGAGCAATTTGTATTCGCTTGCGGAGCTTGGCTTGGCAAGGTATTCCCGGAAGTTCTTGGCGCACGGATTTTCCCTACACGGCAGGAGGTTTTCTTTTTTGGCATACCCGGAGGCGACATGCGTTTTGCAGCGCCCGCGCTCCCGACGTGGCTGTTTCAGGAGGATCTGTTCTACGGAATGCCGGACATCGAGAGCCGAGGATTGAAGCTCGCGTATGACGGGCATGGGGAAATCATCGACCCGGACACGCAGTCGCGGATTGTCACCCCGGTGTCAAGAGAAAGAGCGCGCGCCTATGTGGAGCGGCGGTTCCCCGCCTTGAAGGATGCTCCGATCGTGGAGACACGAGTGTGCCAGTACGAAAACACATCGAATGGAGATTTTCTGATTGACCAGCACCCGGGGATGGAAAACGTCTGGTTTGTGGGCGGCGGCTCGGGGCATGGATTCAAACATGGGCCGGCGCTGGGGGAATATGTAACTGGTCGACTCCTGGACCGCGCTGAGGCCGAGTCGCGGTTTTCGCTGGCAACCAAGGCGAGAACGCAGAATCGCACGGTATACTGATGATCCCGGTCCGAAACACGATCACCTGTTGAAACTTCCGGCCGCGGCGTGCGTCTTGTACTAAAGGGTGGTTCCTGGTTTGCCTGCTCATCCTGCCACTTTGCAGATTTAAAAGGGCTGGAAAATACGGAGGGGAAATGTTTTTGAAAATTGATCGAACCGGTCGAGCAATCGGGTTACTTGCGGCGCTGATGCTAGTGTGGACTGCACCGGCCGGCGCCGGACCTTCCAGCGCCGCCGAGTTCAAAGTTCCCGTGGAGTACTACAAGCTGCCGAACGGGCTGCGCGTGGTGCTCTCGCCAGACCACACCTCGCCGACGATTTGCGTGGGCGTGTACTACCGGATCGGGTTCCGGATTGAACCGAAAGACCGCACGGGATTCGCGCACCTGTTTGAACACATGATGTTCCAGGGATCGCAGAACCTGGGAAAGATGGAGTTCATCAAGCTGGTGCAGCAAAACGGAGGAGTGCTGAACGGATCGACGCGGTTCGACTTCACGAACTACTTCGAAGTGCTGCCCGCGAACAAGCTGGAGACCGCGCTGTGGGCGGAGGCGGACCGCATGGGCGGTCTGACGGTCACGGAAGAAAACCTGAAGAACCAGCAAGGCGTGGTAGGCAATGAGGTGAAGGTGAATGTGCTGAACCGGCCGTACGGCGGGTTTCCGTGGCTGGACATGCCGCAATACGCCAATACGAACTGGTTCAACGCCCACAATTTCTACGGTGATTTGAAGGACATCGAAGCCGCGACGCTGCCGGACGTTCAGACATTTTTCAAGACGTACTACGCGCCAAACAACGCCGCGCTGGCAATCGTTGGAGACTTTGCTCCCGCGGAGGCCAAGAAATTTGTCGAAAAGTATTTCGGGCCGCTGAAAGGGTCGGACCTTCCCGCGCAACCGGATCTGACCGAACCGCGCCAGGAAAAAGAAAGACATGCAACGAAGAACGATGCGCTGGCAAAACGGCCGGCGATCGCGCTGGGCTATCACATGCCGGAACGGAATACTCCGGAGTACTACGCCATGGAGTTGATCGACGAGATGCTTATCGAGGGGGACGACAGCGTGCTGCACCAGGAGTTGGTGCAAAAACGCGGCATCACCGGAAACGTGAGTGGGGGAATCAATCTTCTCGGAAACCCCTGGGATTACAAAGGGCCGATGCTGTTCATCACCAACTTCATCTACGATCCAGCTACAAGCCCGGAAACCATTGTGCAAGCCATCGATGGGGCGATCGAGCCGTTGCGAACGAAGGCCGTCGCGCAAAAGACGCTGGATCGCGCGATGGGGAAACTGCGCTCTGACCTATATGACACGGTAGGACAGTTCAGTGGATTTGGCCTGGTGGACCTGCTGGCGAGTTTCGCGCTGTTTGACGACGACCCGGGGCGAGTGAATGCGCTCGTCTCGGAATACCAGAAGGTGACGCCTGCACTGATCCAGAAGACGGCGCAAGAATATCTTCGGCCGGAAAACCGCACAGTCCTATTGATCCAACCTCAGCAGCAAGCTTCGGCTGCGCCTGCGGCGCCGGCGAAGAATCAGTGATCAGTTCTCAGTATTCTGCGAGGAACTGCAGAGCGGAGATAGTTTTTAGCTTTTGAATTGCAGAAGATGGACTCAGACGGCGAGACAAAGAGGAGCAGAGAGATGAAGAGTCTGAAACGTGTAGAGCGGATTCTAACGGTTGCGATGACCTTGAGTTTTGTGGGCGTGCCCGCGATGGCCCAGAAGCAGGCCCCACCGGCGGGCGGACCGCCGAAAGCATTCACACTGGCTGCACATGAAACCTACCCGCTGGCCAATGGGATGAAGGTGACGCTGGTTCCGTACGGAAACATTCCGAAAGTAAGCGTCAGTCTGGCATTGCGTGCAGGCGCGCTGAACGAGCCAAGCGAGGTGATGGGAGCAGCCGATATCACCGGCGAACTGTTGAAGGAAGGAACGACTGGCCTGAGCGCCAGCGCGCTGGCGGAGTCCGCGGCGCGGATGGGGAGCACACTGAGCGTCAGCAGCGGCGCTGATGAGACTTCGTTAGATATGGACGTGCTATCGGAATACGGACCAGACGCGGTGAAACTGCTGGCGGACGTGTTGCAACATCCGTTGCTGCCGGAATCGGAGCTGGCGCGATTGAAAACGAATCTGCTCCGACAGATCGCAGTCGCCAAGTCACAGCCGGGACAAATCGCATTGGCTCGCTTCCGGAAGCTGATGTACGAGGATCATCCGTACGGTTCGACGCTGCCGACCGAAGAGACCGTCAACAAGATGACGATCGCGGACGCAAAGAAGTTTTACGCCGACAATTACGGCGCCGCGCGGGCGCACCTCTATGTTGCTGGAAAGTTCGATGTGGCGACGGTGAAAAAGGCGATCGAAGCCGGCTTTTCGGGTTGGGCAAAGGGGCCCGCGGCGGTTGAGAATGTGCCCAAGCCGAAGGCGCAGCGGCTGCTGGACGTGACAGACCGGCCAGGCGCGCCGCAAGCGACAGTATACGTGGGCCTGCCGGTGCCGAATGCGACCAGCCCGGACAATATTCCACTGGGCGTGACGAACGCGCTGTTGGGAGGCTCGTTTGGCTCGCGGATTACCAGCAATATTCGGGAGAAGCTAGGATGCACCTATTCGCCGGGGTCACAGGTGTCACGGCGCTATCACGATGCGTACTGGGTGGAGACGGCGGACATTACGACCGACTGCACCGGAAAATCGCTGGGAGAAATTTTCAGGGAAATTCAGCGGTTGCAGAAAGAGCCGCCGGCAGCCACGGAGTTGCAGGGAATCCAGAGCTATCTTTCTGGATTGTTCGTCATACAAAACTCCTCGCGAGGAGCGCTGATCGGGCAGCTTCGCTATGTGGACCTGCAAGGGCTGGGCGAAGACTACTTGAAAACATACGTCCAGAAGGTGAACGCGGTGACGCCGGCTGATGTGCAGAAAATGGCTGCGGAATACATCAAGCCGGAACAAATGACCATTGTCGTGGTGGGAGACAAGGCGAAGATCACGGAACAGCTTGCGCCTTACGCAGCAACGGGAGGCGCGAACAAATAGGCTAGACCTAGAAAACAGTTACTGTTTGGGAGTTTTTCGGCGGGGATCGGGCGCGGCAGCGCGTTTTCCCCGCTTTGCTTTTTCTGCGTACAAATCCTGGTCCGCTTCCGAAAGCAGTTTTTCGATGCGTTCGCCATCGCCGCGGTAGGTGGATATGCCGATACTCGCGGAGAGAGGCGGCTGTTCAGTGTCGCTGGCGAGAACTTCGCGGATACGATTCGCAACACGATGCGCATCGTCTTCTGTCGATTCAGGGAGAACCAGGGCGAATTCGTCGCCGCCGTATCGCGCGGCGGTATCGACAGC
>WNFQ01000450.1_pt1 | contig 26966 bp, 40 predicted proteins | sample 5400171 | NCBI WGS metagenome assembly WNFQ01 (sample SAMN13153356, study PRJNA577476) | soil metagenome | isolation source: 20 cm soil under Madrone tree | place: USA:California | collected 2016-06-14
ATGAGGGTAAAGTGAGTGCGTACGGAGTCTTACATTTGGCCTGTGGGTTAAATGCAAGCCGATCGAGGGGAGTGTTGTCAGGTCCTATGCCTGTGCCAATACTGGCACCTCGGCGCGCGGAGGCAACCACGAGGGTCGACTGTGTCAACCCCGAGACCGTGACTGCGTGTACAGATACTGATAGCGTCTCTGATCTTGGTCATCTGGACCTCACATCTGCCACAACGTGTAAATGGGAGTAGACGGCGATGTCGCTCATGGATAAAGTTATGATAGAAGAATAGAGCGATAAATGGACGATACGTATGACGAGATCATTTTCGAATTCCGGCTGACGCTCAATGCCGGAAGGAACAAGTGCAGTCGCACAGTTCATACGACCACCCCACACTAGCGCAAGCTAGCTCCTTACTTACACCCAACGCCTAAGCATAAGACGTAGTTTTACGTGACCGCCTCTATACCACGTTGTATGTGGTGCGGGATTATAAATTCGGATTCCAAAGAAAAAAGAACAGACTTACGGTGGATCCTACAGTCTCCGTGGTGGAAGGCTCTGGGGCTGCGCAACGTGACCGTACCTCCCGGGTTGGGCGGACCCGTAGTACGGTTACCGTACCCGCGCCGTTACCGCTCAGCTCAATCAACTGGATGGTCGGTCGACGAGGACGGCCGTCAACGGCATTGGAAGGTTTGGACGGCTCGGCCATATCGGAGCGCCCATCCTGCACACGTTTGACTCCCTGGCCACCGGTCTCCACTGGTGCAAGACAAAAGGTGAACGAATCATGCTCCTTCCTGTCCTCACAGCCTTTCCCTTTCCACTTTTCTCTCAACGATCACACTTAGCCGCAGCCGTGTGGCATCAGTATGCCTTCAATTCAGAGAATCTCTTCATTTTACTGTTTTATTGACATTTTCCTGTACATCTGACACAACAGCAATGCGTATACCCACTCTCTTCCGACATTGCTCTCTACTTACCACTGGACTTGATTACTCAGTAGGGCTTTTGCAGATGTATTTAGTACTAAACAGCCTCCTCACTTGTCGAGGATGGCGTTGGAATCATTGTGTGCTTTTCAATCATAATGTGTTTTCTTCTCCTTTGTGTGCATTCTCATCATTTTCTTGTCATCTCGACACTCGCGTTGTGGTATCACACCCTCAAAGTGCCATCTGGAAGGCCATCGTATCACAGCCACTCGCATTGACATGGCTGATCAGCCAGCTTGCTTTAGGACCAGATGGTCAATTGCCTGACGCGACCGAATTTGAGTGGTAAATACTGAATTTGAGTTCTTAATCAACTTGTGTATACTGTCTACCAACCGTTACGTCGGATCGTCAGATGGAGTTAGGGTCCCGTGAGAGTAGGATCCTCCCACGGGGAACTCGGTCTGCTGCTACAGCGTGACTACGGATGGGAGAGGTGTTGTAGGTGAGTAAAACACAATGAAAGGGTGGGTTGTTGCTTCCAGCCCAGCCTTTTATTCCGGCTAGGCGTCCCAATGTGACCAGCAACCTGCAATGGCTAACCCTTTTCGGGCGCCTGTGCCGCTCATGTGCAGAGCCATACGGTCCCCAGTGGAGAGAAGTAGGCCCCTAACTGGACTCGAAAGGATGTCAGGCCTGACGAGAGCTTTCACAGGCTCGAAACCGCTGCAAACCGCGTCTTTACTGCCTCTGTGCATACTGGTGTACAGGCCCCTAATCTGACAGGTGCATCAAACAGTCTGACAGCCCGAGCGGCCCCCACACCTCACATGGCCTTGGCTCCAAACTACGCCGCTACACGGCTGCGCTTGGACCAACCACCCAGGTCATCGCATAGCCGTGTTTGAAGTCCAAGGCGGCACAATCCCCATTTGATTATTTGATTTCATCATCGGACGCCACACTCCCGGCATCGTAAGGTGGGCCGTATCGTGTTCAATACTCAACCTGGAGCGCTCAACGGCCGTCATCGTGCCAGCATCATCCCCGTGGTTTCAAGCCCTGTTTGTTCACCAGACAATTGGATACGGAACCATCGCACCGCGTGAAAAAGAAAAGGGCGTGATACATATCTCGGACGTTCAGTTTGCAAAGCACCATATAGATAAGGATAGTCTCGGGTCGGTCGGTCGGGGACTCAAAAATATCACAATCGTGGGCCATCAAAGCGAACCGCACTGGGTTCATTGTGGGGGAAGGAGGGGGCTCGTCGAGTCAAAAGGCGTGCGTTGTTCCCGAGCTCCTCATTTGCAGGGAGCACGGCATAGGGACGGAGGGACGGTCAGTCAACGCTATGTGGGGGGCAGCAGATATGGGCAGGCGATTACGTACGACATGAGAGAGATGGTGAGGTCAGATCACAGAGGTCCTGTGCATGTCTGAGGGATAGCTGCCCATTCCTGTTTGCTGCTTTGCGGCGACGGTTTCGAAAGGCACTCATGTGAGATGGGCACGGTTGGATTTGAGCAACTATGTCTCATTCCTTTGACCTCCCGTACTCCGTGCACGCTGGGCCCAGTGGGAAAAGTTGGTTGGATGCCAGATATCAGGAGGAAATGAGAACGATATAGTGAGTATCGTAAATCAATGCGTTCGATGCAACACGGTAAGACAAATTGACATTGACATACAATGCATCCACCTCGATGAGGAAACGAACGAGAAAACGTACCGATCCATTGACATAACATAAAAAGCACGAATGAGCACCGTGTGCGACATAATGATGGTTGGAATGAACGAGCTCGTCTGAATTGCTCGCAAGCAAAGGCGTACCGTCACGCCAGTAAAGGAAAAGAAGGGTAAGGGTAAGTACGTGAAGGATAGGAGAAGATGGATCTACACGCACCCGCCATGCATGTCCGCGAATAAGTACAGCAACGATCCACCATCGCAGATGTTTGCAGTAGTGACAACGGCGGTGGTAGAGTCGACGTGTAAGCTCTGGGTTTCCCACTTGCTCACGGGAGACGTTGTTGCTATATCGAGCATGGGACGTCGCTGCCACGCGAGAACGCTGTCGTGATTGGATGCATTGCAGCTGCTACTATGATTGCGGCTGTAATGGTGAGTGGACGATGAAAGAGATGGAGGGGTCTGGGAATGATGGTAGTTGACCACCGTGCAGCGTGTGAAAGAATGGCCCGCGAGTGCCGCAGTGATTGTGCCCCGGAGTCCTCGGCCAACTTTGAATGTGAAGCGTGAAATCGTGGGTACGTTTCGGTGCTTATACAGTACCTGCACTTGCGGGGAGTCTGAAAGCCTCCCAAGATGGGTAACTTGTATTAATGGCTCATGCCCTAGCCGCCCTACCTGTGAGTCTCTCTTCATTCATCGCGGCTTCAATTTTTTTATGTTGCTACTCTTTTCGACCGTGCCAGCCTGACTTGGAGCGGCGGCGAACTCAGCCTCTGGTTATGCGGCGCCCTCTAACTGCTTTCCCTTTTTGTTCCCTTTACTTTCTTCTCACGCAGATGCGCAACGACCGTCCAGTCACTGTGGACTTCGTCCGCCCTGCTCCGGATTGTTTCTCAGCTCGACCCCTCCTCTCTCTTACATCACTGTCCCTGCTGTGTTCGGCTGCTGTGTTCGATGACCCTGACTCTCTACGCGGTCGGTGTTCACAAATCCGTGAGTCCTTTTTTTCTTCATCGTATGATTCGTATCGTCGGTTGTTGATCACGCTTGCGTTTTATTTTGTTTCCCCTCTTCTCATCCGGGACAGTTCTTTCTCCCTCAAACCATTCGAACTCCCACTATGACTACCTTCTCTATCCATCCTCCCGACTATCTGCTCAGCAAGCCGCTCAAAATTGTCGTCGCAGATGGAGAGATCGGTCGTAGTTAGATGTGCGTGCACGGCAATCTGCTTGTCCATTGTACTGACTCTATTGCTTGAAACTAGTTGCCGACTCACTGCCACCATCACAACATATGTGTTATTTTCTCTTTGTGCACTACGTGCTTGTCCTGGAGTACGACCTCGGCGGTGTGCTGCTCGATGAAGTAGTCAACGCATGCGAGGGACATGCGCAACTAAGAGAGTGCTTTCACGAGGGCTATAGCATGGACTAGTCGGCGAGTTAGTAGGTGATATAATACTCGCTTCATTTATCGCCGTGGCTTTAGGCTCAGGGCTTCGTCCCCCCTACCCCCTTCGCTATATCTGGAATTACTGTCATCTGCATCTGGCTCGTCAGACTGGCCGACTTGGGACTTGCTCGCGATGTCCGAGTCGGCCTGCATAATTCATGGTTAGGGGAACCAGTGCGTCATCGCCGCTCCGCCGCCGGGCTGGCCTGCATCAGCGCCGTGTGCCACGGTAACTGGCCCTTGTCTGCTTCGCCGCCGTGCCGGATAAAGCGGGTGGTGATATTCCCTTTGAGTGATCCTAACCGTAAGGGACGCGTCATTGCAGTGATCTTGACAACGAGCCGTGGATTTGCTTCATGCTTGCACTGTGGTTCAAATGACAGACCTTCGCCCGCACGTGCTAGCCACTCCTACTACCCCTCAATACCGTGACTTTCATCGCAACATGTTGTTTAAAAATGAGGTCATCTAATGCGAAAAAAATTCGTAACTTGCTCTCGAAGAAAAACTTCTCTCCACAAATTCAACCAATGTATCCAGAGTTCTCTAAGTAGAGTGTAATAAAGCTAATCCCCCCCTTTGTTTGCTATGGCTGTGTAGATGGCCATTATGGGAAGTGGTTACTGGTACTACAACCCTGTGTTTCGTGTCGACGAGGATCACGGACGAGGATCACGTTTGCCTTAAGGCCCTTACCCCTTGACCCAAGGCCGTGTCCGAACGCCAATCAGACAGATAAGTATCGAGATCAAAGGAAAAAGGGGTGCACTGCCAGACATACTGTAGGCATTTCTCTAGGCATGACGACCTGAGACCTGGATAGCGGCGCTCATGGTCGATCATGATCGCCCGTCGTCAGAGATACAGAGATGCAGTACATGTAGGACTTTGGAAGTCCTACATTGACACATGGCCTTATTCGGAACGGAAAGGGGGCAGTGAGCGCTAGTGAGCCTTTGTACAGTACGAATCTGTCAGTGTGCCACAAAATCGGGGATAGCCTTATTGCAGTTTATTGCAAGTGGTTACGCGGACACATGAGCGCTCATGCGTTTATCCTCACATTAGTGATGCCGCCCGTACCTGAAACTCGTCATACAGCACCAGCCGAAAACGTGCAGTGCCGAACGGAACCGAGCCTCGGAAGTTGACCGGCACTCAACGTGTACCGTGGGCGGTGGCAAACCTGATGCGGTTAGCTCTCTACTGGCACGCCGCGACCAAGTCATCCGGCCACGACGGCGGCCCCCCGTCGTGGTGGTGATAAACCCTGAATGCAGTCAGGTTAACAACAGCAATGGCAGTAGCGATGAGCCTGAGGGGACAAAACCGGACGAGAAAGAGGCTCGGATTCGGGGCGGGTGAAAACCCAGAATCAGACAGGGGCATGGGAAAGAGAGCGAAGACGGGTGATGATGAGACTCGGAAGGCCTCCGCCGTCTGTCGGTGTGGCAAAGATTGTATGTCCCAATAAGCCCGGAATTGAGCCCACTGGCTTCTTGAACGTACCAGAGCACCCAAACCTGAGAGCATCAATACATGCCCGGACGCAACAGTCAGTCATGCAAAGCTGTCTCAAAGCTGTCTCAAAGTCAAAGGGCATCACATCCAAAACAATCCATAACACACGCTGCTCAAATTGAGGCAAAGTTCATACAGCGATATAACACGGCGCTAACCTGAACAAAACATGGAACGATGATATAGTCTGCAACGTGGTAACTGAGTCAGTGGAATCTACTCGGGTTCAACCCAGCTCAGTAGCCCTTGTACAATGCCTGCAGAAAAGGGAGTAAATCTGTCGATAGGCCTCATCCGAATGATTTAGTTCAATAGATGTCTACATTTCCTAGTCCATGCTTCTTCGTCAAGTGGTCCTTATAATGATACGGGCGGCCCCATTTGAAAGAGCAGTTTGAAAAGCAACATGGATTTGGAGCATGTTTCTCTCGGAAATGTCGTCGAGCGCCTGACTTTGTGCATAACACTTGGAGCAAGCAGGATCCGGACATGGGAATGTTTCAGGGCTTTCCGGGTCATCCGAACTTGCGGGCGATGCCGTAGTCAACGTAGAAGGGATCCCGATGGGGGTTGACGATACCGGAAAGTTAGGCACTATATCGACGGGTGTGTACTGATGACTCTGGTCCGGAAGAGCACTCGTTGGGGCATAACCCTGCAATTGGTTATAAGTCGCTTCTGTGTCCATTTGTGTCATGTTTGGAAGAATGTTGTATGTTGGGCCCTGATACAAGGTAAGTGGAGCAATTTCAAATTCATGAGAGGTCAATATTACATGAGTTGCGCATTTTCAAGTAGATTGAGATGGCACCCATACCGGAGGTTGCAGGCTTCCGTCGTACGGTATCCCATATCCGTTGATTCTCGGACCATACTGCAGCGCTGAATCGCCTGGGAAGTGGACTAGGGAGTTCGTGTAATAGGCCTGAGTACCGGGCCCATATAGGCTACTTCAACGGAGGTGTGCACGTTAACTAGGGGTCCATACCTCCTCCGAGTCTCTATGTTGATGATAGTGAAGATACGCAGCGCTACCTTCATTCGAAAAGAAAGTTGATCCTCCGCCAAGGGAGACCGGGTCTTGAGGAGGATACGTCATATTCGTGTAAGGGTTGATGCCGGATTAAAGGTCGTCGGGTTCGAGGGGTAGGACGTTTAACGTCGGATTGAGGACAAGGAGGTTGAAGGCTGCAAGGTTCTGATTCGCATAATCGTTCTTTGGGCTTTTAAAGGGCGTGACGATGGGCAGAACCAGACCACTGGTGCCGTGATCTCCATACCAGTTGCTTCGCATGCATGCGGGCCTTTCCCCGCTTGTGTGATTGCCATCTTTTGCGATTCCAACGTCGCAATTCGCAGTAGATTACAGCCCAGGTCCCCTCCCCCACTGAGGTTGGCCTCAGGCCGCTTTCCCCTGCATCGCCAGCGTCCCGTCACTGCTCCTCTTGAAACTTGGATATATAATGAGACGCATTTTGTCTTTACAGTAAAATCCAAAATAAGTTGTAGGCCTTGCGATTTGAAACGGGAAAGCTTTAAGGGGTGGGCGCTGCCGGAGCTGTATCCGGACCGAACATAATTGATTATTTATTTATTTAGCTGCCTGCCATTTTGGGTATGCCTACGGCGCGGCGGAGGTCCATGAACTGAATCGTTGTCAATACTAGCGCATGCCTGTGCCACGCATACGTGTGTAAAACAGGAACCCACCACAAGTAAATATGGGAGCCAGATAAGGAGAGCGCAATTGAACCCAAATTTAGTCCGTGCCAGTGGGTGGGAGGGGAGGTAAGATGTCCAAAAAATGTCCTTTTCGTCTTCAATTGGTGCCAGTTGATTCATATCGTGTGGGACCCCAATTCACCGCCCTGTGACGCACCGGCACGCGGACTTTCAGAGTAGCATAAGCGCCTTGAAAGTGTTTGGGCAGTGTTTGGGCAATCCACTCTGCAACGCCGCGCATGACACTCTAGGGTCTTCCTGAGCCAGTGGCGGCCAGGGCTCGTGGCACAGTTCGCATGGGAACCGGACTCGCCAGACTCGACGAATCTGCCCGCATCGAACTTCTTTCCGGATGCCTCGCACTGCTGTACCCCTCCATTGGGAAGAATCCGGTATTCGTATCTTGTTATCCTAAAAAGCTAGCGTCCCATACAGCGTCAGTGCACCAGTTCGCGGCGTAAGGGTCTCGTCGGCGAGAATATGGTCGGGTGTGAGATATCGAAGAGCGATGAGTGCGACATGGCTACTATCGCGATCCGATGCGTTCTGTATGCAACCAGGGCACGATTGCGAGTTAATATGTGTTTCACTCATCACGACGAGAAGGTGAACATGGGACAGACCAACCTTTTCTTTATCGCCGCATTATTGAACACGCGATCAAGTTCGGCGCGCATCATCATGATAGTATGGAACCAACGAGTACGTCTGGGACCACGCCCGAAGGGCAAGGAAACGTGTGATTTAATTATGTGACGAAGAGATGGTAAACATAGACCACGCACCCGTCATGCACGTTCCGCGTATAAGTCAGCGCAGTAATGCGCTTCTGCACTAAATCTCGCAAATACTCGATTGTCGCGCCTGGACCACCGACGACCCCACCAACTATGCCACTGCCAACAGAAGGCAAGAACATACCCGGGCCCGAAAGCGTAGCACCGACAGTGGCTGCCGCCGTCGCCGCCGCGGTGGTATGGTAGAGCCTGTATGCAAGCTCTGGGAGTCCCATTCGCGTGCGGTCGGCGTAGCAGCCATTGCGGGGGTGGTAGTTGTACCTGTGATTGCGCCTGAGGGTTGTTGTCGTTGAAGTGTGAGCGAGGGGTATGCGTGTGGGCACCATTTACAAGAAGTAGCTGGTGCTGATGCTGACGCTACCGAAACGGCTGTAGGAGGAGGCTCTGCTGTTTACGCTTCCACTGGATGGTTTAAGGGAAAAAAAAAAAAGAGGTTTTGTGTGGAAGATTTGCGCATTGAGGGTCGAAGAGTGTTCAAAGGGCGCAAACAGACTCGGACGCCGGGCCGCTCAGGCTTACCCTTTTCACCCCCCACCGAACCAACTACAGTTGGAATGCGAGATTTCAACACGATATCACTAACAATATTCGACCTTGACGTCGCCCATTCCCACATCTCTCCGCGTACGTCGCTTTTCATCTTCCCTGCAGTCGCTACCCTTCCAGAAAGTGCAGCATAAAGTGACCACGCGCGATGCACACAGCCTTAAGCATCTGTTCGGAGTCAAATGACATCATATCCATATCTCCGTACAGACTGTCTCCAGACAATACGGTCAACTGAGTTGTGCAATCCCTTTTCGCCCCTACTCACACTCATCTTTAAGCCCTACTTATTGTACATGGATCACTATGCATCAAAGACATCCACCTTCGTTTCCGCTCTCCCGGGCCTACGACTGTAAACTTTGTCCTTCTTGGCGGATGACCGCACGGCATTGCGGACTGTTCGGACACGTGCTTTCCTAGCCACCAAGAATTTTTGTTCGCTTATCGCTGTTTCAAAGCTTGCTAACCCTTCCGTCGTAGGGCTGTTGATCTGGTCATTTTCTTCATCGCCTTCAAAATGCGGTTGCATGATAATATCTACAAACGCCTGCACTCGTCTGATCTAACACCGCATACCCAAAAAAGACCTGAGACTCGAGGGCGTGCCTGTGTCATTGGCACACGTTCATGTTTTGTGGGTGTGCAAGTTGTACGATCCTTGCTCCTGCCACGCGGATAAACGGTTTTGAATCCCATCAGGAAGGAGGATGACGCTCAGTCGAGCACACCTGTTTTCGCGATGCCAGGTGCAGCATATATCCTCCGTTGGTAACAGTCAGGCAGATGGCATCCGCATCCCTCCCTGCTTCTATCCGTTGATCAGAGACATCAACACCGCCGACCCTGCAATACTCTACGAAAATGACTAATAGTTGTGATATTGAGCGAAGCAATACGCACTATAGCCACGGAACAAGCAATAATATCAAGCATTCGGCTCATCTGAGAGAATATGAGGATCCGCGAGCATAATGTGGGTAAAAGGAGGTTCGTTGTGGACTCGGATGCCTCGCAGCCTCGCGTCAAGTGACAGCTTGGGCGCTTGCTCTCCCGGGGATTGCCGCTTTATCAAGTCCGGTCATGACCATGTTCATTGGTTCATTGGTCTCTGCCACTAGATCTGTGTCCGTGGCCTTTAAGACCTGGACAGAGGGTTCGGAGAGACTCCTCATTCATCTCCACGAAGGTACATGCAGGATGTGGCAGTTCATGTACAGCCCCGGCCCTAATAGGTAAGCTGTGCATAGCGCCAACAAAATGCCAGAAACCAAAGGATCGAGATCGCCACTATACAGCTTGAGGCTTGCTTTCGTACCTCTTCGCTCTTGCGCATTTCCCGAAACTCCCTCCTATTCCTCGTCATCCACAGCATGTCAATTTAAAGCAGTGAACTTCAAGTTGTCCGTCGGTTCAGCCTCAAGAATGACTACCCTGGCACCTCCGCTGGACCCAACTTGGTTCCCATTCCCCCTGCTTACATCAGGGATGCTAGATGTCAAGGAGACACCCGGTAAGCCAAGTGGCTCTGCTGTCTAACAACGCCCTGACTTTTATCAGGGCGAAAAAGTCCCCGACCGTTATTCCACTAGGAGCTCACTTCAGTTCTGCATGCGCCTGTTTCCTATGACATTGCACGAGACTGTCGGGGACTCATTCTTACCCAAGCCCATCCTGTCCATCTTAGTGTGTTTAGCTGAGCATGCCTGGCATAATCCATACCTGAACAGTCAGTTATAGAGCACGCGATAAGCCCATATATTACGACCTTCGTGGCAGGGCTATGGGTGGTCGTCGGTAAGCAGAATGCGCCCACGAATCCCAAGGCACCTTACGATCCTCTTCCTTCCAGCCAATCACCGCTTGTTTACACACTTCGGAGAAGATCACTGTCGCATGTCCTCTACTATGATACTCTGCCTTTCTACGTAGCAACTCCAAGATAGAATGCATAGCCTATGCATTCTATCTTAGAGTTGCCACGTACTAGAAAGCAGAGTACCATATTGACGGCTATATCCCAGCTTCTCTTCGACCTACCCATTGAACATAGAGAGCGTCTTGAGAAGCTCTGGGTGGATCAACTTGTATATAGCGCTGCTTGGTGCAAGCATGCCGAGAGAGTCGGAGACCTGTTACAGAAGATGACATGGGTATGCGAAACGCTACCTTAGTGTGGTAGTCTATAAGCTCATACACCTTTCTTTGGAACAGATTTTTGCGTTGACGATGTACGCAAGCTTTCTCGGAACTCGGAACGCGAAAGTGCAATGGTTGAGCTGATCTTTGGCATACACCAGTACCAATATTCTTATTCTGCCAATTTCTTTTTGCCCTGCATTAAACAAATCCTCAATCGTAGTCTGTACCCTGGAGCTGTGCATCACAACACGAGCCCTCACTCAACGTCAACGTCGACAGGGAGAGTGTGTGGATGCCACTACATCTCTTCCCGTCGCGCGCAGGCCATACATAGAACCAACTATGGTTCTTTACTTTGGCGTTATGAACGTAAAATGCGTTCACTGTGGCGCTTTACATTGGCTGGAAGAAAGGCTTTCCAGAGCCCCCCCAATGACTTCGTACTTTACTCACGGCACAGTCAACAGACGCAAAAGAAGTCCGCACTCATTCTTTCCCACACCATGAGCACGCAGCTTTGATGGCTGGTACTGGAACAGGAGGCGGATGTCGGGAGTCGGTTAGTAGCACGACCTCCATTGTTCCAACACAAAATCAACTCCAGTTTGGCATCATCAAGTGGTACAGATGGTAGATAGTGCATATATGCGTCAACACACGTACAGACTAACTAGCTGTGCCAGTGCGGAGCACGGACCCCTGCTAGTATCTGAAATAAATAAGATGCACAGCGTTAAGTCAACATACAGTAAGTTACGACGTCTGTACAATAACTAGGTACGGTCACACTGGTAGCAAAAACAGCGTGAAAGGGTAGTTAAATAAGAGGTATCCCGAAGCAGGACGAACGGAGATGACGTAATGAGTTGAGAGTACGGCGCTTGGGCATATGTATTTGATTCCGGCCAACTTCAAAGTCAGATTGGGCCTAGCCCAGTGCCTGCAGGCATCGATGTCGGCGAGGGATCTATATCTAGAGGGGTACGGGTGCTTGTGAAGATCGCATCAAGGTCCTCATAGGAGGACATAGGGTAGGGCACGTTTCCATATGGCCCAGGCATCAGACCATCAATGACCATGGCGTCGTGATCTTCACCAACAGGTAGAGCGAGCGCAGTGTTGGATGGGCCAGGCACAGTAGTTGCTTCGCCTGAGGGCGACCTGACGGCATGGCGTATAGATTAGAAATCATATACAGTATGTCGCGCATAAAGGGGATGTACGAACCAAGACTGCCCACCCCGAATGGAAATGTCCACGTCGTTCACTAGCTGGACGGGCTCTCCTGTGGACGGAATCACGGCAGGACGGTAAATAGCATCAAGATGTTCTACTCCGCGGCCATCTTCCGGATTCTGCATCATAATTAGCTCTGAATTGACACGCTATAGATCATCAGCTACAGATGGAATTGCGGATGAGACATTTGTATCTCTCACTTCTGCGGGCGAGGGCGATGCAAATGACCGCGGCTGAGATTCAACCAAATCCTGCTGGTCTTGAGGGACCGCAGAAGTAGAAATTCCTTGTTTTGATATGCATGTTGTGGAGGTCGTGCGCTTGCGAAGATCCTCGCCTAATATCGTAACCGGGTCGGTATCCGGATGTATATTCACTATATGATCCCAGCCTTCGTAACGACGACCATATGTGAAATTGCAATTATGATTGAAACATGGCCTGCGATTGTGGGCTTCCGCGTAATGTCGCGTTAGGCCCTGCATTTGTGAATAACTTCTGAGAGGATCGCATGTCGGACAACCGAATCGTAGTCGTCCTTCCTTAGAATATACCTGAATATACGCGTTAGTTGATATAACCGCGGTATGTCGCGACGAATTGGATAACGCGCCACAACATAATCCAGGGAATGAGGGTTTGGAGGGAGGTTCGATGACGAAGAGTTTGGTTGGCCTTGAGGACCAGCCGTGTGGGAGTGGTTATTTGGTGCTTCCATAGCGAATAGTGAAATGGATCAAAGGGATGGGGGTAAGGTGAGTGCGTACGGAGTCCTACATTTGGCCTGTGGGTTAAATGCAAGCCAATCGAGGTGCGTGCCAAAATTCCCATGGTACCATGCATTTTCAGATATTCCAGCGCTTGTACAGATGCATTATGTTTCGCAATGCCTTTCGTAGAGCCGTGTCCAAGCTCGACGTTGGCTCCCCGGACTGTCGTACAAGAGTGAATAAAATCGAGGGGCTGTCGCAAGGGTGGCTTACAGACGGTAGTTATATGGTAAATAGTATCATGCTCGGGCCCTTCTTTTGTCAAGAGCCACTGAAAGTCCTTCGTCGCACTGCCCCCAGGCTGGCCTTGAAGGAAGTTGTTGAGATCGCAAACAGGGTCTGCATATAAACGTTACACGGGCAGATGTACGAGATGGACTGTAAGAACGTCTAGCGCTTGCTGGACGGATCGCGCTTTTGAGGTCATCTGAGGAAATGAACTTGGTTGGAAACTCTAGTCACTAGCGCGGAGACTTGCTCTAATAAAGGAGGGTAGGAAACCTTGTAAATACTTCCGGACGTCGCAAGTCAGCGAGCGCAGGAACTTCGTTTGGTATTTGAACAGGGAGCAATGCAAGCTCATCCTTGGTACTGTTCCTCGCCATCACATCCGGATCTTAAAACGGCGTCAGAACGATTTTCTGCATATGTGGAGACCGCAGGATGTCCTAACATCCATACGTCAACATACACACTATAGGTTTACGCGCCTGTGAACCCGTTATCCACTTCAGGCACAAACTCGCCCAAACCCGGCGTCTAACTCGGCATAGGAGCACTGAGCGCCGCGCTGCCCGCAGCGTTACTGCCACGCCATCAAGCTGAACGCGATGCTCCAGAGCAACTCATCCGTGGGGGGCACAAGAACCTGATTCCGGAGAAGGCAAGCCACGTCCGGACGCGGCGAGAGCCCGAGAAAATGCTGCCATGCAGAAGGGCGATGGCCCTAGTGGCATTTCGACCGTGGCGTACTAGAAGGGCCGAGGACCCCTAAAAGCGAGGGGAGAATTTGAGCGTAACCTAGCGGGAAAGGCGCTTTTTCTAGACGGACAATCAGTCAGTGGTCTGCGCCATGTGGATACAGAAAAGAAATGGAAAGGGGTGAAAATAGTCACCGACCCTTGTGTTCTGTTTGGTAGCCCATTATATAGGCACTAACAAGTAAAATACTCCTCCTTGACCTGCTCGTACTCCATGAACATGTTGGGCGCCAAAACGTTGAGGTCGATGGGGTTCAAGATATTGAAGAGCGATGACTCGGAGAGGGCCATGACGAGCATCGCGAATTAAACGTGTCCTATGCGAAGGCAGCAGACTTGGTTGGAAATTAGCATACGATCCAACTCAGCACAAGTAGAAAAAGGGTGTAAGATGGCGTACATCTTCTCCGTCTCCGTTATCGAGTACACTATCGGGCTTCGCACGCATCATGATATTAGTATGAAACCAATATGTCCGTTTGACACACCCGAACGCAGGCGCACGCCGAGGGGGGAGGGATAAGAAGATCAGCATTAGCATTTTGGAAATGGGGGATGCGCGGAAAGTATGCGTGAATGCACATCCGCTTGTAGTCATGCACGGTATGAATCAGCATAATGGTGTGCTCGACCATTGCACTGGACTACCGTCGCTGGTGCCCATGGCCGCACCCACCACACTGTTACCGCCGGCAGGTGTCAAGAACAAGCCCGAGGCCAATCGCGACAGTGCAGCACCGACTGCAGCCACAATGGTAGAATCAGATTGCAAGACCTGGGAATCCCGTGTGCGTGCGGTAGTTATTATTTGTTATCGCACTTGTGAGTGCGACGCTGACAATCGTGGCTGCCGTTGGCGTGCATGTCTGCAAACAAGTACAGCACCGGTACCCCCAAGGCGCAGAGCAGGCCCACATAGCCACCGTTGCAGAGGTTTGCGTAGAGACTGACGCAAACCTAGGACAGCTCTCTCTGTATGGAGGTTTTCAGACTCCGATCCATTTACCGACAAACCCCGTACGGAACGGACTCGGAAACGGAATGTCTCTGCCAGTGATGAATTATGATTGGGTATCTTGAAGTGCTTCTTCTTCGAGATTTCCATGATTTGGACCAACCAACTCGAGTGCCTGAAGTTGATCCCATCATCACTGTTAATATCAGAGCACCTTCTATCCACCGGTCAGCAGAGCGTGGGTTCCTTCCGTCACGCGGCTCACCCCCGTCCGTTCAGGGGACAATGACCAAAGTTGGCGGACATCCCCGGATGAAATTCTCTCCGGTGAATCGCAATCGGGTCTATCGGGGGTCGTCACTTAGGAAACATCTGCCGTCCACAGAACATTGATTGTTTGGGTGGACAGGGTCTTCCTGAGCCAGTGGCGGCCAGGGCCTCATGGCATAGTACCGTGACTCGAGGAGGGAGTATGGGAACCGAACTCACCAGGCTCGACGAATCTCCGACGCTGGAAGATCAGGCTGTGCCAAACTTCTTTTCGGGTGCCTCGCACTACTGTACCCATCCACCGGGCAGAGTCCGGTATTCGTATCTTGTTATCGTAAAAAGCTAGCGTCACATACAGCGCCCGTGCATCATGCATCATTTCGCGGCCTAAGGCTCTCATCGGTAAAAAATATGGTCTTTTATACTATCCGCATTTGCCCCTACATTTCCTTTCTGTGCCATCGGTCCTGCACATTTATCTCCAGCCCATACTCGGTATAGTACAACATGCGGCACGCCGCTGTTTTTACAATAATACTATTGATCATAATCATCCATCGCGCGCCCTCCATCGTCCCCCGATCCCACCGGACCACCCCCGCCCCATTGGCCAACATTACGCAAGAGTGGATCAAGCGATGCAAGCTCATCCCTGATACTATTCCGCGCAAACACGTCCAGATCCTTGAGCAGCATCGAGATAATTTTCTGTATACAACAAAAAGGGAAAAGGGCGCCGCGAGTCATAGGAAGCGACCGACGAAGTGATATATCTCAACATCCGTACATCTCACATACACACTGCGAATCACGCACCTTGAACTTGCTATCGACCTTGAGCACAAGCTCGCCCAGCGCCGGCGTCCAGTTCGGTGGAGGACTATTGAGCACGCCCCCGCCACCAGCGGTACCGCCAAGTGCCGTCGAGCCAAGGGCGACATTCCACAGCGCCTCGTCCGCGGGCGTAACATGCGTCTGATTTTGGAAGAGGTATGATACGCCCGGATGTGGTGAAAGCCCGAGCATGTGTTGCGACGCGTGCGGGAACGGCGAGGGCCCAAGCAGCTTTGCCAGCTTGGCGTAGAACGCCGAGAGGATTTCTAGAAGCGAGAGTAGAGTTTGGGTATAATCTAACGGAAATGGCTGCATTTTTTTGTATTATTTTTAATGAACGGCCGGTCGGTTAGCACTATGCTTGCTCGAAAAAAAGAAAAGGGGAAAAAGGGGGGAAGGGGAGCGGTGATCACTTACCATGTGCATAGTGAGGTATGAGTCGGATGTCTCTGGCACGCCGAAGGAATAGTCACCCATTCCTGTTTGCCGTTTAGGCAACCATTTCCAGAGACGCTAGGGAGTGACATAGGCCACGTAGGAGCCATCAGGGGCGAGACAAAATCTTAGGGTGGGCAACCATACCATTTTAGGACGGTCATTGTCCTCCTTTCCCTGCTCGTACTCCGTAAGCATGTTGAGGGCCGAGCGTAAAAAGTCGGTCGGCTGTGAGATATCGAAGAGCGATGAGAGGGACATCGCGAGTATCGCGAACCGATGCGTTCTGAAAGCACACCAGGGCGCGGTTGCGAATTAATATGCGTTTCACTCATCACGACGAGAAGATGAACAAGGGTCAGACGGACCTTTTCTTCATCGCTGCATTGTTGAACACGCGATCAAGCTCGGCGCGCGTCATCATGATAGTATGGAACCAGTGAGTTCGTCTGGGACCACGCCCAAAGGTAAGGATACATGTGGGTTAATTATGAGAAGAGATGGTAAACATAGACCACGCACCCGTCATGCACATTCCGCGTATAAGTTAGCGCAGTAATGCGCTTCTGCACCAAATCTCGCAAATACTCGATTGTCGCGCCTGGACTACCGATCCCCCCTCCAACCATGCCACTGCCGACAGGTGGCAAGAACATACCCGGGCCCGAAAGCGTAGCACCGACAGCGGCTGCCGCCGCCAGCGCGGTGGTAGAGTCTGTGTACAAGCTCTGGGAGTCCCGTTCGCGTGTGGTCGGCGTAGCAGCCATTGCGGGGGTGGTTGTTGTACTTGTGATTGAGCCTGAGGATTGTTGTTGTTGCTGCTGCTGCTGCTGCTGTTGAAGTGGGAGCGGGGGAGGTGGTGGTGATTGGGCTCGTTGGTGGATCGTGAAAGGTGGATGGAGTGGAGTGGATGCGCCTGATGTGCTCGGTGTTTGGACGGCGCTGGCGGGGCTGGAGGATGAGGCGGGCGGCGGCGGTGGGAGAGATATGGGAAGGGATAATGGCGGAGCTCCTGGTGGTGTATGGGTGTGGGCGCCATTTACACTACTAGAAGTAGTTGATGCTGATGCTGATGCTACCGAAATGGCTGGAGAAGGCGCTGCTGTAATGCCGGTGTTACCAGCGCTAGTAGTTCCATTGCTGCTGCCGTTGCTAGTGGTAGCAAGAGCGGTGGCGCTGCTGTTGGCGTTTCCACTGGAGGATTTGAAGGAAGACAAGAGGTTTTGTGCGGAGGATTTGCGACGCATTGAGGGTCAAAGAGAGTTCAAAGACGCATATACTCGCTTTTGAAAAAAGCAACGTTCCAAATCTAATCAGACGCCCAGCCTCGCACCGCCACCCTATTCACCCTCCACCGAACCAACTGCAATTCGAATGCGAGACTTCAACACGATTTCTACTGACAATACTCGACCTTTTGACACCTAGTCGTCCATTCCCGCATCCGAGTCTCTCCGCGTACGTCGCATTTCATCTCCCCCGCAGTCGCTCCCCTCCAGAAAGTGCAGCACGAAGTGAACACGCGAAGCACACAGCCTGAGCCTTCCTCCCGGTATTTCATCTTGTCGAGCTAGGGGTACGTAAATCCTTGTCGCTCCCCCACTACAGTACCGGGAAACCGATGAAGGTGCCATTATCGCCTTGTGGGCTTTGCCGTCTATCGTGATCTCAGAGCTCGAGAGTGCGTCCCTGAAACCACGTACACCTGTCCTTTTGGGACCAGAACCTGATGCCTGTTTCTTTCATAACCGCGCTTGTCGAGAGCAAACAAACTCCTCGGTAAAGTGACCAACGTGCAAAGTTTCAAACTCATAATTTTTAACCCCTACTTGCGGGTAATGTTGTTTCTCAATTCTTGTGAAAATGAACGTGACACACATCTTTATATAAAAACTGCCGCGCACAAGCTTGCTTCTTGCCAACTCTCTTGAAATTGAGAAATAAGATTAGGAACCATGTTCTTGTAGCCTTTGAAGCGAGTGGATTGGGTGATGACCATGTACTGTACTGCAGCTTCGTCTTCCCCGACATCACAAAACAAGGTACAGTACCATAACGACGAACTTTGTCATCGATTATCGATTATCTCTAATATTTGTGGATTGTCATAGGTCGACAGGACTCCTCGTCGTTCATCAGATCATCAGACGAGGTGCCCATGCGGCAGCTGTTCCCAGCTCATCAAGAACTCTCCCAACCGCCTATAGCGAGGGCGTCGAAATGGTTCCGGTTGCGGAGATCCTAAATAGGAGCCCTGAAAAAATCGAGACATGGCGACAGGTGCACCAGAATCGACAGTCAACCTGATACATGATGACTGAGAACCAAAAGTGTTGAGCATCAAACGCATGTCCCAGAACTGTGAAAGTTGTAGAGGGGTTGTGGAGGTGAGGGATGGTGTGCAAGACTCGGGATAAGACCGACAGGCAAACAGGTGTTGGTAACCGTTACTAATCGGTCCAACTAACACTGCGCTTAGTACCTGTCAATCTCCGAACATCGCCAACACGAGTCCCTAGCTGCTACTGACGCGATGGTCGTGGCATGCTGCTTAATCAGGGTTTGTTTTCGTCAATGCAAGACTACACTTATCTCCCCCCGGTGGCTCGTCCACTCCGCTCCCTTCTTTCTCCGAGTCCGAGCTCGAAAATAACCATAATTCTCTGGTAGGATCGGAATCGCCTTGACCTGAGGTTGAGATGATAGAACTAAGTGAACATGAGGTTAACTGGCTTGATAAGTACCTGTAATTGGAGCATACGGAGCTAGACCAGCAGTAAACAGCCCCCCCAAACGGCCACTTATTCTGCATTCGGCCAATCTGTTATTCGCAATACATATGGCCAACTACGTTAAGTCACATAACTCAGGTGAACGTATAACTACGTTACCTTGTTGGCTCGTGACAGAAGATCATGTCGGGACAAAACAAACCACCCGCCTCGGAACAAGGTATCACGTCATCGGAGATGTGTCGCGGATTAGACCACCAGAAAATGGCGCATATAGGGATCTTGGTATACGATGGCTTGAGGACCAAGAACGAGAGAAGTGAGAAAACAATAAGAAATCCAGAGGTGAGGTCGCGCGTCAACTGAACACGTGATGCGCCAAGTTGTCGTCCGACTTCAAGGAAAATCCCGAAGTATGAGATTATGAGAGAAACAAAAAAGTCGCTCTGTCACGCATGCCGACTAACTTAGTTGCCGCGACGGAGTTTGATTGGGGCGCGAGCGATGCTGACTAACACAAACTACTGCGTGACAGTGCGTGACAGGCAGTATTGCGGTGTTTGAACCTGCAATTGCGATGTTCAGTTTTGAAGTAAAACTGCTGGGCACCGAGCTAGCGTTTGGACAGACACGTGAAGTTGGGCACTGGACTGGGCACTGGTACTGGGGCAGGGCACTTCATCGGGCACTTCAAGGTGGCATGCTGGGCACGTTCGGTACCGTGTTGGGCACTGGCACTATGGCACTGGGCACTTCAAAGTGGCATATTGGGCACGTTCGGTACCGTGTTGGGCACTGGCACTATTGGCACTGGGCACTTCAAAGTGGATATTGGGCACGTTCGGTACCGTGTTGAGCACTTTCGGTGGTGTGTTGGGCACTCTCAGTGGCGTGTCGGGCACTTTCTCCGTAGGACCGTGGCTGTATATAAGATTACCCTCATTCCTACTATTATTGTGAAACTTCCGATTTCGCGTATCCCTACCTCTGTCCCTTTCAAGAACAGTCCACAACCATCAGAGACTGCTCCCTCCGTTCAGGTAAAGCGAATAATTTACTTGCCAAATAGATATCGTACTCATGCTAACATCGACGTAGGCTCCCTCGGGACGCCTCCTCTAAATATACTGACATGGTCGTTGACACCATACCTTGCGCCTTTCTATCCACCGATGCGGCCTTTATTGCTTCGGCGAAAGATGGTGGCGCCTAACGGCATAAATGACATCCGTGACGACGGCTTCCTGTCATTCCCAAGCAGACACGATCTGACATATTATACCCTATACACGCAACTGAAGTCGGCCATAAAAGGACGGAAGGTATTTGGCCGTCTCTGGAATCAGAAATGGAGAGTTTTTGAATGACGCCCGTCCCTTACACAGGCGTTGAAATCGCAGCATTGAACTTCGCGATACCACCGGCCATCCCGGATGTTTCCTGCATGCCACCTGCGCAACGTCAGTTAGAAAGAGAATCACAAGATTGACCGTCAATCCCGGAAAATGATAAACAAAGGTGTGGTAGAGTCATCTCGGTCGACTAGGCGTGAAATTCTTAATGCCAATTCTCATGCGATAATGGCGCTCAACGGGTCTAGGGATCACCCCGAGAAGTAAGTATCATACCGACAAGCTACTAGGCAAAGCTGCGGGATCCCGTTGCAGATCCGTAATTATTGCAGACCACAGTAACGCGCTTCATTCTGTAATCAGGCTGTATTTTGACGTTACTCCTTATAGGGGTGAAATTTTAACCGTCAGCACACCCAGTGTGTAATGGAAGGGTTACGGCATTGTTGCCTGGCGCTGGGCACGTGTCCCCGCCCTCACTCCGCCTGTAGTGGGTATCATGGCAACCCGGATTTTATAGGTCTAATGCTTGAATCAACTGGATTTTACTCTGCGTTCTCTGCTGTTGGCTTTGATGAGATTTGGAGAAACTCCTTCGCCCCTAAGGAACAGACCACGCACAGGAGTGGGCGACTATCACTCGGCGTGCCTGAGACCTCTGAGACCTCTTATGCCTATCCCACGATTCCACACACGATAACTTATCTTCTGGGTTCTTTTCATCACGAGGGGATTTAATTTGGAATGGACTACTGGCTGACTCCGTGATGGGGTGGGTTAGCTTGAAATGATGCGTAATGTGGCGTTGGCACTGACTGACTGCTGCCAGCTCGTGACCACCTCATGGCGTCCGTTATCTGATCTTGACACGTGGAAGCCTCATGGAATTCTTACCACCACGGAAGGCCCCAGTACCCTGTCTCTCATCTAGAGGCTGATATCCCCTCATGGCCTACACGATAATCTCGCCAGCTAGTATTGACTGGTGGTCCAGCGACCTTGGTAGAAGTAGGATACCTTACTGGCAACCCGGTCCGGTGGAATCCTGAAGCCTTCCTATACGGGCGGTATTTCAGGCACATGGGTTTGGCATTGGGTATGCGAGGCATCAACACGCGTCCGCACGAACAGCAGGTTGGCGTGCGTGCGCATGGGAATACAGTTTTGTAACAGTCTGGATGTTGCCACGTGGATCATTCAATTAACACGTTTCTATCGCGCGTTTTCCGTCCCTTTGATGTGCTACTCGTCGTGCCGGAGCTAAAATAAGAATACATTCGTGCGCACATGCACCTACTAAGACGCAGCCACATAACTATGAGACTCACAAAGCCAGATGTGTGGACCGCGGGGCCTTACTGGCAGTTAGAATGTACTCTACAGCTCAGAAAAGCTATTTGATCAGAGGCACGCAGATTGGGCAAGTCGGGTTCATCCCGTGAACACTGAATAGACAGGGGGAAACAGTGTTTGTACCTGCAAAATGGATCCGTGCGATGTGGCGTGATGAGTATTGTATCAACGGTACGGGCACGCCTTTCAATCTCGAACTTGTGTTGGCATACTGACATTACCTGTACGTTGAAGGCGGCCGACAAGTCTGGCAATTCGAACAACAAGACGGCGGAGTTAACGAGCTGTGGCACAGTGTCGCAGTAAAGTTACACTGGCTAGAAGATCCTTAGCGGACTGGAAAACACGCGTTTTCGTCGTGACTGCCAGCCAGCGGCCATCATCCGCGACTCAGAGCTTCTCGGCCGATTTCGTAACTAACTAAAGGTCGAAACAGTCGATTCCGTTGCCACCGTCGTGGTCACAAGATGACCGTGTGTCCATAACAGGTTCAAGCACGAGCCTGAGTCAAATTAGAAGGGATTGGCAGACTGGAACTTGAAGCGTATCGCCGCGTTGCCGCTTGGTCCAGACGCACTGGCACCGAATCCACATTTTGTCAAAGCAATTTTCAAACGCGCTGGCGCATCATGCCAGTACTACTATGGGGTTCTCCAGTGCTAGTTGCCGTTCACTGGCACATCATCCCCCATTCATGACGCCCAACACGTTGAAAGTCGAGATATGACATAACGGCCCTGAAACCTTGAATAGATTGCCCCCGTGGTCTCAGAGGTCTCAAAAGCCGTCACACTCCACACTTGCACGAAATTAAAAGGCGCACAACAATCTTCTCTTCTCTGCATCATACTCAATCCAGTATTGACCCTGGATTGTTAATGGACCCCCTCTTCTCACCCATTCACTCTGCCATCAACGATGAAATCCACAGTCCCATGATCGACGGAGAGGTAAGTTACCCAGCTGGTTGCCGCGGTGCGACTCCCTGAATCCACTGACACGCCCTTATTCTACGCCTCCCTATTCACTGCTACAGACAATTCTGGATCATCGCATCAGTGAAGAGTTTAGAATCCTCCTCCCTGAAAATACCATTGCTGGTAATCGTGACGGTAGCTCTAACCTCGAAGGTGTGGCAGAGTCATCGCGGTCGTCGCGGTCGTCGCGGTCATCGCGGTCTCGACCAACCTCTGCCACGGGAGGAGAATCTCTAGGCCAATTCTCTTGCCGTCGTTGCAGGAAAAGGTTCAAACAACCACAGGGCCGGAATCGGCATTACCGTGAAAAGCACGAACCCAGTTTGTGTATTGCTTGCGATGCTGAGTGGGGACGGCCCTGTGACTATAGAAATCACCTCGAAAAGCACCATCCCGATCTAGACCCTGACATGATCCTGGGCAAGCCTGCGGGGTCTCTTCGCAGGACCGCAATTATCGCAAGACGCGGACCACAGCTGGACTAATTATAAGTGCGTTTCCTCCTGCAATGGTGATGGTGGCGAAATTCTAATGTGCCACAGCCTGTGCATACGCACACTTTGGCGCACTGCTACACCCCTGAGACACACCTGGCGTGGTCTCAACCCAATTTTTGAAGCCTCGTAGGCTTCGTGCCTACTTACTATACCTTTCCTTATCCATGTGTCTCGTCTCTATTTCCCTCGTTCCTGAATCCCTTCTTGTTTGTCTCATCCGGTACGATACAACTACTATACGATTGACTCACGCGCGTCCCCTCCTAAATGGACGCACAACCCTTTCAGCACACAGGTTCGTGCACCTTTACCTACCCACAATAGGCAAACATGACGCCCGAGCGTTATCGCACCCACATTGCGTGCTTATCCCTTATTGATACAGTCTCACCCTTTTTCTGTAGATGTCTTACTATAGCATGGCCACTTTACTATACGACTGGAACGTGTAGTACAATGAGTGTAGTAGCTATATAGCGCGATGTGCGCTTAGTGAAATGACATCCAGTCTTGTGTTCTCGAACCTCCCCGCGTGCCCTTTCTCTCCCTCTCTCGCTTTTGCTCGATCCCTCTGTTCGCTGCGCGACAGTCCACTTGCTGCTTCTTCTTGCGTACCATCCCCTCTTGCCCTTGCTTAGTTTTACTAGATGGGACCGCGAATCTGAATTAATTTATACCACTTATCTCATTACGCGTTTCTTTCCGTAGAACCGCCACATGCGCAGACCACGAGGTTGCATCAGCAAAATCAAACCATGGTTTGAGATATTCAACTCCGCCGGTACCTTACTCTGGTGGTCGGCGAAGATTGAGCTAGATTGGGCTAGATTGGGCGTGATCAGGCGTGATCAGGTGGTGGATGATTATCTACGCTACGTATGAGCAGAATTTGAGTCTGCACTGTGCGATCACCATTTGGTCATGTTCGTCTTGAGTGTGTAATTGTATAACTATGAAAATCAACATTGTGGGGGGTCGATCCATCATGTTTGACCTTTTCTCGCTAGCGTCATCACTGGCAGTTCCTCAAGGGCATGACGATTACTACAGTGTTCCGCGGCAACTTTTGCCCTTCCTCGGTTAACAAGATTAAATTCACGTACAGTCAAGGGGGGATCACTAGCAGGGATGTCGACCGTGTGTATGTACGGTACCATCATACGGTTGCCATCTACCATACCGATGGACATTTTGGACTGCCGCGCGCCGGTGTTGAAATAGCTGAAATCGATTTTTCTTAAATCTGAAACATCACATCTTGTTCCAGAATCTCCGGGATATGTTCAAATATGTCTCTAGTACGTACATGTAAATTGTTGAGGGTGTGCTGTCGCAAGAATATATGGAAAAACAGCTATCGAGAATGGAAGTCGTTGAAAACTGAGTCTGTAGGTCCAAAACTTCACCAAAACACTCTGAACAAATTCTGTGAAGATTCAAATACATATGCCATTGTGCTCCAATGCTAAATTTATTGCCGCAAGATGTTGTGCTCATGCAGTGGACAAAAGAATGTGCTGGCCCAGCCTGGCCGTGTCACGCTCATCGCTCGCAAATGGGGCTCCAGGCCGATTGGGCTGCAACGGCAATCACAGGCGCAGACGCAGACGCAGTCCTAGGCCTATCCTCCCTACTTGTCTCAGGCGGTTTGCGGCAAACGGCAGTCAATCCAGGTGCGATGATCGAGTATTTGCTGGTCTTGCCCTATTCATTACTTACTAACTGGTTTCTTGTTTTCGTGCGCGTCCTAGATTGTCTTACTAGTTCAATACTATGATGATACCGCGCGCGGAGCTTGATCGTTCCTTCAATGATACGGCATTAAAGAAGAGGTGCGTCGTCCCACGCTCATTTTTCTGTCGGGATGGGTGCATTCTATGTTGATCTATCACGTCATGTCTTACGTAGAAACATCGCTTCAGTCAGCGATCATCGCCATTTCCCTCCAGTTGCTCCTCGATATCGCGTACATGACCAACTTTTTCCACTCAACTTTGTTACGGAGGTACGAGCCATGCGAAGAGGAGGAAAATGATCATTCAAAATGGCATGATTATCTCCCAGCATTTTCCCTTCGTTCCTGTTGAAGCTAATACTCCACCTACGTTACTTTCAAGAGCCTCTGGAGATGGTTACAGAAGTAGTGAGCGACTATCCTTTTGGCAGCCCAAGACGTCCGATGCACTGATCATCGGATCTTTTATTTTTTGGGTTCATCGAGAAGATATTATCCAGAGCGGACGACTGACTGACAGTCATGAAGGAGCCCGGAACAATGTTTCGCACCGTTGGTGCTGACAGCCGCCAGGGCGTTCATGGGCTCGTGGCGCTATCGATTTTCCGTAACGATCACAGTGTGTTTGCCCCAGTGAGGGCGGGTTGTGTGATGTGACCGCGATATTCTGACAAAAGTAGATCGGAGTGAGGTCAACAAGTGCGTAACACTTCTTCCGACGTACGCTCCTGGAGTTCGAGTCCTTAAAATAGCATAGCGCCTCTTTCTCTTTGTAACTTGACGATCAGAACATCCCAATCTCCAATAACGTTAATCCTCCCCTTTCTCTCTATCGGCATGGAAGGCCGCACCCCCTATCTCTGCGTTCATTCGCGTCAGACTCTTCCTCAAGGCCCGCCCATCTCATATGAAGGACCGACAGACTCTTGGCAACTAGATCTCGTGACATGCGCATACGATCTTGAAATCTTTGAACCAGCCGGTTTCCAGTCAACAAACACGAACATTCAGACATACCCCTCTGACAGGTTTCATCGATACAGTCGACACTCATTCGTGGCCAAAGACGAAGTGGCTGGGATATCGCAGACTGAAAACCATACCCCACCGGTATGAGGTTTCTCCATATGTCCGGACACTCTGATCCGATGTAATGGCTCCAAACCGACCCTGCCAGCACTAAAGACTTTTGAGCTGCTTCCAGGCGAGGTCTCACATTAAGTCTTAAGGAAAGTGGATCACGAGGCAGGCCTGATCAATCATGAGAACGAGTAAAACTTGAAGGCGAGTCGAAACGTCGACGCGGGTTGTCTAGACAACCTGTTGGTATGCGCATGCACGAAACGCTTACAGTAAACGCCCATACGTGTGCAGTAAGCATTGTGCAGCGAAGGATTGTTCCATGGTTTGTAGCCGACATGCCAAGGTATGTGATACTATAATGCCGAAACTTCCTGACGCATCATTAGTACTTCGAAATGTAATTGCACCGAAACAGAGGGGTGTACTGGAAGGACTACAGATGAGTACTGGAGGGCGTACAAAATTGAATAAGTCTGAGACCCAACCCGGCTGGGAGACTCACCTTGGTAAAGAAACGCCCCGCCTGAATCCCACATTATCCTTGGCTGTGCACGAGTTTGGGTGACCAAAGGACCTGCTGCTGGACCCACCCACGATCGCCCCTTACAGACAGGTCGTGTAAAAATAAAGGTCCACGCGATGAAATGCCATGCGACGTAAGCGAGGACTGTGTCACGCCCAAGAAGCATTCGCATTGTGCCAGCCAACCATGGCGCTGGCAATCACTGGCACACTCTTGGATCTCGAGCCTGAGCTTGTGGCCCCATATGGAGGGCACACTATTATGTAACGCATACAGCTTCGGTAGGAACTGTACGGTATTTGGGTCAGACGTGTGAAGCGTGATATCGCAAGCCGAAGTTGGGAATGAGTATTTCAAATTGGCGCCAACAAGCGAGGTTGTGACAGTCGTGACCATGCATGACCAGACATTCAG
>WNFQ01001042.1_pt1 | contig 26963 bp, 30 predicted proteins | sample 5400171 | NCBI WGS metagenome assembly WNFQ01 (sample SAMN13153356, study PRJNA577476) | soil metagenome | isolation source: 20 cm soil under Madrone tree | place: USA:California | collected 2016-06-14
TGCCCACGCCGATTGCGATCGAATTGAAGGTAATCGCGGCAGTCGGGTAAACGGCTGACGTGAGCAAATCATTTCGCATCCTTGGGGCGGATCACACCGGCATCACGGTCGAGAATCTTGAGCGCTCTCTGGCGTTCTGGCGAGATGTGCTCGGCTTCGAGCTTTCGCATACCGCGCATCAAACCGGCGAACTGGCCAGGGAAATCACCGGAGTCGCAGACGCTGAGATCAAGCTTGCTGCGCTAAAGACACCCGGCGGTCATAAAATCGAACTGCTAGAGTATCTCGCGCCGCCGGATCGGAAACATGCAGACGTTCGTCCCTGCGATGTCGGACACGTTCACGTTGCTCTGCTCGTTGATGATCTTGATGCGGTCCTAGAAAAAATCGCAGGATCTGGTTGGAAAGCCGCGGGCAAACCACAAACTCTCAAAACGGGACCGAACGCCGGGAAGCGCGTCGTCTATGTGCGCGACCCTGATGGCACAACCATCGAGTTTATGCGGCCGCCCATTAAAGCAGTCGATAGTTGTTAATTCAGTGTTGAGGGCAATGCTTAGGGCTGAACGCCCGCATAGGTGGGAATCACGCCGCGCGGGACGTTTTTGTAAACGACGCCGCCTTTCATCACAAAAGTGACGCGGCGCACTGCAGTGATGTCTTTCAGAGGATCGCCGTCGAGCGCAATGATGTCGGCTTCGTAACCTGGCGCGATGGAGCCGATATGATCGCCCATGCGCATCGCTTCCGCGGCGAGCGAGTTGGCGGAAACCATCGCACTCATTGGGTCAACTCCCGCATCGCGAACGCGATCAATGAACTCCTCGGCGTTGCGACCATGCGCGCCTGCGACCGCGTCCGAACCGAAGACGACTTTGAGTCCGGGAGTCCTGACAGCGCGGCGGACGATATCGCGGTCGAGCGATAAGACGCGCTCCATCGCCGCGAAGCCTTCTTCGGTGTAGCCGGGGGTGCCCAGGAAGCGTTTCTTGTTAGCTAGGTAATTCTCGATCACCAGACCAGCCTGTGGATCGAAATATGTGCCGTGTTCAGCCATGAGTTTGAGGTCATCGTCGGTTGCCATCGTGCCGTGCTCGACTTCGGTGCAGCCGGCGAGCGTAGCGGCGCGGACGGCGTCCTTGTAGGCATGGACAAGGGTGCGCAGTCCCTGTTTCTTCGCCTGGTCGCAAGCAGCATTGAGTTGATCTTGTGAAAGGGTCATGCCGCCACCCTGACGTATGGATGCGGAGGCGAAAATTTTGATGAGGTCTGCGCCCGCCTCTTTTTGCTTGCGCACGAAGGCGCGAATCTCATCGGGTGTGCCCGTTTTCTCGCCCCGCCCCTCGAGCGGCTCGACAGCCGTGAGGATGCGCGGACCCGGAATCGCTCCGTTCGCGATCTCGTCGCGCAGCGGGACGTCTCGGGGCGAGCCGACGCTCTGCACGGTGGTCAAGCCCGCCATCAGCGTCAGCCAGGCATTGGACGCCGCCTGATACGCGGCGAACTGCGTTGTCTCATCAGCGCCGGCGTTCTTCCCGTCCTCACCGAAGCTCCAGGTGATGTGGACGTGCGAGTCGATCCAGCCGGGCAGGACTGTGAAGTTCCGCAGGTCATAGTCAACGGGCGAGGCTTTCGGGTCGAGCGCCACGATTTTCGAGCCTTCGACCACGATGCGCGTGTCGCGTAAGATATGGCCGCGCCCATCGAGCACCGTACCCGCGCCGATGACGATGTGCCTCTTTTGCGCCGGGATCGCTGCGGGATTAGATTGCGCGGTCGCGCACACGACGAGCATGGTTAAGAGGCAGAGAACGATCGTGGCGGCTCGCATCGTGGCAATCGCCCTCCTAATCTCAAATCGATCGCGCTGTGTCGAGTGCCGATTGTGTTTCCAAACGGAGCCACCGTTGGATTCTTTTGAATCTGTGAAATCTGCGTAATCTGCGGTCATGCAGTTCTCCGCTGATCAAGATTTCGCGCGCGAAATGGACGCGCAGGATCCGCTGCGTCAGTTCCGAGAAAAGTTTCACCTGCCGCTCGACAAGGATGGCAAGCCGTTGATTTATTTTGCCGGGAATTCGCTTGGCCTGATGCCGAAATCGTCGAGGCGAATCGTCGAGGAGGAGCTAGACAACTGGGCGAAGCTCGCAGTTGATGCTCATCACGCCGCCGGGACACCGTGGTATTCGTTTCACGAAGCTTTACGGGAACCGATCTCGCGACTCGTCGGCGCGAAGCCGATCGAAGTCATCTGCATGAACAGCCTCACGGTGAACCTTCACCTGATGATGGCCACGTTTTATCGGCCGACCAAATCGCGCTTCAAAATCCTGATGGAAGAACCGGCCTTCCCTTCCGACACGTATGCGATCAAAACGCAAATTGTTCATCACGGATTGAGTCCGAAAGACGCGCTGGTGCTCGCGCGACCGCGCAAAGGCGAGTTCACGATCCGAACGGAGGACATTGTCGATCTAATCGAAAAGGACCCAAATCAACTCGCAGTTGTGATGATCGGGGCCGTAAATTTTTTCACAGGTCAATTGTACGACATCCCCAAGATCACAGCGGCGGCGCAGAAGCGCGGGATTATCGCCGGCTTCGATCTCGCGCACGCGATTGGAAACGTGCCGCTGGCCTTGCACGATTGGAGCGCCGATTTCGCCGTGTGGTGCTCATATAAATATCTCAATGCCGGGCCCGGCGCGGTCGCAGGCGCGTTCGTGCACGAGCGGCACGCGACCAACACAAAGTTGCCGCGGCTGGCCGGTTGGTTCGGAAACGATCCGAACACGCGATTTCGTTTGCATCTGGAGCCCGAGTTCATTCCGGTTCCATCAGCCGACGGCTGGCAGATCAGCAATCCGCCAATCTTTTCCATGGCGCCGCTGCGTGCGTCGCTCGCGATCTTCGTTGAAGCCGGCGGAATGGAATCGCTCCGTGCGAAATCGATTAAACTGACAGGCTATCTTGAATTCCTGCTCACGGAGATCGGATCGAAAAAGTTTACTGTCATCACACCGCGCGAACCAGGCGCACGCGGCTGTCAGCTGTCGATCCTCGCGCACGAACACCCGAAGAAATTATTCGAGGAACTACAAATCGCCGGCGTGAAATGTGATTTCCGCGAGCCGAACGTCGTCCGCGTTGCGCCGACACCGCTTTACAATACCTTTGACGAAGTCTGGCGCTTTGCGAAAATTCTAGCGGAGCATCAATGAGATTGTGATCAGGCACAGGAATCACGGATGAAATGGATCAATTTCTGTAGCGGCTGTAATCTTTCCCAACTTTGCTAACGTGATTCGAAAGGTTGTTTTCATCATTGCATTCGGTCTTTGCGTAAGCGCGGTTTGGGCGAAAGACGAGAAATCGATCAAGAAGTTGCGTGACGCGCTCGTGGCGCTCGCGCCTGACGTGGACCCGGGCGAAGCCGAACTGCTCTCGGTAACGGCGCACACCTCCTCGCGCAGCCTCGCGCGTGAATATGGCCTCGTCTGGTGCCCGGCGTTTCAGAACGTACTGATCCACATGGGCAGGCGACAACGCGGCTATTGCGGCCACTATACGCGTGATATCGGCGAACGCCTGAAAGCGCTCAAGCTCAAGACGCTCGTGCTCCACTGGGGTGCTGCTTACGCGGGAACTTTGGACGAGAACAATGGTCTGGTGGTCACCGCACGAAACCAGCCTTTCGAGAACGGCATCGTCCTTGACGGCTGGCGCAGCGCCGGCCGCTTATTCTGGTCCCCACTCAAAGAGGACTCTCAGTACGACTCGGGACAGGGGAGCCGTTGGAGGGCAACTCACCACGGCTCTTACGGGGTCACGGCATGGAAAGAAGACCCACTCTACACGGCTTGGTTGCAGGACTACAACAACGCTCACAAATGGGAGTGGCAAACGACGGCACGATAACTTGTTAGCAATATTCGCGTCATCCACGGTTTTCCTGTTCGCCCGCCCTAAATTGCGAAGTTTGGCGCTTCGCCAAAATTCTACCCGCGCATCAATCAGAGTGTGATTAGCCGCAGACAAGGCGGGCTACTGTTCGCCGCTTTGTGGGATGGTTCGCGGTTTGGCTAAAAACCGCTGCACTTCTTCGTTGTAGGTCTGGAACGGGTCGCCCATGACAAGAAAATCGCGGCTGTCGCAGGCGATTGAATCCCAATTAATGACGTATGGGATCTCGTCACTGCGGGACTGAAAAAAGGCAACTGCGTGTGCTCGCCCTGATGCACGCGTATTAACCGGGGGCACATGTGTCGCGCTGGGTCGTCGGACGCTATTATTCCATTCCGCGATTCGCTTGCCCGGCGTAACGCCGAAGAACAATCCCCGCACCGGATCGATGTTGTGATACTCAAGGTCGATGCTTTGCAGCCAGGGATGATTCCACCTCAGTTCTTCCGCCTCCATAAATGTTTCGAGCAACCACTTTTTCGTGATCCAATCGACTCCGCCAATCAGTGACTGATGGTTTTGCTCGAGCGCTTCAAGGACAAAGCCCCAGTTTTCGAGCAGCCAGTTGGTTTCCGCGCTGCTGTTGCGCAGATGCTTTTGCGCCAGTTCGTGGAATTTCCACTGAACGTCGAGTGCGCTGATGGTCTTGCCATTCTCAAGATGCACAATCCATCGGTGGGAGGGATCACGGGAGATGTCGCGGGTGCTTTGCACGGCATCGGCCAGGACGAGATTCTGCGGCAGACGTCCATTCTCTAGCAATGATAAAACGCAAGCGGTCGTGCCAATTTTCAGCGCAGTAGCAAAGGGACTCATGTTGGAGTCGCCGATGAGCAAATGAAGCCGGCGATATTTTCGATAATCGGCCAGCGGCTCGTCGCGCGCGTTGATGATGGCGCGATTGAATTGCACCCACTGATAGATGTCGTTGACGATGTGATCGGCGCGCTGACTGAGCTGGAAATTAACCTGTGCTTCTGGTTGAGGCGGCTCGAAATCGAACGCGAGCGGATTCGACTGGCCGACGCGACCGGCGCCGGTAAAGAGCTGCCGTGTGGCCAAAAAAGTAAGCAGCGTTCCGAGAATCGGCGGTGTGAATTGCGCCTCCCGTTTCATCAAATAATTCTCGTGACAACCGAACGTGGCGCCGGTGTGATGATCGACATTGTTTTTGATAAATGACACCCGACCTGCGGCACCCAACGCGACGAGCGACGATTGGAGGAGATCGTCTCCGGCTAGTTCGTAAGCGGCGAGATCGTGTAAATGCAAACACTCTGGCGACGCGTATTCGATGTGGCCCATGTCAAGGTAAAGACGGCCGCCATTGAGGAGAAAACCCCCGTTACCAGGCGGTTCCTCGTAATCCCGATAGTGCAAATCGATCGTGCCAGCGGCGGCTTTTCGGAAAAGGTAGTTCTTCACTTTGCCCGGCCAAAGCTCGGAATTAACATGCGGCTCTTGTTCGCTCAGCAGGCAGCCGTATTCGGTTTCGATTCCAACGACCCGATCCATTGGAACCAATTAACGCACTGAATCGCGAAATCGCTAAGCTAAAAACGCGACTTTTCGTAACAACATCGAAAATGCAGCCAAGATGTCTGTGCTACCTAAGCATTCGCACCCCTTGAACCACGCTGGAAAACGTCGAAACTTCGTTTGATGACCACGGTTGCCCTTCGCAGCCCGTCTGAGAAAGTGGGCGGCCTCTTTTATTTCGGCCGGATGCTGGACAAAATCCGGTTGCACGCCAAAGGCGAATTGCCGCCGGATTACCACGCAAACCTTGGAAAAGGTTTCGACGAAAAGTGCGTAAAGTTTCTCCGAATCAATTACGATCGATTAGTCGAGCGCGTAAAACAGGACAGTGCAGACGAGGAAATTTTGCGATGGTGTTTCCAGAACGGGCGGAGACCGAGCCAAGACGACATTTACGTTTGGAATGAATTCATGCGCAAACGAGGATGGAACGATGAAGTCTCAGAGATTCTCAGGCGCCGGAAACAAGAAGCCGGGATGGCGGACAGATCGGACATCGAGACGTCGTTCCAATTTATCGATGCGGATGAAGGACGCGACGTGAGACGCGATGGCGACTAACTGTATGGCGTCGACAAAGACGCCCTGCAGATCCCATCGTTCTTGCCTATTCCGCCAGGGTGTCGATTCGTTCCGCGAGTCCGAAATCGAGCTCGGTCACGCCGCCTTTGCTGTGCGTCGAGAGAACCAGGCGCACTTTGTTGTAGCGGATGTCGATGTCAGGATGGTGCTCTTCTTCTTCGGCCACTTCGGCCACCGCGTTTACGAAATCGATCGCATCGGCAAAATCATCAAACTCAAACGTGCGTTCGATGTGCTTTTTCTCCAGCTCCCACTCGGGCACTTTTTTCATGCGCTCTTTCAGCTCGCCCGCTTTGATCAAGTCAGCCATAACGGCACAACGAGTAACACCCGAAAATCGTTTTGCAACGCCAAATCGAGCGGCCTTTTTTCCATGCCGCGAACTTGCGTGTCGCGCCGTAGCCTTGGCGAAGGCGGATGGGGACCGGCGAGCGTCTCGCCTGCCGGATTGTGATTCCTTAAAGACCCAGAATCTTCCGAAGATTTTTTGCAGAATCGAAGATTTCCACCGCGCACTCCCGCGCCTGCCTTGAGAGTCGTGGCCAATCCCGAAGCACCTCTTTGATTGCTGCTTCCGCTTCCTCCGTTCCTCGGACAAAACGGAGCCCGCTCTCCGACGGTAGATATTTTTCCGCACCTGTGTCTTCCGTAACAATCGGCCTGCCAAGAGCAAGAAACGCCGCGGCGCGATCACTCAACCATCCTGTGCGCCATGCCACGTCCACGCCTTTAATCGCTGTGAACTCGGCCAGTGCGCCAGCCATGTATCTGCCATAAGAGCCAGGAGTGCGCGCAACGCGATGGGGATCGACAATTTGCCAGCCGCGTCGTTCCAAGCGCGCCCGGTCCGGATCGTCCGCCGCGATGTTCATTGCCAGTTCAAAGCGCGCTTCACGAATTCGCTTTGGCAGATCAAGGTAAGGTTCGAATGCAAATTTCTTCGAGAGATCGGGAAACGTGCCGTTCACTTCCACCGCCCCGCCCCAATACCACTGGCCGATCGTTGTGAATCTGGGGACCGGGGGACGTGCTCGTCGCTGAAAAAACTTCGTGTCCGCCAGCGGATAAAATGTCCTCCAACGACGCGGCGTCCTGGGCAGGCGGCAATCACGTCCGTCAACGTTGAGCCCGATCGTCCAAAACTCGTCGTGATATGACTGACCCATCTCCATCTTCGTCATCCAATAAAAAATTTCGCTCGGATCGAGATCGCAAAAAATCCGGCGCTCGAATTGCAGCAGAAACGGCGGATGAATTGAGTAACTGAGATTCAGCAGCGCGTTTGGCCCTGCCAGCCGATCAAGCAAAGTTCGTTTCGACATTCCAATGCAGCGGACGCCCGATAAATCGTGCGTGTCCGACGCCGGGTTTTGATAAAGCAGACAGTAACGGCCAGCCAACCCCTGTTCGCGCAATCGCCGCTGGAAATTGTCGATCCTGGCCCGGTCGGCGCGCGGATCATTCGTGGCGGGCAACAGCTCCAGCCAGATCGCGTCGAGCTTCAATCTGCGCAACCCCAACATCCATTGCAACGGCACGGAAAGAACGCCGCCGCCTTCGCGATATTTAATCCGCATCCAAGGAAAATGGTCATGCGGTGAGAATCGCTCGTGTCGCTCTCCGCTCAAGCGGGAGCGTCATTTGACGTCCAAATCTTCCTCCGCAAATTAGCTGCTCTTCACGGGCGCCCGTAGCTCAACTGGATAGAGCATCTGACTACGGATCAGAAGGTTTGAGGTTCGAATCCCCACGGGCGCGCTTACCGACGGCTTGATCAAATTGCCGGTGGCAAAACGAAGGCGAAAAATGCTCGTGACCTTTTTTGAACATTCGTTTATTCATCGCTAGCCTATGAAAGTCCTGCTTCAGCTCAGGTGCGTCGCAATCACTTTCGCGGCGATTTTACTTTCATCGGGATGTCAGAAGAAGACTGTCGTCACAAATCCCGATCCTCAACGCAACAATGAATTGCACGAGAACACCAAGCCGCTTCAGGCCGCCGACCTCGTGGGATACAACGGAACAAAACTCAGAAAGAGCGTAGATAAAATCATACAGGCCAACGATAAACATAATAAGGAACTAGACGATGCGACCGAGCGTCGTTGAGTGCGGTAATCAGTAAATTTCTCACTGAAAATATGGCCGGATCTGCGCATATTTTTTGTCGCCGACCCCGCTGACCTTTTTCAAGTCATCAGCGCTCCGAAATGGTCGCGCTGCGATAATTCTAGCAGCCATTACATGGCCGATGCCCGGTACTGTTGTCAGCTCTTTTTCTGTGGCGGTGTTGATGTCGATCTGACCAAGCGGAGTTTTTCCCTTTCCATGCGACGTGCGCGGCGCGCCTGTGTCGGCGGGTGCCATTGGCAGAGCGGGTTTCGGAGCTGAAGAAACAATGCCAGGCGAAGCCGCGGGCGTCATACGTGCTTGATGTTTATCGGTGGGAACGAAGATGTTGAAACCAGACGGATTTGCCGCGCGCACGTTTAATCGCCCTGCAGCGATGCCCCAAGCTCCAATCTTCTCCTGCCTCGCTTGTTGCTCGAATAGCTGAAGTTTTTGAAGTTCTACCCGCGAATTTCTTAAGCCGGGCGGCGCGGCTTTGTATCCATGAATTCGCGCTAGTCCATTCCGAACCAGCTGCTCGCCCAAATCACCCTCCTTAATCTCAACAAAAGCGTAAAACCTCTCGAGCCTGCTCTGGCCCAACGCATCGGACATGTGCGTGAATGCGATGAACGGTTGCGAAAGTTTCTCACGCGTAAACTCTTTGGCCGCCTGGCCGACTTCAATCGTCTGAGGAACGCCAATCCCAAAATATTTTGCCTGTTCGACCAAGCGTCCCGGCGTCATTTCGTCTGTTTCCGGCGCGTCAACCAGGTACAAGCGCAAGATATATTCCTTCGTGCCTGCGCTCACGTGAAAGCTATCGCCGTCATTTGCCGGATTTGGAATCAGTCGGCAATTCTCGAGGACAATCCAATCTTTAGATTCGCCGCGTGCGCCAACATCGACAACCGCGGCCCAAAGAATGGCAACGGCGAAAACTGCGATCTTGTTGCGCGCGTGGCTGAGTTGCGCGGTCCAAATCTTGAAAGTGGAAAGTTTACGCCACATCGCGATTAGGGGCTGGGAGTCGCGCCAGGTGCGCTGCGTATGTGGCGATGATGCCGCCTAAAACGCTGCCAGCGATCACGTCGCTGACGAAATGATAATTCATCGCTACAAGACTCACGAGCATCGGCACGCAAACAACTGCGGCTACGACTCGACTGCTGGGCATCGCAATCATCCACACCGCGGCGAATCCCAGGATTCTGCAGGCGTGACCGGACGGAAAGCTGCCGATATCGTCACCACGCTGAAACGGATGGAAGCCGTACGTACCCGTGCCGATCAGCGATGGATTATCATGAGTCCAAGTCTCCGGCCAATAGCGACCGCAAACATCCCCTAACGAGATGCGGAAATCATCGGCCACGATTAAGCTGAGACACGCCACCAGCAGCACCTTCTGCCAGCGCAGAAATGGTCCCCACGCCCGTCGAACCATTAAGATCGTCAAGACTAGAGCTGACCAATTCTGAACTTCTGGCGGCGGATACGTAAGCCATCGAAAAACCTGGATGGTGTTGATGTGGTGGCGATAGACAAAGAACGCCACGGGGCGATCAATCCAGAAGTAACACGCCAACGCCGCAGCGATGCATAAAACCGTTGTGATCAACGTGCGGCGGAGCAATCTGCGATAATCGGCTTCGGGCATTGTCATGCCGGCGGCACCTCAAACTGGCTCATCAGTTTGAACATCTCGTAGCGCTCCGTGATTTCTTGCATCGATAAATTGCGCAACCGATCGAGGCTAAATGCTTCCACGCAGAAGCTGGCTAGCACGCTTCCATAAATCATTGCTTTGCGCAGATCGTTGAAGTGCACCTTCTTGACCGTGCCAGCCAAATATCCGGCCATGCCGCCGGCGAACGTGTCCCCTGCCCCGGTTGGATCGTGAATGTCTTCCAGGGGGTACGCGCCGCAACTGAAGAACTGATCTTCTTCGCCAAAGAGCAGGGCGCCGTGCTCGCCTTTTTTAATCGCGACGTAGCGCGGCCCCATCTTCCGGATCCGCCGCCCCGCTTTGATGAGGCTCGTTTCCTTCGTCATCTCCCGCGCTTCGCTATCGTTCAGGATGAGAAGATCGACACGGCGAAGTAGCGCATCCAAATCCGATCTTGTTGTCTCGATCCAAAGATCCATGGTGTCAGCCACGACGAAACGTGGACGCTCCATCTGATCGAGCACGTGCGATTGCAGCGACGGCGCGATGTTGGCCAGCAAAACGAAATCGGTCTGGCGATACGATTCCGGCAACGCGGGTTTGAAATGTTCGAAGACGTTGAGCGCGATCGAGCGTGTCTCGCGCGTATTCAGGTCCCATGAATATTCGCCTGACCAGCGAAAGGTTTTGCCGTTCACGCGTTGCACGCCTTCCCTGTCGATCTTGCGCGATTTCCAAAACTCGAATTCTGCTTCGGGAAAGTCGTTGCCCACGACGCCGACGAGCCGGACCGGCGAAAAGAAACTTGCGCCGAGCGCGGCGTAGGAAGCGGAACCGCCTAATAAATTGGAATGCTCCTCGACCGGAGTCTTTACGGTGTCGAGCGCAATGGAACCAACAATTAAGACAGACATTAGAAACGTTCGAAGTTCGATGTTTGATGTTTGATGTCGAGAAGCACGTGTTTTGCTTCACGAGCATAGCCGGCGATGTCCGGCGCTTTGAGCAAGCCGGACACAATCGCGACACGATGCGCGCCAGCGCTGATCACTTGGTCGAGATTGTCGATCTTAATCCCACCAATGCAAAAGATCGGAAGATTTACGGCGAGATGCGCTTGTTTGATATCTTTAAGTCCGATCGGTTGATAATCGAGTTTGGTCGGCGTCGCGAAGATCGGGCCGAAGCCAATGTAATCGGCGCCTTCGCGCTGCGCTGCGCGAGCTTGCTTGAGGCTGTGCGTTGATTTTCCGACCACAACAGCGCGACCTGCCTTGCGCCGCACGACCTCAATCGAATCGTCATCCTGACCGACGTGCACTCCTTCGACCGGAACTTTTCTCGCGATTTCGGCGTAATCGTTCGCAATCAGCGGCGTGGAAGATCGGGTTGTCAATTCGTGTAACTCGGCTGCAAGATCGACAAGTTCATCGATCGACCGCTCTTTTCCGCGCAACTGAATCAGGTCCACGCCGCCTTCGATCATTTGCTGCGCAATCCGGTGGCAGTCGTCGATCTCGACGTAGCTGAGATCAATGATGCCGTAGAGATGGCAATCGTGTAGCGTTCGCAAATTCTTATTCGTGCAAGCGAATCGGCGGCGAGGTCAGCTCGAGTTTACCTGATGACATTACCCGCTCGATAAAGCTGGTATCGTAGTTGCCGTCACGGAAATCACCATTTCGCATAATTGCCGCATGGAACGGCACCGTGGTTTTGATTCCGGTAATGTAATATTCGCCGAGCGCACGGCGCATTCGATCGATCGCGTTTATCCGGGTCGCACCAACAGTGATTATTTTCGCGATCAGAGAGTCGTAATGCGACGGCACGATGTAGCCGGTATAAACGTGCGAATCGATCCGAACTCCACGGCCACCCGGCGCGTAATAAAAGGCTATTCGCCCCGGCGACGGTTGAAAATCTCTCTCTGGATCTTCCGCATTAATCCGGCATTGGATGGCGTGCAGTCGCGGAGTCGCATGCGCGATGTGCGGCGAAAGCGGCTTCCCGGCAGCGATACGGATCTGTTCCTTCACCAGGTCGCAGCCGTAAACCTCTTCTGTAATGGTGTGCTCCACCTGGATGCGCGTGTTCATTTCGATGAAATAAAAATGCCGATCTTGATCGACGAGGAACTCGATCGTGCCCGCATTTTCGTAACCAACGGATTTTGCCAGCTTCACGGCGGCATTCCCCATTTTCTTGCGAAGGCCCGGCGTCATGAGCGGTGACGGACATTCTTCAATCACCTTCTGGTTGCGCCGTTGAATGGAACAATCGCGTTCGCCGAGGTGAACGATATGGCCGTGACTATCGGCGACGATTTGAAATTCGACGTGATGCGGATTGACGATCAGCTTCTCGATATAAACCTGTTCATTCCCGAAAGCTTTCTCCGCCTCGTGACGCGCGCTGTGAAAAGCCGATTTGAGGCTTGGTTCATTATGCGCGCTGCGCATCCCGCGCCCGCCACCGCCGGCAGTCGCTTTAATCATTACCGGGTAACCGATCTTCCTTGCGATTTTAATCGCATCGCTTTCCGTCTCGACGATCCCATCGCTTCCCGGCGTCACTGGCACGCCGGCTTTCCGGGCCTGGGCGCGGGCCGCATTTTTATCGCCCATGGCCTGCATCGCACGTGAAGAGGGCCCGATGAACTTGATATTGCAGCTTTCACAGACTTCTGCGAAATCCGGGTTCTCGGCGAGGAACCCATAACCTGGATGAATTGCATCGACATCGCCGATCTCGGCTGCGCTCATGATGCGATCGATTTTCAAATAGCTTTCCGAGCTTGGCGCCGCGCCGATGCAGATGGATTCATCTGCCAGCTGAACATGCAGCGAATCGACGTCTGCTTCTGAATAGATCGCCAGTGTACGAATGCCGAGCTCTTTGCACGCACGAATGACGCGCAACGCAATCTCCCCACGATTGGCAATCAGAACTTTCTCAAACATATGGACCCGCGATGCGGCGCGCCCGGCGGTCGCGCGCTGCCGCGTTTGCCTCAACGAACCCGAAACAGCACCTGGCCGAACTGGACTGGCTTGCCATTTTCAGCCACCACTTCAGCAATGACACCGCTCGTTTCGGCTTTGATTTCGTTCATCACTTTCATCGCCTCGATAATGCAAACTACCGTGTCCTCAGTGATAGTGTTTCCAACGTCGACAAAAGGCGCGCCGTCCGGCGATCCAGCCTGGTAGAACGTCCCCACCATGGGCGAAACGATCTCTTTCAGTGGCGCGCGCTCGGCCGGTTTAGTCACGGCAGTCGCACCTTCCGAAGTAGTCGCCGCCGATTTGGACGGACTGATAACCGCCAGCGGCGCAGCCACGGTCGTCTGATCGGTCGTGCCTTTTTGAAGCTTGAGACGAAAACCGTCCTTTTCGATCTCAAAAACCGAAAGATCGTTCTTCTTCATCAAATCGATGAAGGCTTTGATTTCTTTGATGTCTTTGGGGTCCAAGGCGCGCTCCGTGGTCGAGGCTTAAGTCGATTAGGTAAAGCGGTTTTGGTAGCAAGGTCAAGCGCTGGAATGGAGTACTGGAGCATTGGAGCAATGGGCTTTGATTCTGCCAGCGTTCACCATTCCATTACTTGATCACTCCACTACTCCATTTCCGGCTCATCGATGAAACTGACGATTACGTCGTCGTCGATAAACCGCCGTTTCTTCTCGTGCATCCCACGAAGCCAGGCCGCGGACCGACACTTTGGAAGGAATTACGCGAATTGCTCGCCTTTGAAATTGCCAACGGCGGTCAGGTTTCAATCGTGAATCGGCTTGATCGCGAAACCAGCGGCTTGGTTCTCGTCGCGAAAACATCGGTGGCCGCCCGAAAATTTGGATTGCTCATGCAGCGGCGTCGACTGCGCAAAGAGTATCTCGCGATTGTTTGGGGCTGGCCGGAATGGGAAACCAAGGTCGTTGACGCCCCGTTAGATCGACAGGGTAAGCATCAACAATCGGCGATCTGGCTGAAACAGATGATTCATCCTGCCGGCGCGTCCGCGCAGACTGAATTTCGCGTCGAGCGACGGTTCGTTAGGCCCGGCGCGCCACCTTCGCCTTTGCTCAGGGTAGGCTCAGGTTGCGCCATGCCAGGCGACAAATTTAGCCTGATTCGCGCCATCCCGCGCACTGGACGGACTCATCAGATTCGCGTCCATCTCGCCTCAGTCGGTCACCCGATCGTGGGCGACAAAATTTATGGACCTGACGAAAAGCTTTATCTCCTTTTCATCGAGAGTGGGTGGACGCCTGAACTTCAGCAGCAGCTTCTATTGCCGCGGCACGCGCTTCACTCAGCCAAACTCTCCATCGAAGGCGAGCGCGAATGGAAGAGTTCATTGCCTGCCGACCTCGAGGAATTCTGTAGCTACGGTCTACTTGCCGCGCCGCAGCTTCGCGCAGGCGGATGACCGCCGACTCAGTGCACGACGTCGCTACCAATTGCAATCGCACTAACTCCCCCTATCGTAGGCGCGCCGGTGAAAATGTCTCGCGCTTCCACTGCTTGTGCACTTCTTTTTGCATGCTCACAAGCATTCGGTGGCATCGCGGCTTCTGGTGTTGAATCTGCAAAAGAGGAATTCAATCCCGAGCGATTCGAAGTTGCGATCGAGTCCGGATATTTATTCGGTTTTATCAATCCGCCACGCAGTTACCAGATCGGCGCGGAGTTCTTAACTGCGCGCGTTCGTTGGGGCGTGGTGCGGAGCGACATGTGGCTTCGCGGTTACAACCAATTTTATATCAGCGCCATCGCCGAACCGATTTTCCGCGGAATTGAGAATCACTATTTCGGACTCAACTTCGGCATGCGTTACAACTTCGTCCGACCGGGAAGCCGGCTCGTTCCCTACATTTCTGGCGGGCTTGGTTTAGGATGGATCGACAGCCATGCGGAGATTCACGGCGGACAGGGGCAGGATTTCACCTTCAATATTCTTACGGCGGCAGGGATTTCCTACAAAATGAATGACCACTGGAAATTGAATGCAGGAATCCTTTACCAGCATCTCTCCAATGGCGGGCAAACCGATCCAAATCCGAGTCTAAATCTTCTCGGGCCGCAAGTTGGCGCGACGTATTCGTTCTGAACGAAGTAACCCATGTCATGTTGAGCGAAGCGAAACACCTCTCTTATTCATGCGTGGCACGCTAAGCGTCGCAAGAAAGGCATCGACCTTTGTGCGAGGTTCCTCGCTCTGCTCGGAATGACACCTCACGAAAATATTCTGGTCATCAAGCGCAGTTTGTTCGATGAACTCGGCAGTTTTCAGGGACTCAACTTCGGGCCGAAAACATATCTGAAGGCAATTCTCTCACGCGGAAATAATTTCTTTCTTCCGCGTGCTCAGGCTGAGCAGGATCCAGCCTACAAGCAAATCATTCCCTACGCGCTCATCGCATTTGGGAACAGCGTCGTTTATTACGTGCGTGGGAAAAAAGCCGGCGAACAGCGCCTGGTCGCAAAAGGGTCAATCGGAATCGGCGGTCACATGAACGAAACTGACGAATCGCTCTTTGCGTCGGATGAGCAGGCCTATCGGGCAGGTGTTGAGCGCGAAGTGAACGAGGAAATCAAGATCGACAGTCAATTCGAGGATCGCATTGTTGCTCTTTTGAACGACGACACGACAGATGTCGGGCGGGTCCATCTGGGTATCGTGCATGTTTTCAAATTGGCAGAACCGAAAGTGGAAAAACGTGAGGCCATGATCAGGGGTTTAACATTTCTGACAAAAACCGAGCTGATGGCGCGTCGGGAATCGTTGGAAAACTGGTCGCAGATTTGCCTGGACTCGCTCGAGAGTCTATTGGCCTAACGAGCGCGCTGTTTCGACCATGGAATCAACAAGAAACAACTCGCCACTAGCGCTCCCTGCCGGGCATGAATGAAGCGCTGTCAATTTGCCATCGACCAACCGGATGCGAAATAGCGACGCTAACCTCGGCGTCCCTGGTCGGGTAATTTACGTGCGCATGGAAATTCCCTGTCGGTTCAAAAAATTGCGATTGAAATTCAATGTCACCCTGGACATCGAGAGGGCCAACCGGGGCTCCGAGCCTCGCGATGTCGGCGAAAAACTCCTGCTGCGTCGACGGTGGAAATTGCATGCGAGCCGCCGGGCTCAGCCGGGATCCGAAAAAAGCCGCGTCGCGCTGGAGGACAATGCGCTGGATCGCTTCCCTGCCAAATTCCTTTCCTTCCTTTGCCATCTCCTGCTTGTTTGAGAAGAGCCACCAAAAACCGGCGCCGACCACTCCAAGCAGAATGATTAAGACAACCAGGATTTGTCCTGATGATTGCGATCGAGAATTCATTTTCAATTTCTTCATATTAATTAATAGCCGAAACCAAGGCCCTTGATCACTTCGCCATTACGAATCAGTGCGCCATGGCTTTGCATACCGGTGTAAGCACCGAAGCGATTTCGTGCGTTCACTTTAAAATTGACCAGATAACCGTAAAGATGTTCGCCGTTCGCGCCCAAATCGGCCGGTTTCGGATCGCCATTCCATTCAATGTGCGCGCTGGTTGCGTCGATCAATTGTGTCTCAAGCCATTTCATCACGATTTCCTTGTAATTGGCCGGATACGATCCGTAGCGAGCCGTATCCACCGGCTGGGATTCCGCGTCTAAAGCACGGACCGCGCTCATTTCTACAAGAAATGCGCAAACCAGCAAGACAAGCATTTTCATCTCTCGATCTTCCATCGGCTTAATTTGCTCGTCCAGCGTAATGAATCTCACGCCTCAGACAAGCCTAACTACACGCGAGGCTTTTCTTTTAAAGGCGGTTTCTTTATTGATGCTCGCATGATGAGCCGACTGATTTTTTCGTGGCTGGTTGTTTCCCTTCTCTTTTTGGTTTCAATCGCCACAGATGCGCAGACTCCGACGCCGGCTGTCTCAGCAGGACCGGCAGAAACTGCGAAGCCATTCGATCCCGCCGTGGCGACGCGGGCGTGGTTAGACAGCGTGCCCCGGGAGAAACGCGAGAAATCCGACGCGTATTTCGAGAGCGGTTATTGGTTGATTCTCTGGAATTTTCTTCTCGCTGCCGCGATTTCGATCTTTCTGCTCGCTTCGCGAATCTCCGCGCGGCTGCGCGATTTGGCGGAACGCATTTGTCGGGGGAGCCGTTGGCTTCCCCAGGGAAGCTGGCAGCTTCCCCTACAAGTGGTCCTCTACGCGATTCCGTATTTTCTACTCGTCGCTGCGCTGAGCTTTCCACTGATCGTGTATCAGGATTTCTTTCGGGAACACCAATACGGCTTTGCGACGCAGAGTTTCGTCGCGTGGTTTCGCGAACAATTGGTCGCTCTCGGTGTCATGTTGTTCATCGGCACGATATTGCTGATTGTCCTCTATGCAGTTTTTCGGCGTGCGCCGCGCGCTTGGTGGATCTGGGGAACAGGTGTGGCGGTGCTTTTCTTATGCACTGTCACCTTTATCGCGCCCGTCTACATCGAGCCGCTCTTCAATACCTATAAACCGTTAACCGATCCGCAAATCAGAGATCCGATTCTGGCAATGGCGCGAGCCAATGAAATCCCAGTGAAACAGGTCTTTGAAGTGGATGCTTCGCGTCAGACCACGCGAGTAAGCGCGAACGTCTCGGGATTTCTTGGCACGACGCGAATTGCGCTCAATGACAACCTGCTCAAGCAATGTACGCTCCCGGAAATTCGCGAGGTTATGGCACACGAGATGGGTCATTACGTGCTTAACCATGGCGCGAAGCTCCTGACTTATTCTGGAATTTTTATTCTCATTGGACTCGCGCTGACTCGTAATCTCTTTGAAGCGGCGGTCAGACGCTGGGGAGACAAATGGGGCGTGCGCGGCATTGCCGATCCAGCCGGACTCCCATTGCTTGCCTTGATCCTGAGCACATTCATTTTTGTCCTCACTCCACTTTTAAACACGGTCGTGCGTGTGACCGAACGAGAAGCTGACGCGTTTGGAATCAATACGGCGCGGGAACCAGACGGCATGGCGAAAGTGGCGCTAAAACTCGGCGCTTATCGCAAACTCGATCCGACGCCGCTGGAAGAATTCATCTTTTTCGATCATCCAAGTGGCCGCGCCCGGATTCGCATGGCAATGGATTGGAAAGCGGCGCATCTGCCCGCCGGAGAATCCGCCTCCGTCGAAAGCGCCCCAGCCGCTCACTAGCGCTTTGACGTCTCCCCTGCTCGGTTAAAGGTGAATGACGTAGAGCTGACCGGCGCACCCTACATAAAGCTTATTGTCTCGCCGATTAAATAGAAGCGCCGTCGGCTTGTTGAAACCCGTCCAGGTGCGCGTGATTCGGTGCTCCTCGATCTCGACGACCGTGCCGGCGTCTTTGCACGCGACCCAGACGTGGCCGCCGCCGGCCGCAAATTCAACTTCCCCGGCGACCGCGACCGGGCGGCTCGGCACGGGGATGGTTGCAACCACCGAACCATCTGCACCAATCACCGACAGGGTATTGGAATCACTGTTGGCCACGTAGGTGAGCGTGCGGGAATTCTCGGACCCCATCGACACAAAAGTTTCAAATGGGAACGGTGAGCTGTTTCCGACCGTGATAGTTTTCGTGATCGTATTCGTCAATGAGTCGATAGCGTAAACTTTGCCCGGCGCACCGCCTCTCAGCGCATACATGAGATGCGCAGCAAAATGGAGGGGCCAGGTAATTCCGGTGAGGTTTCCATCGAAGCCGTAGATGCTCCCGATGACGCCGTCCGTCGCCCCGTTGATGACGGCCAGGGCCGGGCTATTTCTGCTGAAGCTGCCGTCAAAATAGGTGACGTATGTGTATGACGAGTAATAGCTGAACGCGATCGATGCAAGACCGCTACCACTGGGGATCTTGATTTTCTTGGGGTTGTTGAACTGGTCGAGAACGAGTTGATCGGTGTTCGAGTTGATGATCCACACGGCGTCATCCCCGCCGGCCACGTAAACCTTGTTATGATAACCGTCGAACGTGATCCCATGCGAGAACTGGCCCGTGGCGAAGCTGCGGATGAAAGCGTTCGTCGCGCCGTCGAAGATTTTCACGGACCCATACGTGTAAAACTGATACGGCACCGAATCGAGCACATAGACGTGATTGTTATTGGTGGCGACGACGATTCCGACCGGCCCCGTAACGGAGGCGATCGGGATCGGCTCGCCAGCCTGAACTAAACAGCTGCACACCACCAGGATTGCTGCGGCTAAAATTAATTTTGTTTTCATTCTTTCGATTCGGTGTGGGTTGTTAAGGCAAGCGCCACCGTGACCGAAGGAGACTTACACGAACATCCGTATTTAAAGAAGAACATTCTTCCGTTCGGAAGTTTACGCTAAGGCGTGAATCAAGTAATATCCCGTTAAATTCCCAATGAACATAATCAGGCAACGCTTGCGTCAATCGAGCTGCGGGGACGCGACGAGATGGGCGGGCGGCCCGACACGGCGAGAATGCCGGCCTCATTCGAGTCAACTTTTCGAAAAAAGGCGCGGAAGTTTACGCGAAGACGTAAATTCCTAACGTAATGCAGGACGCAGCAGATTCTCCCCAGCCTCCCGTCGTTTTCGTGTCGTATTCGCACGACACTGCCGAGCACAAGCGCTGGGTTGGTGAACTCGCATCTCGCCTTGTTAGGGGAGGTGTCGACGTAATCATCGACCAGTGGGATACCGGGTTGGGAGATGACCTGCCTAAGTTCATGGAGAAGGCTGTTGGAAGAGCGGACCGCGTACTTCTCATTTGCTCTGATGCCTACGTTCAAAAGGCCGATGACGGCAAAGGCGGTGCCGGTTATGAAGCGATGATTGTTACCGGTGAGCTCGCGAAGGACCTTGGGATGAACAAGTTCATCCCGATTATTCGGCAGCCTCATGACAACATCAAGAAACCGAAATTTCTCGAGACGAAGTTTCATGTCGATTTTAGCGATGATCAACATTTTGAGGAGCGGCTCGAGGAATTGCTTCGCGAAATTCACAAAGTGCCTAAGTTTCCTAAGCCAAAGCTCGGCAGAAATCCGTTTGCTGAGGAAGTTAAGCAGGAATCACCAGTCTCGCCTTCGCTTCGGTTAGATTTGTCCGTTGCCGTGCAAGTGCCGAATGATGCACGAGATGCATATTTTCGGGCTTTAGACTTTGCTCGCAACAACGACAAGATCGGATGGCGCAAGTTTCTTTTGAGGGCTTCTTCAGCAATTTCGCCGCAACTATTTGATTGGAGAAAGACGGAAGGCGACAAACTGCCGAATAAGGCCGAAGACCTGCCGCAATGGGCACTGCCCGGTGTGACAAGTGTCTCACCTATAATTGCGATCGCTCTCGCCGGCGTGGAATCGCAATCGGAGTTTTTTAGAAATCAGGTCGGCCTAATCGATGAGTTCCTGCGACCAGCAAACTGGGAGTTATCCGGAAACACAGTTGTCACTCGGTTCCCAGAGATGTTGGCATTTGTCTATCAAGCATTACTCGGATCAGTTGCCATGCAGACTGTGCAGGCGGACATTGCTAAGAGACTAGCCTGGGTTGAAATTCCGGAGTTTTCAGGCGCTCGGGAATCGTCCCCTCTTTTTCGAAGCAGCAGAGTTACGGGCTGGCCCGAGTCACTAAATCATACGTGCACGACCGCGTGGGCGTTTCTCCTTCAGCTGCCGGAGCACTGGCCTTGGTTGAACGAGATTTTCGGAGACGCTGATCATTATAAAGCGGCGCTTTGTTCCTATTACGCGGTGCTGAATCTTATCGAGTTCATTGACGCGGTGGAACAGAAGACGGATCTATCCAAGCCCCAGAACGTCTGGCCGACGGTACCTATTTCATTTACGATGATGGGAGAAGCGATATCACGCCGAGGTCTGCGCCTTCTCGAGGAGAACCGGTCAACGCTGGCAGAAGTGTGGCAGAGTTCCAAGGTTGATAACGCAGAAAAGCTCGGAAAGTGGAAAGAGTGGGAGAGCGTGATGGGTGCTTGGATACATAATGTATATCAAGGTGCCGTTTGGCATTGGTCACCATTTCATACGCCGTTTGTGAAATCTCTCTGAGCGACGTTGAGGTTTCAGTTAGTCAAATTACTGGGCACACTGGTTGACGAACAGAGGAGCAAAAGGGGTCAGAGCTCACTATCGACACTGTTTCCTCTGTTTGACTTAATCTCGCTGCAATGGCTCGGCCATTGCGCATTCAATCCCAAAGCGCTTGTTATCGCTTATGAGTCACCTTCATCAGTCTGTCTCGCGCGGGTGTTGCGACGGCGCGGCAGCGGTGTACGCAAACTTGCGTTTCCGGATAAGCATCAAATTGCGAATGTAGATCATCGAGTTCGGGAGGTAGGCGAGAATGCCAACCGGATCGCGTCGGAAAATGAAGTAAAAGCACATGATCACGCTCCCAGCGATGCTCCAATACCAGAACGACACCGGGATCACGCTTTCGCCCTGCCGCTCCGACGCGACCCATTGCACCAGGAAACGCATCGAGAAAATAGCGTTCCCGATCAAACCAAGGATGACGAGATAGCTCCAATCGAGACTAAGGAACCGATATTCCTTGCCGATCCAGGTGACAGCAATGATGGTGATTGTGTTCATAGGCAGTTGACCGATTCGGCAATCGCCTATCGGATTTTTCTCGAGTTCATCATCGCGCTTTCATCCGCGCAATCAAAGTATCGGCCATCGCGGCAGGCGTTTCAGCAATCGCGACCCCGGCGGCTTTCAGCGCCGCAATTTTACCGGCCGCGGTTCCTTTCCCGCCAGAAATGATCGCTCCAGCATGGCCCATCCGGCGTCCCGGCGGGGCCGTCATTCCAGCGATGAACGCTGCGACCGGTTTCTTGCAATTGACCTTGATCCACTCGGCCGCTTCTTCTTCTGCCGAGCCGCCGATTTCTCCAATCAAAATCATTGCTTCAGTGCGTCGATCTTCGTTGAACAGCTTGACGGCGTCGAGGTGCGATATGCCGTGAATAGGATCCCCGCCGATACCGATACAGGTTGATTGGCCGCAGCCACGAGAGGTCAGTTGCCACACTGCTTCGTAGGTGAGCGTGCCCGAGCGCGAAATCACCCCGACGCTGCCGGGTTTGTGAATGTAGCCCGGCATGATGCCGATCTTGCACGCGCCGGGTGTGATGATGCCGGGGCAATTCGGTCCAATCAGCCGCGATTTCTTTCCGCGCATCAGCGCTTTCACCCGCATCATGTCCATCACCGGAATCCCTTCCGTGATACAAACCACCAGCTCTACGCCGGCATCGACCGCTTCGAGGATTGAATCCGCGGCCGCAGGGGCGGGAACGAAAACCATCGAGGCGTTGCATCCGGTTTTCTGTCGCGCTTCCCAGACAGTATCGAACACGGGCACTTTGCCATCGAACATTTGTCCGCCTTTGCCCGGTGTCACCCCCGCGACAACGTTCGTGCCGTAATCCATGCACTGCCGCGTGTGAAACGCGCCCGCGCTACCCGTGATTCCCTGCACCACGAGGCGCGTATTTTTATCGACAAGAACGGACATGGAAAATTAGGAAAGCAGGAACACAGGAAAAAGAAATTATATCAGCTGAGAACCTTCCTGATTTCTTGCTTTCCTGATTCATTTTTCTTTGCGCTTATGCACGACCAGTTTGTTTCCATCCGGATCGCGAAATTGTGCCATCCAACAGACTGGTGTCTCGGTCTTTTCCATGTCAAAGGTGACGCCGCGCTCCTTTAGTTTGGCGATGGCCGTATCAATGTCTCCCACTTCGAACGCGACGGTTGTTCCGTCGCGTGAAGGCTTCCATGCCGGATGACAACCGACTCCGAGTGTCACCGTGCCCAAATCATATTCAACCCAGGCGCCTTCCATCGCTGTGTGGGTCGGCTTCAGCTCGAGCGTTTCCTGATAAAATTTCCTAGCGCGCTCCGCGTCGCTTACAGCGATGGCGACGAACGCCACTTCGTTTGTAATCATTTGCAGACTCCTCTCTCGTTTTCTGGTTTCAATTTGTGGATCATTCCTGAAGTTCCAAATCCCAATTCCCAAATCCCAGGGAAAATTCAATCGCCAAAATCCAAAAAAAGCGATCACTGGGTCTTTGAGATAATCGAAGAGAAAATCAACGTTAACTCGCGCGCTTCGCCAGCCAACCCGTCACGAGCAGTTAGGCTGGCTTTCGTTAAACCCGCATCAACTAATCGCAAAAACAACCGACTCTCTTTCGCTTCCTTGCGGCAAATTTTCACCCGCATTAGAAAATCCTTCTTGCTCAGAGCCTCATCCGCCTCAATCCAATTTGCCGCAACTGAACCGGACGCGCGCACTAACTGCTTAACGTCTTCCGTGTTGCTTATTGTTCTTGGCAGTTGCTTCACAAACACCCGTACTGATTGTGCAAACTCGAACGTTCGGTCCTCAAGGTCACGCGGTTTAGCGCCGTCTTCCATTTTGGAGTTGGGATTTAATCCTTTGCTTGGGATTTGGGTTTTTGGATTTGGAGCTTCCGCCAGCGGCTTGGGATTTGGAACTTCCGTCGGCAGGTCATGTGGTTTGGTGCCACCTTCCATTTTTGGAATTGGGATTTGAGGTTTATTTGGGATTTGGACCTTGGGATTTGGAGCTTGCGGCAGCAGATTTGGAGCCTGCGGCCGCGACGGCCTTCTGAGCCGCATCTGCCAAATCATCCGCCGCGATCAGCGCCAGGCCGCTTTCCTTGAGTAGTTGCTTCCCTTTTTCAACATTCGTTCCCTCCAGCCTGACGACCAGCGGCACGGACAATTTCAGCGTCTTAGCGGCGTTGATGATGCCTTGCGCAATGATGTCGCATTTCATGATCCCGCCGAAAATGTTCACCAGGATCGCCTTCACGTTCTTGTCGGAGATCAGAATTTTGAATGCTTCGGTGACCTGCTCTTCTGTCGCGCCGCCGCCGACGTCGAGGAAGTTTGCCGGTTCGCCGCCATAAAATTTGATGATGTCCATGGTGGCCATCGCCAGACCGGCCCCGTTTACGAGGCAGGCGATGTTCCCGTCCAGTCCGATATAACTGAGTCCGTGCTTTGACGCTTCGACTTCGCGCGGGTCCTCTTCCGCGACGTCGCGCATCGCGGCGATCTCTGGATGCCGATAAAGCGCGTTGTCGTCGAAATTAAACTTCGCATCGAGCGCCAGCACTTCGCCTTTAATCGTGAGAACCAACGGGTTCACCTCGACCATCGAGCAATCGAAGGCAATGAATGTGCGGTAGAGTCCCTCGAATAATTTCGACGCGCTCTTCAACTGCGACGACTCGAAACCGAGCTGTTTCGCCAGTTTTCGTGTCTGAAATGGCTGCAGACCAGCTAACGGATCAATTGGTTCACGAATGATTTTCTCGGGCGACTTTGCCGCAACGGTTTCAATTTCGACTCCGCCTTCCGTACTCGCTACGATCAGTGGCGCGGCGGTGGCCCGATCCAGCAGGACCGCAAAATAAATCTCGCGCGCAATTTCCGCAGATTCCGCGACGAGCACTTTGTTCACCACGCGACCTGCGGGCCCGGTCTGATGCGTCACCAGAATTTGACCAAGCATTTTTGCAGCAACTTCGCGGACCTCCCCAGGCGTCTTGCGCACATGAACGCCACCTTTGAATCCGTTTTTGAACGTCCCCTTGCCGCGTCCGCCGGCGTGAATTTGCGCCTTCACGACAACCTCGACGTCTCCGAGCTGGCGCGCGATTTGTTCCGCGTCATCGAGTGTCGATGCAACTTTGCCTCGCGTCGTCGCCACATTGAATTTTTGCAACAACTCCCTGGCTTGATGTTCGTGAATGTTCATCGGCTTAGCCTGCGGTCGCAGACCGAGCAATTAGCTTGCGATACGCATCGCAGCAACGGTTTTTGTTGAGCGCGGCGCTGCTATTTTATGGCCGCCAGTCGCGGTAAGCCTCCTGCGCGCCGACCGTGAGACTGGTTCCGGCCCTGCTGTGCCGATCGAGCTGTTCGGCAAGCCACTGGAACCATTCCCACGTTTTCTGCGAACCTGCACGTTCCCGTTCATACTCGACGTAGGGTCGCAGCTTGCGCCATGCAACCCGCACGGTACCGCCCATCAGTTCATCCACCACGTTTAATGGAACCATGCGCGCAAAGACCGCATAACCGAGGCCTTCGAGAATTAGACCGATCGATTGCGCAGCTTCGAGAACGCGCGGATCAGCCTCGATTTTCGACGCAGTCGCGCCATCTGGAATTGCCTGTACTAGCACCATTGATCTCATCCACGCCGGCGTCAGGATCGCCTGGACCGCAACAAGCGCCGCTCGTTCTTCTCGTTCCTTGCGCGAGTGCCGCATTTCAATCAACCCGAACACGACAGCGGTCAGCACTGTCAGCGCGGTAGCAACGTTGGCGACTGTCGAAAGATCCACTGCGTCAATCTGCCGAAACGCGTCCTTTAATGTCCCGCAAATTTGATTGAGTAGTGGAAATCGTCACCATAACTCTGCCAGCGACCCTGTATCCGACTATTTTTTCGGAAACAACCCCGAAAAACGAATAAGGAACGCAGGAACTCAGGAAAAACTGCCGCGCGGAACTAGGCGGATTCCGCGGGGACAAACATGCACTTGCACCACAGTTCGCATCGGCAATTAACTGGAGGTATTGGTGGCGGCGCATCGATGAGAAATATTTTTCCCTCTAGTTTCTTGCAAGCCGTGCATTCGTCGTCGTGGCCAGCAGTTAACCATTTGACATATTTGACGCCGAGTCTCTGGAATCGATCGAGGCGTGGGAAATCGGCATCATCGAACTCGTAGTGCGCGAAGGAACGCAAGGGCCTCCACTCTTTCGCCCTCGATCGCCGATAAAATGAATCACCAGTATAACCATCCTGATCAACACGCCGAAAGATTTTAATGATCTCTTCCAGCGTGAATGGGCCCTCCTGTGGCCTTTTTCGGTCTCGTAAGAAATAGCCGCCGCGCGCCGTTTTCCCCATCGTTTACGACTTTACTTTTTCAGATCTCTCACCGTGCATTGCTCCGTCGGTTCGAGTGCGTTAACGAATTTCCGGACAGAGCTAGGCGGATCAGTTATGGGTAAAGGTAGCCGCCTCGGTGATAGGCCCGAGCATGGTGATGGAACGCGGATTATCCGGTCCAGTGTACGAGCCCGAGCCGCTGCCAGTCCAATTGCTGAAACTGTAAACGGTGGATGGCGTTGCGCTGATGGAGACAATCGAGCCAGCGCCTTTCCAGTTGCTCCCGGGACTTACATGGCCGCCTGTCCCAGCGCTCATCGTCAGATAGTACTGGGTGGTGAACGTCGCCGTGTAGGTCGTGTTCTTAGTTGGGGCGACCGTATGTGAGATGGCCCCGCCGTCACTCCAGTGAGTCCAGGCATAGCGAACACCTGTGGCGCCGCTCTGCGGCGTAGTGGTCGCAATGGTATGAGTCGAACCTGTCGCCCACGCAAATGTTTGGGTGGCGCTGTAATCGGCGCCATCGACGCTGAAGGCGCGACCGGCGGGAGTTGTTTGGACAGTTACCTGAACTGTTGGAGGCAGGGCAAAGGCAGCGGCCTCGGTGATAGGCCCGAGCATGGTGATGGAACGCGGATTATCCGTTCCAGTGTACGAGCCCGAGCCGCTGCCAGTCCAATTGCTGAAACTATTACTGTCGGATGGCGTTGCACTGATGGAAACACTCGTGCCAGCCGTTCTCCAGCTGCTCACGGGACTTACCTTGCCGCCTGTCCCAGCGCTCATAGTGAGGTAATATTGGGTGCCGAATTTCGCCGTGTAGGTCGTCTTCATCGTTGGAGCGACGGTATGTGAGATGGCTCCGGCGTCACTCCAGCTACTAAAGTAATAGCGAACATCTGTGCCACCGCTCTGCGGCGAAGTGGTCGCTATGGTATGAGTCGAACCCGGCGTCCAGGTAAATGTTTGGGCGGCGCTGTAGTTGGCGCCATCGACGCTGAAGGCGCGACCGGCAGGAGTTGTTTGGACAGTTACCTGAGTCGTTGCAGGCGTTGGCGTTGGAGTCGGCGTTGGCGTCGGGGTTGGCGTTGGTGTTGGCGCCGCGGTAAAGGCAGCCGTCTCGGTGATTGGT